>Ga0209415_10004179_pt1 | contig 26540 bp, 26 predicted proteins | sample PeaSoiSIISIP2007_FD_187696 | JGI IMG/M metagenome (GOLD analysis project Ga0209415, IMG submission 187696) | Peat soil microbial communities from Weissenstadt, Germany - SII-SIP-2007 (SPAdes) (version 2) | ecosystem: Environmental > Terrestrial > Soil > Wetlands > Peat | place: Germany... | reverse complement strand
CACCAAAAGGCCGACCAGATCGTCACGCCGATGAACGACAGCTTCGTCGACTTCGACGTGCTGGGCGTGGTCGATCCGGTCAGCCTCGATCTGCTGCGTCCCAGCCTCTACTCCGAGACGGTGTGGGAGGCGCGCAAGGTCAAGGCCGCCGAGCGCGGCCGCTCGCTGGACTGGGTGGTGTTGCGCAATCGCCTGGCCTCGGCCGATCCGCGCAACCGCCGCCGGGTGGACGAGCGGCTGAACGCCCTGTCGCGCCGCGTCGGCTTTCGCGTGCTGCATGGACTCGGCGACCGGGTGATCTACCGCGAGCTGTTTCCGTTCGGCCTGACCGTCGCCGACCTCGGCCCGACCGTGCGGCCGGTGCAGGTGTCGCTCGGTCACATCGCCGCCAGGCAGGAGCTCCGTGTGCTGATGGTCGAACTCGGCCTGGCGGCGCGGCCGATGGCGGCGGAGTAGCTGCAGCGGTCATGATCTTCGTCGCGCTCGGCGTCCTGGTGCTGGCGATCCTCGTCGGCCTGGGGCGCCGTCCGCTGATGGCGCGCGCGCCCGGCCGCGTCGCCGGCCTTGCGCTTGCGGTCGTCGCCGCGGCCATCGCCGCCTACGACGCGGCGCGGGGTGGCTGGCTCGGCGGGTCGATCCTGCTCACGGCGGCGCTTTGGCTGGCGACCTCGTCGTGGCCGCCGCGGCGCAAGACCGTCGGGGGCGCCATGAGCCGGGCCGAGGCCGCTTCAATGCTCGGCGTCGCGGAGGCCGCGGGACGCGACGAGGTCGAGGCCGCCTATCGCCGGCTGATGTTCCGTGTACATCCGGATCAGGGCGGCGCGGCCGGACTCGCGGCCCAGCTCAACGCGGCTCGGTCGGTATTGTTAGGATAGGGCGCTAACTAGCGCGCCGCCGCCACGCAGGGTTGGTTTTTGGCCAGCACTACGGCGCAGGCCTGCTGGGCCTCGCCGGCGGTGAAGCCGGTGAAGACGGCGCGATAGCCGCGGCCGACATGGTCGACCTGGCCTTCGCGATCGTCGAACAGCGACCGGAACGCGTCGGCGACATAGTCGACCTGGCGGGTGGCCAGCAGGCCCGAGGCGAACTCACCGACCTCGACCGACCAGTTGCGCGGCTGGGACGCTTGCGCCGCCGGCGCGGTCTGATTCGGCCGCAGCAGCCCGGCGTGCGGGACTTCCTGCGTCAGGGATGGACGCGAAGCGGCCAGTTGGGTCACGCCCGCCGGCACGAAGCTCACCGGCGTGCCGTGCGCTGCCGCGGTCAGCACGATATCGATCGCGTCCTCGTCCTCGTCGCCATCGCCCGGCTCGGCCTGGGCCCCAATGGCGCCGGCCATCGGCGAGCGCTCGAACATGTTCTGCGTCAGGATCAGGTTCTCGCCGTGGGCGCGGCGCTCTTCGACGTCGAAGCCGGTCAGCAGCAGGTCTTCGACGTTGGCGTTGCGCGCGGCGCCCGACGATCCGCCCATCACCACCACGATCAGGCGATGGCCGTCGCGGACGGCGGAGGCGGCGAGGTTGAAGCCGGCGGCCGTCGTGAAACCGGTCTTGAACCCATCCATCCCGGGCATCGCGCCCAGCAGATGGTTGGTGTTGTTCATGGTCCTGCCGCGGTAGGTGAACGCCTCGTCGCCGAAATAGTGGTAGTACTGCGGGTAGTCGCGCAGCACGGCCCGACAGAGGATGGCGATGTCGTGCGCGGAGCTGATGTGGCGGCTGTCGGGCAGGCCGTTCGGGTTGACGAAGTGCGAGCGGGCCATGCCCAGCTCCTGCGCCTTCATCGTCATCATGGCCGCGAACCGGCTCTCGCTGCCGCCGATCTTCTCGGCCAGCGCCACGGCCATGTCGTTGGCGGAGTGCACCGCCATCGCGTGCATGGCGTCCTCGACCGTGATGGTGTCACCTGGGCGCAGACCGAGCTTGGTCGGGGGCTGCGAGGCGGCGAGCGGGGAGACCGTGATCACGTCGCTCTCGTGCAGGCGACCGGTCGAGAGCGCCTCGAACGCCAGGTAGAGCGTCATGACCTTGGTCACCGACGCCGGATACCGCGGCGAGTCGGCGCGCTTCTGGTAGAGGATCTCGCCCGACGCCGCGTCCATCACGATCGCGGCATAGCGCGGCTCGTCAGCCGGCACGCGCAGGTCCGTTACCGGCGAATAGGTCGCCGGCGCGTAGCCCGCGCCGGGGTATTCATCCTGGGCGAGGGTGGGCGTGGCGCATACGCAGATCGCCGTGGCCAGGGCGGCCATCACGTACGAAAGGCGTCGGGCGGGCTCGGACATTCGGCGGGCTCCGGCGTACTTGGGTTACTGCCGACGGCGAAACTGAAGCGAAAGACTCGCCGTCTGCAAGGTCCTTAGCATGACTTAACTTACGTTTCGCCAAGGTAAACAACACGCTGTCGAAAGCGTCGCAGGCGCCCCTAAGTTCATGGCGAAAAACGGACATTCCTGCCAGATTGCCGCCAGAATCCGGTCATGTTGCAGTGCACAAAAATCGCTTGACTATTGCACTGCAACATGAGATTTCAACGTTCGTCGCACGGGGCGCAGGTCCCAGCCAAGACGTACCGCGCGGCCCGTAACGCCAGCCCAATCCCCTTCGCACGCTTCTCCAAGGAGAGACATCCATGGCCGCCAAAGGCGCCGACACCCTTCAATCGACGGTGGAACAGTTCACCACCGCCGGCAATCAAGCCTTCAAAGACTCGATCGAAAAGTCGCTGAGCGCGCTCGGCGAAGCCAACGCCCACTCGAAGAAGAACCTCGAAGCGGTCGTCGCCTCGGTCACCGCCGCCACCAAGGGCGCTGAAGCCCTCGGCGCGCAAGCGATGGCCTATTCGAAGAAGGCGCTTGAAGACCACGTCACCGCCGCCAAGAGCCTCACCACGGCCAAGAGCGTGCAGGAAGTCGTCGAGCTGCAGACCGCCTACGCCAAAAGCTGGATGGAAGCCTACATCGCCCAGATGAACAAGGCCTCCGAGACCGTCTCCGCGTCGGTCAAGGAAAGCTTCCAGCCGATCAACGAGCGCGTCACCGCGTTCGTCGAGAAGGTCCAAGCCGCTCGCTAGAACACGGTCACACAGTAACGTGATCGCACGCGGTCGGGCTCAGGCCCGGCCGCGTTTTTCTTTGCCTGCGGGAGCCGGCGCGCTAGAGCGTCGGCCATGTCTTCGCCTGAAGCGCGCCTGGCCGCCCTTGGCCTCACCCTGCCGGAGCCCCGCGCCCCGGTGGCCAACTACGTGCCGTTCGTGCGCATCGGGACTGCGCTCTACATCTCCGGCCAGGTCTCGACCGACGCCACCGGCGGCGTTCGCGGCGTCGTGGGCGAGGATGTCAGCGCCGAGGAGGCCAAGCGCGCCGCCCAGATCTGCGGCCTCAACCTGATCGCCCAGATGAAGGCGGCGCTGGCCGGCGACCTGGGGCGCGTGGTGCGGATCGTGAAGCTGGGCGGCTTCGTCCAGGCGGGTCATGGCTTCTTCGACATTCCCCAGGTGCTGAACGGCTGCTCTGACCTGATGGTCGAGGTGTTCGGCGACGCGGGGCGTCACGCCCGCTCGGCGGTCGGAGTCTATCGCCTGCCGCTGAACTTCGCGGTCGAAGTCGACGCGGTGGCGGAAGTCCAGTGAGGGAGCGGTTCGGCGAGGCCTGGGATCGCATCTTCGCGCCGGCCGTTGCGCACCGCGGTTTGTGGAGCAAGGGCGGTCCGCCGGAAAACTCGCTGGGCGCGTTCGAGCTGGCCTGCGAGGCCGGCTACGGCATCGAGCTCGACGTGCAGCTCAGCTCCGACGGCGAGGCGATGGTGTTCCATGACACGCGCCTGACGCGGATGACCGGGCAGGAGGGCCGCATCAGCGACCACACCGTCGCGGACCTTGGCGCCATGACCCTGGCCGGCACGGAGGAGACTATCCCGACCCTGGCCGACACCCTGGCGCTGATCGGCCATCGGGCGATGGTGCACATCGAGCTGAAGACCCCCTACGGCGAGGTCGGTCCGCTCGAGCAGCGGGTGCACGACGTGCTGCTAGACCACAATGGCCCGACCGCGGTGATCGGCTTCAATCCGTACTCCCACGCCTGGTTCGCCGATCGCCATCCGCAGGTGCTGCGCGGCCTCGACAGCTATGCCTACCGCGCCGTGGACAACGCCCGCATGGCGCCCGAACAGCGCAAGAGCTTCGCACGGCTGGAGCACGTCGCCATCGCCCGGCCCCATTTCCTGGCGCTCGGCCTCGACATGCTGCCGAATGAGCGCGCGGACCGGTACCGCAAAGAAGGCATGCCGATCGTGGCCTGGACGGTCCGCCAGCCGGCCGAGTGGGACAAGATCAAGCAGCATTGCGACAACCTGATCTTCGAAGGCTTCGCTGCGTGACAGCGTTGCGTGCGGAGGTAAGCCTTCATCGCCGCGTTTCAGAGATCGGCCGCTCCGCGTGGGACGCCTGCGCCAGCGCCCCCGACCACGCCGACAATCCCTTCATCGCCTACGACTTCCTGGACATCGCCGAAGAGTCCGGCTGCGCCTCGCCGCGCACCGGTTGGGCGCCGCAGCATCTTGCGGTGCGGGATGCGGCCGGCGATGTGGCCGCGGTCGCTCCCGTTTATTTGAAGTCGCACAGCCAGGGCGAATACGTCTTTGACCACAGCTGGGCCGACGCCTACGAGCGCGCCGGCGGGCGTTACTATCCCAAACTGGTGTCGGCATCGCCGTTTTCGCCGGTGACCGGGCCCCGGCTGCTGGTGCGGCCAGACGTCGATCGCGAGCAGGGCCGGCGCATGCTGCTCTCGGGCGCGATCACCGTCTGCGAGAAGATGGACGTCTCCACGCTTGGCATAAACTTCCCGACCGCGGATGAGTGGCGCTTCCTGGGCGAGCAGGGGATGCTGCTGCGGCAGAACCAGCAGTACCACTGGCTGAACGCTGGCTACGCCACCTTCGACGACTTCCTGGGCGCGCTCTCGTCGGGCCGGCGCAAGACCATTCGCCGCGAGCGACGCGACGCCGTGGCCAGCCTCGAGATCCACGCCCTGACCGGCCGCGATCTCACCGAGGAGCATTGGGACGCGTTCTACGCCTTCTACATGGACACCGGGAACCGCAAGTGGGGCCGGCCCTACCTCAACCGGCTGTTCTTCTCGCTGCTGGGTGAGCGGATGGCCGACAAGGTGCTGTTGCTCATGGCGAAGAAGAACGGCCGCTGGATCGCCGGCGCGCTCAACCTGATCGGCGGCGACTGCCTCTACGGCCGCAACTGGGGCTGCGTGGAGGACGTGCCGTTCCTGCATTTCGAACTCTGCTACTACCAGGCGATCGAGTGGGCGATCACCCACGGCCTGGCGCGGGTGGAGGCCGGCGCGCAGGGCCAGCACAAGATCGCCCGCGGCTACCTGCCGACTGCGGTCTATTCCGCCCACTACATTTCCGATCCCGGCCTTTCCGGCGCGGTGGCCCGTTTTCTCGAGGAGGAGCGGCGGCACGTGCAGGGCGAGATGGACTGGCTGGTCGAGGAATATTCTCCCTTCCGGGCCGCTTGAACCGGATTACAAAACCCTAACTGGCTCCTCGGCGCGGCCCTGCTAAGTCGCCTCCCAGCGAATTTGGGGAGTGATTTGGCGATGCGAGCGACGTTCCTGCTATCGGCGGCGATCGCCGCACTCACTGTCGTTGGGGCCGCGCAGGCGCAGCCCACGGCCGCGCAGATCCTGGACGCCAACCACGCGGCGATGGGCGCGGGGCTGGACGGCAAGGGCGCGCTCGACGTGCGTTACGACTATGCCGGTCAGGGCCTCACCGGCGAGGTGCGCTCGACCTACGACATGGCCGGGGGCGGCTTCATCGACAGCCAGGACGTCGGTCCGACGTCGGGCGGCGCCGGCTTCGACGGCAAAACTGCCTGGTGGCGCGATCTGTCGGGCGCGATCACGCCGGAAGCCGGTGGGGACGTCCGCCAGCTCGCGGTCAACGAGGCCTATCGGGACGGCAATCTGTGGTGGCGGGCCGATCGCGGCGGGGCGAAGATCGAAGCGCTTCCGGACCAGACCAGCGGCGACCAGGCATACGATGTGCTGCGGGTCTCTCCCGTCAGCGGCAAGCCGTTCGAAGCCTGGTTCGACGCCAAGACCCACCTGTTGGCGCGCACGGTCGAGAACCAGGGCGCTCAGACCATCACCACCGATTTCACCGACTACCGTCCAATCGCCGGGGTGATGATCGCTGGCAGGCAGATCATCGATGATGGCACGGGACCGCAGTTTCGCCAGACCATGACCATCAAGAGCGTTGCGGCCGGGCCCGCGGCGCCGCCGAGCGCCTATGCCCCCCCGCCGTGGAGCCCGGCCGACGCGCGCATCGCCAACGCGCAGGGCCGGGTCACCGTGCCAATCCAGTTGCTCAACAATCACGTCTACCTGCAGGCGATGATCAACGGGAAGGGGCCGTTCCTATGTATCTTCGACACCGGCGGCCACAGCCTGCTGACGCCCGAGACCGCCAAGGCGCTCGCGGTGCGGTCCGAGGGCGACGTTCCGGGGACCGGCGCGGGCGAAGGCGTGGTCGATTCCGGCTTCGCCAAGGGCGTCGACTTCCAAGTCGGCGACCTCTCGCTCACCGGCCAGACGGTGACCGTGCTGCCGTTTGCCTCCAAGGACGTCGAAGGCTTCGACGAGCAGGGCATGCTCGGATTCGAGCTGGCCCGCCGCTTCGTCACGGTGATCGACTACGGCGCGGGGACGATCACCTTCATCGATCCGGCCAGGTTCGACCCGAAGGGCGCAGGCACGCCGGTGCCGTTCGCGTTCTACAACCATCTGCCGCAGGTGGCGGGCGTGTTCGAGGGGACGCCGGGCCGGTTCGACATCGACACCGGCTCGCGCGTCGAGCTGACCCTGACCAAGCCATTCGTCGAAGCGCACGGCCTCACCGCCAAGCATCCCAAAGGCGTACTGGCGGTGGACGGCTGGGGCGTCGGCGGTCCGTCCCGCTCCTACATGACCCGCGGCGGCTATTTCACCCTGGGGACGGTGCGGATCGACGGCCTGGTCACGAGCTTCGGCACCCAGAGTAAAGGCGCGTTCTCCGATCCAAACCTCCAGGGCAACGTCGGCTCGGGGCTTCTGAAACGGTTCGCGGTGACCTTCGATTACGGCCACCAGATCATGTACCTGAAGCCGCTGCAGCCGCCGGCCGGCGACGTCGGCGTGTTCGACCGCGCCGGGTTCTGGCTCAATATGTCGCCCGCCGGGTTCAAGATCATGGATCTCACCGCGGGCGGCGCCGCGGCGACCAGCGGGCTGAGGGCCGGAGACGAGATCACCGCGATCGACGGCGTTGCCGCGTCAAAGATCGATCTGCCCGACCTGCGCAAGCGGCTGCGCGACGAGCCGGCTGGCACCCAGGTGAAACTGGACGTGCTGGCCGGGGGCCAGGCGAGGGCGGTGACGCTGACGCTGAAGGACCAGATTTAGGATCGCTCCCAGGCCGCTTGCAGGAGCGTCCCGAGCTCGGCGTCGACGTCGGCGGGGGCCGAAAGCAGCGTTCGCGACTTGAGCCGTTCGGACCAGCCCTCGTTCTTCGCAGCCTCCAGCCGCAGGCTTGTGTCGGGCGTCAGCGCTACGCCCAGCATCACCTTGCCGCCCTTGACCGGACGCGCGGCGGCGAACTGGAACGCGCGCGACCAGGCGGTGTAGCCCTTGCGCGCCGTCTGGGTCACCGCCGCTGGCGCCCGCGCCCTGCGGTCGACGGCCGCGAAGATCGCCGTCGACGCCGGGTCAGTCCACAGCGCCTCGATCAGTTTGCCCGGTTCCTGCCACGACATCGCCGAGCCGAACGCCTCGCTCAGCACCTGACTGGCGCGGTTCTGCAGCAGGCCGTGATGGTCCTTCATCCACTTCAGGCGCGCGCGGTGGCCGGTGTCGGGACAGGTGCGGGCGATGGCGACCCACTGCTCCAGCGTCTTTCCCGTGTCGCGCTCGAGGCTGGCGCGAAGCGAGGCGAAGTACTTCGCCTGGCGCTCGGTGAGGTTGGGCTGCGGCATGGTTTCGAGGCTCCCGCGTCTCTGCTAGCAGGATAGTCCCGCAAGCGATCAGGCGAGAAGTCATGAGCCTCGACGGCGTCTACGACCCGAACAACATCTTCGCCAAGATCGTGCGTGGCGAGGCGCCGTGCGCGAAAGTGTTCGAAGACCACGACACCATGGCCTTCATGGACGTGTTCCCACAGGGCCGCGGCCACGTGCTGGTGGTGCACAAGCGCGCCCACGCCCGCAACCTGCTCGACGTCGAGCCGGAACCGCTGAGCGCGACCATCCTGACGGTGCAGCGCGTGGCGCGGGCGGTGCGGTTCGCGTTGAAGCCGGACGGCGTCTTCATCGCCCAGTTCAACGGCCAGGTCGCCGGCCAGACCGTGTTCCACCTGCACTTCCACGTCATTCCGCGCTGGGACGGCGTGCCGCTCGGCCGTCACGCTGGCGGCGGCATGGCGGACCTGGGCGAGCTCAGCAAGCTCGCGGAGGCGATCGCGCTGGAGATCTCGTGAGCGAGGCGCTGACACTGCGGTTCACGCGCGTCTCGCCGACCCACCATCGCTTCGAATACCGCCGCGCGGACGGGACCGGCGAGGCGGTGGAGATGGAGACGCGTGGCCTCCTGTTCCACGACCTCCTGCACTACGCGGTGGAGAGCGAGGCCAACCTGCGCGGCTCCTTCTACGGCATCCTGGGCAAGATCGGCGGCTATGAGGAGCTGTCGGTCGCCGGCGGCGCGGCGCTTGGGGGCGAGGTCGCGATCACCGAGCGGGTGGTCGGGGCGCTGACCGGCGCGTTGCGCGCCGACGATCTTGACGCCGCCGCCTTCGTCGCCCAGGCGACGGAGTTCCTCGATATCTACGACGAGCGCGCGCCGCGCTGGTTCACGCCGGCGTTCGTCGCCGCGGTGCGCGAGCGCATGCGCCAACTGCTCGGCCGCTGGAACGCGACGCCGTTCGGCGAGACGCTTGAGCTGATGTTCCTCGTCGACTGATCTGACGACTCTAACGCCGGTCGGTTGAAGGCATAAGCGGCGTGACCCGGAGGCTCTGCGCTTTGATGCGCAGAAGGAGTCGCCTTACGCGTGTAGACAGCGGTATACGCCCCTGGATGATCGATGGGGGATGATGGATGAGTCTCGCAAAAGCGAACGGCAGCACGCATCGGTCGCGGACACTGCACCCCTGGACGCAAATCCTGGAGGTGTTGGCCTTCGCCATTCACCCAGGATCGACCGAAAGCACCACCACGCTCTGCCACTGGGCTGGCACGATCTATCTCACCTCGCAGAACAACCTGACGTTCGACGACGTCGATGCAAGCTTCCTGCAAAACAAACTCAAAGCGTTGAAGAACCTCGTCACCAACACATCGGCGGTCAACGAAAGAATCGAACAGTGGTGGGCCGACGAATGCGTTGTATCCGAGGTAAGTGCGACGACGGCGACCGGATACACTAAGAATATCAAGACGCTTAATAAGGAACGGGGAAAGGTGGCCGACCTCCACAGTAGGATCTACAAGCCGGCGATGGAGGAGTTCCTGGCAACGCCACGCGAGGAGCTGGTCGAGAGCATAAAATCCCTGCGACGCGCCATCGCCGTGACTGTCGTTGTCGTGAACAACGCGATCTTTCATTCAGCGACGGAGACGACAGGCTTTCACGGCGAATCCCGGATATTGCGCTACCTGTTCATCGTCTGGGCCACGCCGCTGCTGACGATGCGCGCAGAAGAGTGGAGCGACGAGGCCAATCGCCCCAAAATGGTCGAGGCTTTTGAGCGCAACTTCATCGAGGCAGCCGCTGGCATGAACCTAGCTTTCGGCTCTAGTCAGGGGACTTGCCTGGGTTGCTGTCGGGCGCTGGACATCTGCCGAGCGGCGCGCGGCAAGGCGGGGAACCCACCCAAGCAGTGGCTGGATCCCCTGGATATGACGGGGACCCAGGGCGGCTCTGTCGTCGGCGCAAGCGCAAGCACCAGCTATCGGCTGCACGCCATGAGCATGATCCTCAGATGACGTTCCTGCGTCGGCGTTACGCCGCGCCGCCACGGTCTGCGGCGTCGCGACGTAAGGAGACGGCCTCGAGCGCCTAGTCCGCCAATGCTGGTTCCTGCGGCTCTGAGGTCGCTTCGGGGGCCCGTGGCTTGCCGGCGCTCGGCGCAGGGGCCGGCGCGTCAAACTCAAAGGCGATCTTGCCGTCCTTCAGCACCACCTTGACGTGGCCACCCTTGGAGAGCCGGCCGAACAGGATGTCGTCGGCGAGCGGCTTCTTGATCTGCTCCTGGATCACCCGGGCCAGCGGCCGGGCGCCGTAGAGCTCGTCGAAGCCGTTCTTGGCCAGCCAGTCGAGCGCGTCTTCCGTCGCCTCGATGGTGACGTGACGGTCGGCCAGCTGCGCCTCGAGCTGCAGAATGAACTTCTGCACCACCATGCGGATGACTTCCGGGGTAAGGGCCTTGAAGGCCACCGTGGCGTCTAGCCGGTTGCGGAACTCCGGCGTGAACAGCTTCTTGATCGCCTCGTCGTCGGCCCCCTCGATCTTCCCGCGGCCGAAGCCGATGGAATTGCGCTGGGAGTCGGACGCGCCGGCGTTGGTGGTCATGATCAGGACCACGTTGCGGAAATCGACCTTCTTGCCGTTGGCGTCGGTGAGAGCGCCGTGGTCCATGACCTGCAGCAAGATGTTGTAGACGTCCTGGTGAGCCTTCTCGATCTCGTCGAGCAGCACGACCGCGTGCGGATGCTGGTCGACCGCGTCGGTGAGCAGGCCGCCCTGGTCGAAGCCGACATAGCCGGGAGGCGCGCCGATCAGGCGGCTGACGGTATGGCGCTCCATGTATTCCGACATGTCGAAGCGTAGCAGCTCGATGCCGAGCGTCAGCGCGAGCTGGCGGGCGGTCTCGGTCTTGCCGGTGCCGGTGGGGCCGGAGAACAGGTAGCAGCCGATCGGCTTGTCGCCGTCGCGAAGACCGGCTCTCGCCATCTTCATCGCCGCCGACAGCTGGCCGATCGCTTCTTCCTGGCCGAACACGGCGCCGCGCAGATCCACTTCGAGCTGTTTCAGCGCCTCGGTGTCGGACTTGGACACCGACTTCGGCGGGATGCGGGCGATCTTGGCGACAACCGTCTCGATCTCCTTGATGCCGATGATCTTTTTGCGTTTGCCTTCAGGCAGCAGCATCTGGCCGGCGCCGGCCTCGTCGATGATGTCGATCGCCTTGTCAGGGAGTTTGCGGTCGGTGATGTACTTGGCCGACAGTTCCACCGCCGCCTTCAGCGCCTCGGCGGTGTACTTCAGCTTGTGGAACTCCTCGTAGTAGGTCTTCAGGCCCTTGAGGATCTTGATGGTGTCCTCGATCGTCGGCTCGTTGACGTCGATCTTCTGGAACCGGCGCACCAGGGCGCGGTCCTTCTCGAAGTGCTGGCGGAACTCCTTGTAGGTGGTCGAGCCCATGCACCGCAGGTTGCCTGAGGCAAGCGCGGGCTTCAGCAGGTTGGAGGCGTCCATCGCCCCACCGCTGGTGGCGCCGGCGCCGATCACGGTGTGGATCTCGTCGATGAACAGGATGGCGTTGGCGTGGTTTTCCAACTCCTTGATCACCTGTTTGACGCGTTCCTCGAAGTCGCCGCGGTAGCGGGTGCCGGCCAGCAAGGCGCCCATGTCGAGGCAGAAGATGGTGGACTTGGCCAGCACCTCCGGCACCTGCTTGGAGACGATCTTGCGCGCCAGGCCCTCGGCGATCGCGGTCTTGCCGACGCCGGGGTCACCCACGAGCAAGGGGTTGTTCTTGGTGCGCCGGCACAGGATCTGGATGCAGCGCTCGACCTCGTTCATCCGGCCGATCAGCGGATCGACCTTACCCTGCCGCGCCTTCTCATTGAGGTTGACGCAGTAGGCTTCGAGGGCCTCGCCGCCGGTCTTGACCGCGGGCTTTTCGTCGTCGCCCTCGGCGTTGGCGCCCTTGGCGGGGCGCGGCTCCGATGCGCCCGGCTTCTTGGCGATACCGTGGGCGATGAAGTTGACCGCGTCGTAGCGGGTCATCTCCTGCTGCTGCAGGAAGTAGGCGGCATGGCTCTCACGCTCGGAGAAGATCGCCACCAGCACATTGGCGCCGGTGACGTCGTCGCGGCCCGAGGACTGCACGTGAATCACGGCGCGCTGGATCACGCGGTGAAAGCCGGCGGTGGGCTTGGCGTCTTCGCCGTCGTCGACCACCAGGCTCTTCAGCTCGTTGTCGACATAGGCGCTGAGGCTCTTCTTCAACTCCCCCATGTCGACTTCGCAGGCGCGCATGACCCCAGCGGCGTCGCTGTCGTCGATCAGCGCCAGGAGCAGGTGCTCGAGCGTCGTGTATTCGTGCTTACGCTGGTTAGCGTAGGCCACGGCCCGGTGGAGGGTCTCTTCAAGATTACGCGAGAAAGACGGCAAGCTCGGCCTCTCAATCCTTTTCCATGGTGCATTGGAGTGGGTGTTGATGACGTCTGGCGGTCTCTATCACCTGGGCGACCTTGGTTTCGGCCACCTCGTAGGTGAAGACGCCGCAGACGCCGACCCCATTCTGATGCACGTGCAACATTATGCGAGTCGCAGCTTCCGGCGATTTATTGAAGAAACGTTCAAGAATGTAGACCACAAATTCCATGGGCGTGTAGTCGTCGTTGAGAATCAACACGCGATACATGGACGGCTTTTGGGTCTTCGGCTTCGTCTGCGTGACGACAGCCGTACCCGTGCCGATAACTTGGTCTCCCTGATGCTTCTCCGCCACGACGGGTTCTCCAACGGGCGAGGATGCCACGAAGCACCCTCAGCTACGATTAGATATGAAAACCTGGGCCCTTTGGAAGGGCGGAATTGCGACCTGCGTTCTTTCAACGCGATTGGCCGCGTTTGGTGGCGTCAGCGCTTCAACGTTCTGCCCATGATTATCGCTTCGGCGCCGAAGCGTCCGCGCAGGGCGTCGATGGCCTTTTCGCCGCTGAGCGCTCTTGACTCGCCGTCGTCGAACAGCTCGCCCGGCGCTGACTCGGCGGCGACGATGTCGGAGATGCCGACGCCGATCAGCCGCCATGGCTTGCCGCGCGCCTCGATCGCCAGCATTTCCCGCGACGCCGCGAACAGGGTGCGCGCGGTCTGAGTCGCGAACGGCAGAGTGCGGCGGCGCGTCACGATGCGAAAGTCGGTGGCGCGCAGCTTCAGGGTCACCACGCGGCCGCCGATTTCCTCGGCGCGGGCGTGACGGGCCACTTTCTCGCACAGCGTCCACAGCACGTCCTCGAGTTCGGCCAGCAAGCTCAGGTCGACGTTGAAGGTGGTCTCGGCCGACAGGCTCTTGCGGCCCTCGTGCGGATTGACGGCGCGGGCGTCGCGGCCGTGGGCGAGCTGGCTGAGGCGAAGCCCGTGGACGCCGTAGCGGTCGGCGAGGCGCTTGGGCTCGGCGTCCGCGAGGTCGCCGACCGTCGCATAGCCGTCACTCTGCAGCGTCTTGGCGAACTGCGGACCGACGCCGGGCAGGATCGACACCGGGCGCGGCGCGAGAAACACCTGGGCTTCGGCCGCGCCGATCACCGCGAAGCCGCGCGGCTTGTCGAGGTCCGAGGCGATCTTGGCCAGGAACTTGTTGGCGGCCAGCCCGATCGAGACGGTGATGCCGACCTCGCGCTCGATCTCGCCCTGCAGCTTCGCCAGGGTAAGGGCCGGGACCGCGCCGTGCAGCCGTTCGGTGCCGGCGAGGTCGATCCAGGCCTCGTCGAGCGAGAGCGCCTGCACCAGCGGCGTCACATCGTGCAGCTTGCCCATGATGCGCCGGCTCTCGGCGCGGTACTTGGCGAAGTCCGGCGGCAGGATCACCGCCTGGGGGCAAAGCTTGCGCGCCGTGAACATCGGCATCGCCGAGCGCACGCCGGACATGCGGGCGATGTAGCAGCAGGTGGTGACGACGCCGCGCACGCCGCCGCCGACGATCAGCGGCAGATCGCGCAGCTCCGGCCGGTCGCGCTTCTCCACCGAGGCGTAGAAGGCGTCGCAGTCGAGGTGAGCCATCGTCAGCGTGGCCAGTTCGGCATGACACACGAGCCGTGGCGAGCGGCAGTTCGGACAGCGGGGATGAGCGCCGGGGTCGTCGCCGGACCAAAGACAGTCGCGGCAGAGGGCGCTCACGTCTCCAGTGGCCAGAGCCACGCGGCGCCAATCACGCCGGAGGAGTCGCCGTGTAGCGCCGGCTTGATCTGGGTGAGGAAGACGTCGCTGAACGCATAGCGGGCGACGACTGGCGGTACGCGATCATAAAGCTCTGTCGTGTTCGACATGCCGCCGCCGAACACCAGCACGTCCGGATCGATGATGTCGCAGATCACCGCCAGGGCGCGGCCCAGCCGGTCGACGTAGCGATCGAGCGCCGCTTTCGCCGCCGCCTCGCCGGCGCGGGCCCGGCCGACGATCACATCGCCTGTCAACTTCTCGCCCGTCGCCTCCTCGTAGTCGACGCTGAAGGCCGTGCCAGAGATCCACCGCTCCAGGCAGTTGGAGCGGCCGCACCAGCAGGTGCGCGCGGCCCGTTCCTGCGCGCTCGGCCAGGGCAGGGGAGTGTGGCCCCACTCGCCGCCGATCCTATTGACGCCCTCCACGGTGTGGCCGCGCACCACCACGCCGCCGCCGCAACCGGTGCCCAGGATCGCGCCGAACACCACCTGCGCGCCCTTCGCCGCGCCGCTCAGAGCCTCGGACAGGGCGAAGCAGTTGGCGTCGTTCTCCAGCCGCACGGGGCGGCCGAGGATCTTCTCCAGGTCCTCCTGGAACGGCTTGTCGTTGAGCCAGACGCTGTTGGCGTTGCGCATCCGCCCGGTCTTGGGCGAGAGCGAGCCCGGCACGCCGAAGCCGACAGCGGCGCCGCTGACGCCCGCCTGTCGCTCGACCTCGGCGACCAGGCCCCGCACCGTCTCGAGCGCGCCTTGGTATTCGCCGGGATTGGGCTTACGCACCCGCGCCGCGAACTGGCCCGAGGCGTCAAGCGCCGCCGCCTCGATCTTGGTGCCGCCGAAATCCACGCCGATCCTGATCATGCGGCTTTGTCCCGCAACCCACAGGGGCGAGTCCAGCGGCGGTGATCACGGCCAACGTCTCGACCGCGATCACCGCGCCAGCGAACCTATGAGCCGCCCCCCAAGAGCAGTCGCGCCCGGTCTATCCGTCGACCGGTTCCGGGACACGCGCCAGGACCTCGGCGCCAGCGGCATGGCCGCCAGCGTAGACGAACTCGGGGCCGTTCAGATTGATCGCCGGCAGTTCGTCCTTCTCGCGCCAGTAGTCCTGGGTGTGCTGCCACTCGGGCTTGTCGCCGCGAAGGGGCATCAGGTGCATCGAGCGCATCAGGTAGCCGGGATTGAAATTGTCCGGGTCCATCCAGCTCGACAGCGGCATGTCGGCGTCCTCGGGACGCAGGGCGACGGTCACCTTCGCGGCGCCCTTGCCTCGCATATGCCGCAGCAGGCGGCAGACGAAATCGGAAAGGATGTCGACCCGAAGAGTCCAGCTGGCGCGGAAGTAGCCGAACACCCAGACCATGTTGGGCACGCCGGTGAACATCATGCCGCGGTAGGTCACGGTCTTGGAGAAATCCACCGGAGCGCCGTCGACCTCGAACGGAATGCCGCCGAGCACCGACAGGCTGAAGCCTGTCGCGGTGATGATGATATCGGCCTCCAGCTCCTGGCCGGACTTGAGCAGGATGCCTTTTTCGGTGAAGCGCTCGATCTCGTCGGTGACGACGCTCGCCTTGCCTTCCTTGACCTTCTGGAAGATGTCGCCCTCCGGCACGAAGGCGATCCGCTGACGCCAGGGCCGGTACTTCGGCGTGAAGTGCTGGGCGGTGAGGTCGTCGCCGATGAAGGCGGATACGCCGGCCAGAAGCTCTTTCTTCACGGCCTCAGGCTCCGCGAAAGCGCGCTCGGTGAACATCTGGCCGAACTTGAGACGCTGGCGACGCACGATCTCGTGGATCCATTCTTCGGGGATCTCGAGCTGCCGCAGCTGGTCGGCCATATCGTCGACGTTGCGGCCCGGGAAGAAGTAGGTGGGAGAGCGCTGCAGCATCGTCACGTGGCCGACGTCGTCGGCGATGGCGGGGATCAGGGTCGCGGCGGTCGCGCCCGAGCCGATCAGCACCACTTTTTTGCCCTTGTAGTCCAGGTCTTCCGGCCAGGTCTGCGGGTGCACGATGCGGCCCCTGAAGTCGGCCATGCCTTCCCACTCGGGCGTGTAGCCTTTGTCGTGCCGATAATAGCCCTGGCACATCCACAGGAAGTTGGCGGTGTAGCGTTCGACCTCGCCCGTGTCGGTGCGTCGGGCCTCGATGGTCCAGACGTTCTCGGCGCTCGACCAGCTCGCCTTAGCGATCTTGCGGCGATAGCGGACGTGGCGATCGAGGCCGTTCTCCTCGATCACCTCGCCCATGTACTTGAGAATCTCGTCGGCGGAGGCGATCGGCGCGCCGACCCAGGGCTTGAAGCGGTAGCCGAAGGTGTAGAGGTCGCTGTCGGAGCGGATACCGGGATACTTGTGGGTCAGCCAGGTGCCGCCGAAGCTCTCCAGCGCATCGAGCACGACGAAGCTGCGGTCCGGGCATTGCTGGGTGAGGTGATAGGCGGCGCCGACGCCCGAGATGCCGGCGCCCACGATCAGGACATCGAAATGGCTCGGCCCGGCCCCGCCGCCCGTCTTGATTGCCGCCCGCTCAAGCGTTGCACCGTCAGCCATGTGGCATTCTCCCTGCGCCCCGGCTCAAGCGGGGCCACCCCCAATTTCGGCGCGCTGCAGCCCCGCGCCTTGATCGAGATCAATGATAACTGAACGCTGGTAATGTATCGGCCGACGTTCGCCAAGCCCCGCGTCGACTGCTTCGGTGCGAGGGCGCCGCGGCCAGACTGTGATTAGCTCGCCGGAACCTCGATCGGCTTGACGCCTCCGCCCATGGTCGCGGTGCGGTCCAGCGAGACGAAGTCCTTCTCCACACGTGGGAAGAAGTCCTTGATGATGCCCGGCATGTCCCAACCGCCTTCGCGCGAGTAGGTCGCGATCGGGCGGGGCTGCGAATAGATCGACAGGTTGTAGCCGCCGGCGCCGAAGATCTGGCCGGAGATGTGCTTGGCCGCGTCGGAGAACAGCGCCGCCGCGAGCTCGGCCGGACGCACCGGGCTCTGGATCTCTCGCATCTGCTCGCGCCGCGCCGCGCCGGCCTCGTCGCGCGGCACCGAATCGGTCATCCGCGTCGCTGCGCCCGGCGCCATGGCGTTGGAGCGCACATTGTTGCGCGCGCCTTCAAGGGCGATGATCCGCGAGAGGCCGGCGATGCCCATCTTGGCCGCGCCGTAGTTCGCCTGGCCGACGTTGCCGATCAGGCCCGAGGTCGACGACCACATCACGTAGACGCCTTCCTGCTGGCTCCTGAAGTGGTTGATGGTCGCGCGCACCACGTTGAAATGGCCGCGCAGGTGGACGTTCATGATCCCGTCCCACTCTTCCTCGGTCATGTTGTGGGCCATGCGGTCGCGCAGGATGCCGGCCGGGTTGCTGACCCCATGCAGGGCGCCGAAGGTGTCCATCGCCTGCTGCACCATGCGGTTGACCGCTGGCAGATCGGTCACGCTATCGGTGTTGGCGACCGCTTCGCCGCCGGCCGCCTTGATCTGATCGACCACTTCCTGCGCCGGGGCCCTGTCGGCGCCGAGGCCGTGGATGTCGCCGCCGAGGTCGTTGACCACCACCTTGGCGCCGTGCCGCGCGCAGATCAGCGCCTGTTCTCGCCCGATCCCGCGGCCGCCGCCGGTGATCAGGAACACCTTCCCATCAAGCAATCCCATGGTTCCACCCTTTAATCGTCTTGTTTGAAATGATCCTCGATCTTTAACGACGCAGCAGGCGAGGGGGCAAGCAGCCAGCGCATCCACAGGACCGAGGCGACGCGCTCGAGGATGACCGTGTAAGGTGCGATGCGCCGTCGAGTTTTCGCCCGCCGTCCGCAAGGGAGACGCCCCGTGAGAATCGTCGTTCGTCTGTCTTTGCTGCTCGCCATTTCTGCTGTGGCGCTGCCGGGCTTCGCCGGGCCTTATGAGGACGGCAAGGCCGCCTATGACCGGAAGGACTACCAGACAGCCTACGCCCTGTTGCTGCCCCTGGCCGAACAGGGGAACGCCATGGCGCAATGGCAGGTCGGCTACATGACCCTTGAAGGCGAGGGCGCTCCGAAAGACAGCGCCGTGGCGCAAGTGTGGTGGGTAAAGGCGGCGGACCAGGGGCTGGCACAGGCGCAGTGCAATCTCGGCCAGATGTTTGAATTTGGCTGGGGTGGCATCGCCAAAGATCAGGCGACGGCGTTCGGTTGGTACCTCAAGGCGGCCAACCTTGGCCACAACACTGCGCAGGGGCAACTCGCCAGGATGTACGAGGAAGGCCGTGGTGTAGAGAAGGACTTAGCCCAGGCTTATGTCTGGAGGTTTGTCTATCTGCACGCCGACAGCGACAGTTCTTCGCTTGCGCCGCTCGCTCAAGCCATGACGAGCCAACAGATCACCGAGGCACAGGACAATGGGGTCGCCTTCATTCAAGCCAGGGCTGAACAGGGCGATGTGCAAGCCCAACTCGATATCGGCGAGATCCTTCTGAAGAAAAACGATCTGGCCGCGTCGACGGCCTGGTTTCGCAAGGTGGCGGATCAGGGAAACCAGTTCGGGCAGATCAGCATGGGCCAAGCCTATGAAGGGGGCCGGGGCGTGCCGCAGGACGTTGTCGAGGCGTACAAATGGTACACCTTGGCGTTCAAGAATGGCGAAGACTATGCAGGCGACAGTCGGTCCTTTCTCGCCAAGAAAATGACGCCCGATCAGATCGCAGAGGGTGAACGCCGCGCCGCCGAGTGGAAGCAGCCGAACTGACGGCGGGACTCGTCTAGACCCCGATCGCCGCGGCGATCGCTGGCCCGAGGTCGCGCCAGTCGTCCAGCCGCGGGTGGCGATCCAGGGCCTGGTAGGCGAGGGGGCGCAGGCGCTCGTCGGCGACCATCTGGAAGGTGGCGACGCCCGGCGCTTCCTTGGCCACCGAATCGAGGTTCGGCAGCAGGTCGTCGACGAACGCGGCCTTGCCGGCGGTCATCGCCCAGATCGCCGCGACCGCAGGCCCCTTCAGGCCGGAGTTGACGATCAGCGGGTAATCGAAGCCGTGCTTGAGCAGCCAGCGGGCGCGCGGCGCGCGGCTGTGCGCCGGCGCATTGGTGAGGATGACGATGCTGGCCCTGGCGGCGAGCGCATCCAGCGCCTCGCGGGCGCCCGGCGCCGGATCGATGTCCTCGACGTCGGCCTCGAAGAACAGCTCGAACAGCTGGCGGCCCGCCGCGACGTCCAGGTGTTCGGCCTCGCCGGGCCGGAAGATGTTCTGGAACAGCGCGAAACGGTCCAGCCGGACCTCCAGCCCGTGGCCGCCGAGGAACCGCTCGAACCCGCGCATGAACATCGCCAGAACCTCGTCAACGTCGACCACCACCAGCGGCGCCGTCGGGTCGATCCGAAGGGTCGCGATCTCCGGCGGAAGGGCGGTCTGTTCCAGCGGCGGCTCCGATACCAATTAGGGCGCGTTTAAGGATATTGGTGTCTTGCTGACGAAGTGAGGCGCGGGACGAGTCGTTTCCTCGCCGTGGGGTCAATTAGAGCTCAAGCTGGGTCGTAAGGCGAATGCCGAAGAAGGTCCTCATCGTCGAGGATAATGAGCTGAACATGAAGCTGTTTCATGATCTGCTCGAAGCCCAGGGTTACGAGACGCTGGAAACGCGTGAGGGCCTCTCCGCGCTCTCGATGGCGCGCATCCACAAGCCCGACCTGATCCTGATGGACATCCAGTTGCCGGAGATTTCGGGTCTCGAGGTCACCAAGTGGCTGAAGGACGACGAAACCCTGGCGCACATCCCGGTGATCGCGGTCACGGCCTTCGCTATGAAGGGCGACGAAGAGCGCATCCGCGCCGGCGGCTGCGCCGCCTACATCGCCAAGCCGATCTCGGTCGCCCACTTCCTCGAGACGGTCCGCACCTACCTGGAGCCGACCGCGGACCCGGTCGCATGACCGGGCGGATCCTCGTCGTCGACGATATCGAAGCCAACGTCCGCCTGCTGCAAGCCAAGCTCGCGGCGGAATACTACGATGTGTTGACCGCGTCCGACGGCGCCACGGCCCTCGAGAAAGCGTGCCGCGAGCAGCCCGACCTGGTGCTGCTCGACGTGATGATGCCGGGCATGGACGGCTTCGAGACCTGCCGACGACTGAAGGACGATCCGGCTACGCGCCACATCCCGGTCGTGCTGGTGACCGCGCTCGACGGCCGCGGCGACCGCATTACCGGCCTCGAAGCCGGCGCCGACGAATTCCTCAACAAGCCGATCGACGACATCATGCTGTTCGCGCGGGTCAAAAGCCTGACGCGGCTGAAGCTGGTGATCGACGAGCTGCGCCAGCGCGAGGCCTCCGGCCGGCGCATCGGCGTGATCGCCGGCGCGGCCTCGAGGCTCGGCGGCGGCGGCGGGCGGGTGCTGATCGTCGACGACCAGGAGCGCCAGGCCCAGCGCATCTACGCCGAACTGGCCATCGAGCACCGTCCCGTGGTCGAGAGCGATCCGGAGAAGGCGCACCTGACCGCGCGCGGTCCGGTGGACCTGATCATCGTCAACACCACGGCCCGGTCGTTCGACGGCCTACGCTTCGCCGCCCAGATCCGCGCGGACGAGGCGACCCGCCACCTGCCGATCCTGGGCGTGATCGACCCCGACGACCGTCCGCGGCTGGTGAAGGCGCTGGACATCGGCTTCAACGACATCCTGACTCGACCGATCGATCCGCAGGAGCTGTCGGCGCGGGTGCGAAGCCAGGTGCGCGGCAAGCGCTACACCGACTTCCTGCGCAACAACCTCGACCATTCGCTGGAACTGGCGGTCACCGACCAGCTGACCGGCCTGCACAACCGTCGCTACATGACCGGCCAACTGGGCGCCCTGGTCAACCGCGCCATCCGCGGCGGCGATCCGGTGTCGGCGCTGATGATCGACATCGACCACTTCAAGAAGATCAACGACGGCTTCGGCCACGATATCGGCGACGAGGTGCTGCGGGAGTTCGCCGTGCGGCTGGCCTCCAACGTGCGCGCGATCGATCTGCCGTGCCGCTACGGCGGCGAGGAATTCATGGTGATCATGCCGGACACCAAGCTGGAGGACGCCGAGCGCATCGCCGAGCGGATCCGCCGCCACGTGGCTGGCTCGCCGTTCCGCGTGCCGGGCGGCGCCGAGCCGCTGTCGGTGACCATCTCGATCGGCGTGGCGACGACCGCCGGCGTTGGCGACACCGCCGAGGCGCTGCTCAAGCGCTCGGACGAGGCGGTCTACGCCGCCAAGGCCGCTGGTCGTAATACGGTGATCGCGAAGGCGGCCTGACCGCGCTAGGCGGTTCGGGCGAACGGGGCTTGGGCAAAGGCGACGCCCATGGCGCGCAGCCGTTCCTTGCCGCGCAGGGTTATGTCGGTGACCATGGCGAACTGCTGGCGGCTCTCGGCCACGCGGGCCTTGATCCGGTAGTGGGTGCCGAAGGGTTCTTCGGCGACGGCGATCTGAGGCGCTGAGCCCGGCAGCAGATGCGGGCAGATGGCGGCCACCTCCGCCAGGGCGCGGCTCACGGCGACGCCGTCGTGGTCGGCGGCGAGGTAGAAGTGGGTGACCGTCTGCAGCGTGTGCTTGCCGCCGCTGTCGTTGTCGACGCGGCTGGTCCACAGCATCGAATGCGGGATGATCACGTCGGTGTCGTCGGCGGTCACCAGGCGCACGGCGCGCGTGCCGATGGTCCTCACCTCGCCGTAGGCGCCGCCGAACTCGATCCAGTCGCCCGGCTGGTAGGTGTTCTCGATGATGGTGACGACGCCGGCCACCAGGCAGCTGACGTAGTCCTTGAGCGCGAAGGCCAGCGCCAGCCCGACGGTGGCGATGAGGGCGACGATGTCCTCGAACGAGGGCTCGACCAGCAGCGGCGTGATGATTGCGAAGCCGGCGATGGTGATGATCAGACGCGCGATCGGCGCGGCGCGCAGGATGACGAGGCGGTGATGTGAAGGCGCCCCCTCTGCGGAGCGGCGCACCAGCACCCGCACCAGCGCGATGAGCAGGCCGCAGCCGACGATCACAACTGCGACGATCAGCACATGCTGCGGGGTCAGCGGCCGCAGGAAGCCCCAGTGGGCGCCGGCGTCACTCATGGCGTGCTCCCTCGGGCGCGGACATCGGCCCCGCCCGAAGTTGCTCTCTCAGGTCGTGCAGTTCCAGCGCGCCGCCGCCGGGGTGGCTACTTGATCTTGGCTTCGCGGAATTCGACGTGCTTGCGCACGACCGGGTCGTACTTCTTGACCACCATCTTCTCGGTCATGGTGCGGGCGTTCTTCTTGGTCACGTAGAAGTAGCCGGTGTCCGCCGTGGAGTTCAGTCGGATCTTGATAGAGGCGGGCTTGGCCATAACGCTCGTCTTTGCTGCCGGCTGGGTGAAGCCGGAAATTGGGAGGCGCGGACAATACGAATCGGCGGCGCGAAGTCAACTCGCGGGCGACGCTTCCGTGATCGCATCGCTTAGGGCCTCAGACGCCCCCCGCCGCGAGAGCAGCTTATAGGCCTGGCCGTCGTTTGCGGGCGCATGGACATAATTATAGACGGCGACGAAATCCGGGTGCTCGGTCTTGAACATGCGGTCCCAGAAGCGGGTGTAGAGCCCGTAGTTGCCGCGCGCGGTGCGGTGATGCAGGTCGTGGTGCGCGGCGCCCGCCAGCCAGCCCCAGCGCTTGTGCACCACCAGGGTGCGCGGCAGCACGTCCACGCCGGAGTGGATCATCAGGTTGTGCAGGATCTCGACGAACTGGAAGAAGATCAGCGTCGCGAAGGTCGCGGGGAACAGGGCGACGTAGAACACGCCGAATAGGCCCTGCACGATCGCCTCGGGGATCGAGAACGAATAGGCGGTGAACACCGTCGGCGCCTGCGACTTGTGGTGCTCCCAGTGAAATATCTTGAACAGCGCCGGCGCGTGCATCCAGCGGTGGGTCCAGTAGAAGTAGGCGTCGTGCACGATCATCACGAGCGGGAAGCTCAACACCACTTCCCACAGCGGCAGGGGATTGTTCAGCGTCACCACATAGCCGAAGGCCAGCACGAAGATGCGGGCGACCAGCTGCACGCCATTGTAGAGCACGACGCTGAGCGCGGAGTTGTAGACCTCCAGGTGCACGCGAACCGGCTTGGGCGAAGGCGCGCGGATCAGGAAGCGGAACGCGCCCGCCCGGCGCAGATGCAGCACGTAGGCGAACACCGCCGCGCCGACCAGGAAGTAGGTCAGGAACTCCACCAGCGCCATATCGCGCAGGTGGATCAGGTTGTGGTCAAAAAGCTGAGCGAGCGTGATCCGCTCGCGCTGTAGACTGAACATCGCCGCTCCCGACGGATCGGCTTCATTGTCCTAAGTCGCGCCGAGCGGTCAAGCGTCGCCGCCAGGGTGGCTTAGAAGGCGCGCGTGCCGTCCGCCGTCGTCATTGTGCGTTGGCCGCGGCGCATGCGCAGGTACGGGAACGGCCGGTGCGGGTCGGACAGCTTCAGCGGAATCTCGCGCAGGACAAAGTCGGTGACGGTCGGCAGGTCGAGCGCCAAGGCCTCTTCCAGGTCGAACCAGGCGATCTCGTCCAGTTCGCCGCAGTCGGCCTGGCGGTCCAGGCTGATCAGGTGTTCCGCATCCGCCATGAAGAAGCGCGCGTCGTAGCGCTTGGGCACCATCGGCGGGGTGACGGCGCGGGCGATGTAGTCGAGCGCGCTCAGGTCCGGCAAAGCGCCCTGTTCGAGGAACAACCGCCACGGGCCGGCGATCGGGCGGTATTGGCCCGGCTTGGCCAGCAAGAGGCCGGTCTCCTCGAAGGTTTCGCGGATCGCCGAGAGCGCCAGGGCGCGGCCGCGCCTGGGTCGCGCCGTGGTCGCCAGCCGATGGGCGACATCGGGGCGCAGCTCGGACGCCACCGGCGCGCGAAAGTCGCTGGGGTCGATCCGGCCGCCCGGGAACACCCACTTGTCGGGCATGAAGTCGTGGCCGCCGTGGCGCCGGCCCATCAGCACGCGGGGCTTCGGCCCATCGCGGCGCAGGACGATCAGGGTGGCGGCGTCGCGCGGTCGCACGGCCTTGCCGGTCCGGGGCGGCAGGCGTGGGGTGTCGGGATGAGATTCAAACGCTCGTTCGGCCATGCAACGACTAATGGCGTGCGCCGAGCCGTACCGCAAGCGCTAGCGCCGCCGCCCGCGCGGATAGCTCTGTCGGCGTTGCGGAGTCGGCCCTCGCTTGCGGGGCGCGCCGGCCTCGCCCGCTTCGGGCTCGCTCAGCATCTCGAACAGCAGGCCGCCCGTGATCGGGGTCGCTTCCTTCAGCCGCACCTCGACCTCGCGCCCGAGCCGCCAGCGGCCGCCGGAACGCTCGCCGACCAGCGCGTGGGCGCGCTCGTCGTGGTGGAAGTACTCGCCGCCGAGGCTGGAGATTGGCACGAGGCCGTCGGCGCCGGTTTCGCTCAGGCGCACGAACAGGCCGAAACGGGTGACGCCGGTGATGCGGCCCTGGAACTCGGCCCCGACCCGATCGGCGAGAAACGAGGCCACATAGCGGTCAGTAGCGTCGCGCTCGGCGGCCATGGCGCGGCGCTCGGCCATGGTGATGCGCTCGGCGGTGTCCTTCAGCCGGGCGATGTCGGCGTCGGCGAGGCCGTCATCGCCCATGCCGAGCGCCCGGACCAGCGCCCGGTGCACGATCAGGTCGGCGTAGCGGCGGATCGGCGAGGTGAAGTGGGCGTAGCGGGCGAGGTTGAGCCCGAAGTGGCCGATGTTGTCGGTGTCGTAGATCGCCTGCATCTGGCTGCGCAGCACCACCTCGTTGATGATGTCGGCGTGCGGGCCGCCGCGGGTGTCGTGCAGCAGCTGGTTGAAGCGGGCGGTGTTGGGCGCCTGGCCCTTGCTCCAGGCGATGCCGAGCGTGCCGAGGAAGTCGACCAGAGACTGGATTTTCTCGTCGCTGGGCGTGTCGTGCACCCGGTAGATCAGCGGCGTGCGGCGCTGCTCCAGGGTCTCGGCGGCGCAGACGTTGGCCTGGATCATGAACTCTTCGATCAGCTTGTGAGCCGGCAGCGAGGCCCTGGGGGTGATCTGGGCGATCTGGCCGTCGACGCCGAAGCTGATGCGCCGCTCGGCCGACTCGATCTCCAGCGGCGAGCGGGCGTCGCGACCGAGCTTCAGCGTGGCGTAAGCCGTGAACAGCGGCGTCAGCACCCGCTCCATCAGCGGCGCGGCGCGGTCGTCCGGCCGGCCGTCGATGGCGGCCTGCGCCTCCTCGTAGCTGAGCTTGGCCGCGGAACGCATCAGGCCGCGGTGGAAGCGGTGGGTGCGCTTCTTGCCGTCCTTGTCGAACACCATTCTGACGGCCAGGCACGCTCGCGGCTCGCCTTCGCGCAGAGAGCAGAGGCCGGCGGAGAGCCGCTCCGGCAGCATCGGCTCGACCCGATCGGGGAAGTAGACGCTGTTGCCCTTCTCCCGCGCCGTGACGTCGAGCGCCGAGCCGGGGCGCACGTAGGCGGCGACGTCGGCGATGGCGACCCAGCAGATCCAGCCGCTGGGGTTGCGCGCATCGTCATCGGGCTCGGCGAAGACGGCGTCGTCGTGGTCGCGGGCGTCGGGCGGGTCGATGGTGACCAGCGGGACATCGCGCAGGTCGGTGCGGCCCTGCAGCGTCGGCGGCTGCGCCGCTTCCGCCTCGGCCTCGGCTTCCGGTGGGAAGCCGATCGGGATGCCGTGCGCGTGGATGGCGATCAGCGACGCGGCTCTGGGATCATCCTCGCGGCCGACCACCTCGAGCACCTTGCCGCGCTTGGGGCCGTAGCGGCGCTCGGCGTTGCCGCCGATCTGAGCCAGCACCAGGTCGCCGTCCTTCAGATCGCGACCTTCGACCTCGGGGATCAGCAGGCTCTCCTTCGAGCGCCGGTCGACCGGCTCGACCCGTACTTCGCGCCGCGCCTTGCGCACGACGCCGAGGATGCGATGGGCGCTCTGGCCCAGCTTCTTGATCAGCCGCGCCTCGACCTCGCCGCCCTCCTGTGCTTCGAACCGCACCAGCAGCCGGTCGCCCAGCCCCGGCGCGCCAGCGGCCGCTTCTTTGCGGTCAGGCGCCAGCCGCACCAGCGGCGTCGTCTCGTCGGCCTTGGTGAGGCGCACGAACAGATCGCCATCCGCGTCCCGCTCGACCACGTCGGCGACGCCGACGGGCGGCAGGCTGGTCCGTGTCGGTGCGTCCCTCCGGCTGCGGCCGGGGACGGGCTTGTCGGATCGGGGAGGGCGAGGCCGCTTCATGCCCCCAGATAGCGCAGCGACGGCGGCGGCCCTACCTCGATGTTCCCCCACTTCCGGTCATCGCCGGGCGTAAGT
>Ga0209415_10004178_pt1 | contig 26546 bp, 24 predicted proteins | sample PeaSoiSIISIP2007_FD_187696 | JGI IMG/M metagenome (GOLD analysis project Ga0209415, IMG submission 187696) | Peat soil microbial communities from Weissenstadt, Germany - SII-SIP-2007 (SPAdes) (version 2) | ecosystem: Environmental > Terrestrial > Soil > Wetlands > Peat | place: Germany... | reverse complement strand
TCCCGTCTTGGTGGTTTCACCGCCCAGGTTTGGCACGCGATGCCGTGGGGCCGTCCACCCCAACAGTGACGGGTGGGACCTGGTTGCTCACGGCGTCGTGATCGTCGCAAGGTCGGCATCCTGCCTATGTTGTTGGCGTGCAGTGGTCGCGGCTCAGTGGCGTGACCGCAGGCAATTGGCTTTCCGCCACGACCTGACCCGCGGTCCCTCGCAACCATAAGTTCGGGAGGGACGAGAATGCTCATCCAAAGCCCCATCGCATGGATCGGGGACCGGCTCGATCGTGTGTTTCATACGGTCGGTTCGGCCAGCGACGAGGAGTACTGGCGCGAGAACCTGCAAGCCGGCGTCCTGAGGATTCGCCGCATCGGTCTGAGCGACCTCGGCCAGGCGCTCAGCAACGGCCTCGCCGATTTCGCCGCCAACCGCTCCGACGTCATTTTCCTGTGCGTCATCTATCCGCTGGTCGGACTGGTGCTGGCTCGACTTGCGTCCGGCTACGGTGTCGTGCCGCTGCTGTTCCCGCTCGCATCCGGCTTCGCATTGGTGGGACCGCTCGCCGCGGTCGGGCTGAACGAAATGAGCCGGCGGCGCGAACAGGGGGAGCAGGTGAACTGGACCGCTGCGTTTGGCGTGCTGCGATCGCCGTCGATTAGTGCGATCGTCGGGCTCGGCCTGTTGCTGATTGGGATTTTTCTACTCTGGCTGGTGACCGCGGAAGCAATCTACGTGCTGACCCTCGGGCCGAAGCCGCCGGTGTCGATTGCCGCGTTTGCGCATGATGTGTTCGCCACCGCGCGTGGCTGGGCGATGATCGTGGTCGGCGTCGGCATTGGATCGCTGTTCGCCGTCCTCGCCTTTACGATCAGCGTCGTTTCCTTCCCGCTGCTGCTTGATCGCGATGTGAATATCGAAACGGCGATTTGGACTTCGATCCAGGTGGTGGTCGCGAATCCGCTGCCCATGGCGGCGTGGGGCCTGATCGTCGCCACTGGGCTGGTGCTCGGGTCGTTGCCGTGTTTGCTCGGGCTGGTGATCGTCATGCCGGTGTTGGGCCACGCGACCTGGCATTTGTATCGCTGTGTGGTCGAGTGAAGCCATACCTCTCCCGGGGCGCGGGAGAGGTCGCCGAGCGAAGCAAGGCAAGGTTGGGTAAGGGTGCCACGCGCCGAGCCGATCACCCTTACCCACGGCGCTGACACACGCCTCCCTCTCCGGCGCGTAGCGCGGGAGAGGGAGGATAAAAATTAACGCCTTCAGTTGCTGTTGCGGTTGCCCATGAGCTGCAGCAGCAGCATGAACAGGTTGATGAAGTTCAGGTAGAGGCTCAACGCGTCGTAGACCGCGCGCTTCGCCGCCTCCGCCGTGCCCTCGGCATAGGCGAACTGCGTGTAGTTCGCCTTGATCCGCTGGGTGTCGTAGGCGGTAAGCCCGGTGAACACCACCACGCCGATGATGCTGATGGCGAACTGCAAGGCCGAGCTGTGGAAGAAGATGTTCACCAGCCCGGCGATGATGATGCCGATCAGCCCCATCATCAGGAAGCTGCCCATCCTGCTCAGATCCGCCTTGGTCGTGTAGCCCCAGATGCTCATCGCCGCGAAGGTGGCCGAGGTGATGAAGAACACCCGGACGATCGATTCGGCGGTGTAGATCAGGAAGATGTTCGTCAGGCTGGCGCCCATCACGGCGCAGAACGCCCAGAACAGCGCCTGCACGGCGGCGGTGGACAGCTTGTTCACCCCCAGGCTCAGCACCAGCACGAAGGCGAGCGGGGCGAAGATCGAGATCATCGCCAGCGCCGACGGGTGCCGTGCCATGCCGCCGAACTGCGTCTGCACCATCGGGTAGAACGCGTCGATCAGGCTGGTGTGGGCGATCAGGTAGGAGACGATGCCGGTCACCAGCAGACCGCAGGTCATCCAATTGTATACCCGCAGCATGTAGGCGCGCAGTCCCTCATCCAGGACGGCAGCCGTGGTGGCGGCGGATGCGCGCGTGTAGGTCCGATACTCGGGACTGAAGGCCATGGTTCCCTTACCTCTCGGGCGCTATGCCCCTGTTTAGCGCCCGCATTTTGGTGATCGACCGGCGCAGTTCAAGTCCGCAATGGTCGTTCGGCCAGGCGTGGCGGCTTTTTCATTCGTTGCGCAGCAGCGGCGCCGCCTTGCTTCGGAGCGCCGCCGCGGTGCCAGCATACCCGAAAACCAGCATCATGGCGAGAGCCGTGATAAGCGTCCCCGCCAGGGTGCCGGGCAGGAACACCCACCCCGTGTGCATGATATAGTGCAGTACACCGTAACTTGCAGCCGTCCCCACCAGTGCCGCCAGAATCCCGGCGGCCAGGCCGAGCAAGCCGAACTCGACCAGCCAGGCGGCGCCGATCTGCGCCCGGGTAGCGCCGAGCGTCTTCAGGATCACCGCCTCGGCCGTCCGCCGCCGCTGCCCCGCGGCGACCGCCCCCACCAGCACCAGCGCGCCGGCGGCCAGGGCCAGCGACCCGGTCGCGGCCAGCGCCGCCGCCACCTGCCCCAGCAGCGCGGCGACCGCGGCGAGCACGTCCGCCACCGCGATGCCAGTGACGTTGGGCAGCGCATCGGTCACCGCGCGCAGCAACGCGCCCTGGTCCGGCCCAGCCACCCGCACCGTGGCGATGTGGGTATGCGGGGCATGAGCCAGCAATCCGGGACTGGCGACCATGGCGAAATTCAGCGACAGGGTCTGCCAGGCAATATCGCGTAGGCTCGCCACTTTCAGGTCGATATCGCGGCCCAGCACGTTGACGCGGATCGTGTCGCCCAGACCGACATGCCAGCCCTGGGCCAGGCCGGCGTCGAACGAGACCTCCGGCGGGCCGGCATAGTCACTGGGCCACCAGTGCCCGGCGACGATGTGGGTGCCGGACGGCGGTGTGGCGGCATAGGTCAGGCCGCGGTCACCGCTCAGCGCCCAGCGCGTCTCCGGCGTCGCCTTCACCTGATCGGCCGGCACGCCGTTCACGGCGACGATGCGCGCCCGCAGCGATGGCACCTGCTGCACCTCCTCCACCCCCCGCGACGCGCGCGCGATCTGCTCGAAACGGCCTAGTTCGTCGTCCTGGATATCGATGAAGAAGAAGCTCGGCGCATCGGCCGGCAATTGCTCCAGCACTTCCCGGCGGACGTTGCCCTGGATCAGCGCCACCGAGGCGAGCGTCGATAGCCCCAGTCCGACCGACACCAGGAGCAGCGCCGTGGCGTTGCCGGGGCGGTGCAGGCTGGCGATGCCAAGGCGCGCCCAGGGTGCGGCGAAGCGCGGGGCGTGCCGTGCCAGACGGGTCACCGCGACGCCCCCGAGCCGGAACAGCAGCAAGGTGGCCAGCGCGGCGACACAGAAATACACAGCGAAATGGCGGTCCGCCGCGGTCGCGACAGTCAGCGCGACCAGGGCAAGGATAAGCGCCGCGCTGACGGCGACCAACAGCCGGGTCGGCACCGTGCGTTCCGGCAGCAGCGCGTCGCGGAACAGTGCCGCTCCGGGGATGCGCGCGGCGCGCCCCAGCGGCCACAACGCGAAGGCCAGCGCTGTCAGCAGCCCGTATCCCGCGGCCAGCAGCAGCGGCACAGGGTAGATGCCCAGCGCCGGTGGCACCGGCAACAGGTTCTTCAGGAACACCATGCCGAGCAATGGCAGAGCGGTGCCGGCCAGCAATCCGGCGATGATACCGACGGATGCCAGTGCCAGCACCTGGATCAGGCAGACCGCGAACACCGTGCGAGCCGAGGCGCCGAGGCAACGAAGCGTGGCAATCGTTCGTGCCCTTGCATCGAGCCAGGCGTGGACCCCGTTCGCCACTCCAATGCCCCCGACCAGCAGCGAGGTCAGCCCGACCAGGGTCAGGAACTGGCTCGTCTCGTCGATAAACCGCGACACGCCGGGCGCGGCGTTGCTGGGGTTCCGGATACGCCAGCCGGTGTCCGGGAACGCCGCACGCAGCTGGGCCACCAGAGCCGGCGCGGCGGAGGGCGACGGCACGGTCAGGCGCAGTGCATAACGCACCATGGAACCGGGGACGATCAGGCCGGTCTGCGGCAATGCGCCGGCGGCGATCACCACGCGTGGACCCAGCAGGGCCGGCGTGGCGACCTGGTCCGGCTCACTGATCAGCACGGCGCTGATCCGGAGCGTAGCATTCCCCAGCCGCACCGTGTCTCCGGGATGCAGCCTCAGCCGGTCCAGCACAAGTTGCTCGGCGAGCAGCCCGAACTGCCCGTCGCGTTGCGCCAGCGCGTCGGCCAGTGGCATGGCGGGCGACACCGTTGGGGCTCCGACCAGCGGCCAGGCGGGGTCCACCGCCTTCAGTTCGATCAATTGGCGCTCGCCCGACGGCGCGACCAGCATTGAGCGCATTTGCACCACGTCGGACAGCCTGGCGCCCCGCGCGCGCAGCCAATCCCGCAGCGCGTCGGGCAGCTTTTGCGAACCGCCGTCGATCTCCAGGTCGCCGCCAAGGAGCCGCCTGCCGTCGGCCTCGAGGCCGCGGTCGATGGCGGCGCGCAGGGTGCCGACCGCGGCAATCACCGCGACCCCCAGGGCCAGGCAGAGCAGGACGATGGTCAGGCCGCGCACGCCACCGCGCAGCTCGCGCCGGGCCAGGCGAAGCGCCAACCTCACGCCGGCACCGGCGCTACGACGCACCCGTCGGACAGGTGCACGCAGCGGTCGCACCGTGCCGCGAGGTCGGCGTCGTGGGTGATCAGCAGCAGAGTGGTGCCGTGCGCGGCGCGCAATTCGAACAGCAGGTCCATCACCGCGCTGCCGGTGGCCTGATCCAGGTTGCCGGTCGGTTCGTCGGCCAGCAGCAGTAGTGGTTGGGCGACGAATGCCCGCGCCAGTGCGGTCCGCTGTTGCTCGCCGCCGGAGAGCTGCCCGGGCAGGTGCGTCAGCCGATGGCCCAGCCCGACGGCGCGCAGTGCCTCCCGCGCGCGATCCAGTGCGTCACGGCGGCCGGCCAGTTCCAGCGGCACCGCCACGTTCTCCAGCGCTGTCATGGTGGGGATGAGGTGGAAGGCCTGGAACACGATGCCGACATGATTGCGCCGCAGCCGCGCCAGTGCATCCTCGTCAAGCGCGGTGACCTCGTGGCCAGCGAGCATGACGCTACCGGCGGTGGCACGCTCAAGGCCGGCGAGCACCATCAGCAGGCTGGTCTTGCCGGAGCCGGACGGACCGATGAGGCCGACCGCCTCGCCCCGGCCGATGTCGAGATTGATGCCGCGCAGAATATTGACCGGCCCGGCAGTGGCGGGCACGGTCAGATGCAGGTTCCTGATTCTCACCAGCGGCACGGCGGGCGCGCCGGACGCCGCGGGCGAGGCGGAAACCGGGGACGGCGGGATGGCATCCATGGCGGCAGCATATGGCGTCCGCGGGGGACGGAAGAAAGCCGCGGCGGCATTGGCGCGGCGAGATGGCCGCGTGTCAGGTCCGCCATGGCCCATTCTGCGGCACATTGTCGTCCTCCTGGTTGTCCTGTTCGTTGCCTGCCACACCCATGCCGCTCCCACCTCGCTTCGCCTGCTGGTCCTCGGCGACTCGCTCTCTGCCGGCTACGGCCTGCCACACACCGATGGGTTCGAGATGCAGTTGCAGCAGGCCCTGCGGGCTGACGGCCACGACGTGCGCATCATCGACGGCGCAGTATCCGGCGACACCAGTGCCGGCGGCCGGGCGCGGCTGGACTGGGTGCTGGCCGGCGGCGCGGATGCGGCGATCGTCGAGCTCGGCGCCAATGACGGCCTGCGCGGCGAGGACCCAGGCGACATGGAAGCCAACCTGAACGCCATCCTCGACGCGATGGCGGCCAAGCACATCCCCGTGCTGCTGACCGGTATGTACGCACCGCCCAATTTCGGAGCGGATTATGAACGCGCCTACCGGGCGGTGTTCGACCGGCTAGGGCAGCGCCCGGGCGTGCTGTATGACCCGTTCTTCCTGCAAGACGTGGCAGAGGTTCCCGCGTTGACACAGCCGGACGGCCTGCACCCGAATGCGCAGGGCGTGCGCCGCGTCGTCGCGCGGCTGCTGCCGCTGGTGGAGACGCTGCTGCGGGAGGCACGGCCGGCATGAGGCTGTTCGTCGCCCTCGACCTGCCCTGGGAGTTGCGCCAGCGTGTGGCGATGCTGTCCGGCGCCGGCATCCCCGGCGCGCGCTGGGTGCCGCCGGAGAACTTCCACATCACGCTGCGCTTCATCGGTGAGACGCCGGCGTACCGCGCGGAGGAGATCGACCACACGCTGGCGGCGCTGAAGGCACGCAGCTTCACCTTGACACTGGCCGGGGTGGGTACCTTCGCCCGCTCGGGGCGCAGCACGCAGCTTTGGGTGGGGGTGGAGCGCAACCCGTCGCTCGACCACCTGCAGAGCAAGATCGAGTCGGCGTTGCAACGCATCGGCCTGGAGCCGGAACGTCGCCGGTTCGCACCGCATATTTCGCTGGCGCGGTTGGACAACGCGGTGGAAGGCAAGCTGGCCGAGTTCGTTCAGGCGCATAACCTGTTTCGCGCCGATCCCGTGCCGATCGAACATTTCACCTTGTTCAGCTCGCTGCTGGGCAAGGAGCAGGCGGTCTATACGCCGGAGGTGGAGTACACGCTGGGGTGAGCGTGGGCATCCGCGCACAGTTATCGAGGACGTGAAGCGCGGCGGGAAAGCGCGATACATCGCCCTTTGACATGGCCCGATGGGATTGATCACAGTCAGGCGTCACGCGGCTCAGCATGGCAGCAGCTTGCACACCAGCTTGGAGGCGGAAATGGCGAAGCAGATCCTCATCTTGGTCGGAAGCAAGAAGGGCGCATTCACGCTCACCAGCGGTCCGCAACGACGTTCCTGGGAACTGCGTGGTCCGTTCTGCGAGGCGTGGCCGCTGAACCATGTCGTTGCTGATCCGGAGACCGGCACGATCTACGCCGGCGGCGGCAACGAATGGTTCGGCCCGGCGGTGTGGCAGTCCAAGGACCTCGGCGCGACCTGGACGCATTCAAGCGAGGGTCTGGCGTACCAGGCCGGCGAGACACCGATCAAGTCGGTCTGGAGTCTGGCACCGTCCGCCGGCGCGCTTTACGCGGGCGTCGAGCCGGCCGGGCTGTTCCGCAGCAATGACGGCGGCCAGTCATGGCAGCACGTGGCAGGGCTGCGCGAGCATCCCTCGCGACCGAACTGGCAGCCAGGCGGTGGCGGCCTGATCCTGCACTCGCTGGTGCCCCATCCGACCGATGCAAGTCAGCTCTGGATCGGTATCTCCGCGGCTGGCGTGTTCCACACGGCAGATGGCGGCGCTACCTGGGCGCCGCGCAATCAGGGGACTCGGTGCGACTACCTGCCGGAGGAGCAGCGCTACCCGGAATACGGGCAATGCGTGCACTGCGTGGTGATGGCGGCGGGGATGCCCGATCGGCTGTATCAGCAGAACCACTGCGGGATGTATCGCAGCGACAGCGGTGGCCAGCACTGGGACAGCATCGAACAGGGCCTGCCTTCGACGTTCGGCTTTCCCGCAGCGGTGCACCCGCGCGATCCGGCAACGCTGTATCTGGTGCCGCTCAACGGCGACATCGCCGGCCGCTACGTGCCCGACGGAAGGGCCGCCGTCTGGCGCACGCGCGATGCCGGCGCAAGTTGGCAGGCGCTGCGCCACGGCCTGCCGCAACAGAACATTTTCTTCGGCGTGTTGCGACAGGCCATGGCCACCGATCGTCTCGACCCGGCGGGAATCTATTTTGGTACCAACACCGGCTCGCTGTTCGCCAGCGCCGACGAGGGCGACAGTTGGGACTGCATCGCGCAGCATTTGCCCCCGATCCATTCGGTGGAGACGCTGGTCATCGAGGCGTAGATGGCGGCGCGGAGTGGGAGCAGCGAGCCGGACGATCCGTGCGAGCCGGCGTTGCCGTTCGTCGTTGTTACGCTCCCGGCAGCCTTGCTGACGCTGTTCCCGGGTTGCAAGCGGCGGGTGGAATTATCCGCTGCGAGCGTAGGCACCGCGATCGACGCACTGAACGCAAGCTGGCCCGGAATGCGCGACCGCATCTGCGATTCGACGCCGCGTATCCGCCGTCACATCAACGTCTTCGTCGCCGGAGAGCGCGCCACCCTGCAGACGCGCCTGACGCAAGGTGCCGAGGTACTGATCATGACCGCGATCAGCGGCGGCTGATATGAAACCTCTCCTGCTTCGCGAGGTCGGGCCGCGAGGCGGACCGACGCGGTTGGGCCGTGAAGCGGACCAACCGTGAGCGCCGAGGGTGAGGATGATCGGGTCGGCACGCGGCATTCTCATTCTGCGTACTGCCGCACCCTCACTTGGCACTCCGCGCCGACCTCTCCCGCCGAAGGCAGAGAGGTTTTCTTGTCAACCTGGACCATAACGCCGGCTAGGCGCATAAAGTCGTTGGAAACGAAACCATCTGAGGGCAACACCCCGACCAAGGAGCACGACCATGGCTGCCGTCACCGCCTCGCCGCGCGTTAAACGCATCCAACGCAGTTCCGTTGCGCTTCTGGTGCTTGGCTGCGCGGTGAACTACGTGGATCGTTCCACTCTCGCGATAGCCAATCCGCTGATCCGCCACGATCTCGGTTTGACGATCGCCGATATGGGGCTGCTGTTGTCGGCCTTCCTCTGGGCCTATGCCGCGTTCCAGCTTCCCGCCGGCGCACTGGTCGACCGGATCGGCCCGCGCAAGTTGCTCGGCCTGGGCATCTTCATTTGGTCGCTCGCCCAGGCCCTCGGCGGCCTGGTCGGCAGCTTCTGGCAGTTCGTCGTCGCGCGCGTGTTCCTCGGCATGGGCGAGTCGCCGCAATTCTCCGGCCTGGTTCGGGTCGTGCGTGACTGGTTCAACGTGCGCGAGCGCGGCCTGCCGACCGGCATCGGCCTGTGCGGTTCCAAGCTCGGCCCCGCCATCGCGCCGCCGCTGCTGACCGTGCTGATGCTCGCCTTTGGCTGGCGCTGGATGTTTGTCATCATGGGCGGCGTCGGCATCGGCGTTGCGATCCTGTGGTACGCGGTGTACCGCGAGCCGCGCGAGGTTGCGCTGACCGACGACGAAAAAGCCTATCTGGCGGACGGCGAGGCGCAACAGGTCGCCGAGCGCGTCACCTGGGCGGACTGGAAGCAACTGTTCCGTTACCGCGCGACCTGGGGCATGGTGCTTGGCTTCTTCGGCGAGGTCTACATGGGCCGGGTCTACCAGGCCTGGCTGCCAGGTTACCTGGAAATTGAGCGCCATATGAGCATCGCCAAGACCGGCTGGGTCGCGGCAATTCCGTTTGCGTGCGGCGTGCTGGGCAGCGTCGGCGCCGGTTGGTTGACCGACCGCCTGGCGGCGCGTGGCGTATCGCCGATCAACAGTTGTAAGATCCCGGTGGTGATCGGCCTGACCGGGATGGCCGCCTTCACAATCGTTACGGCACTGACGCCGAGCACGCTGGTTGCCGTCATCGCGGTATCCACCGCGCTGGCGTTCAACGGCATGGCCGGGGCGATGTGCTGGGCGCTCGCCAGCGTCGCGGCGCCGCGGCATTGCACTGCGTCGCTGGGCTCGATCCAGAATTGCGGCGGCTATATCGGCGGCGCTCTGGCGCCCGCGATCACCGGATTTATCGTGCAGGATACAGGGAGTTTTGTGCCCGCTCTGCTGTTCAGCGCCGCCATGGGGCTTAGCTGCGCCCTGGTCTATGTGTTCATGGTGCCGGGCAAGCCAATCGACGTGGCGGCGTTCGGTGTGAGAGCCGCCGCGTAAGCGAAGGAAGGCCAGGGCTCTGCCCTGGGACCCACCAAGGGCTGTGCCGTTGGCGGGGATCCATGGGGCAGAGCCCATTGGTGAGGTTCAGGGGAAAAGCCCCCGGCATTCTCTCGCTTTACGCGATGGCTCTCAAACCGAAAAATACTTCGCGTGCGGGTTTAGCACGACGATCGCGCTGGTCGATTGCTCCGGATGCAACTGGAACTCGTCCGACAGTTCCACCCCGATCCGCTCCGCCCCTAGCAGCGACAGCAACGGTGCCTGATCCTCCAGCTTCGGACAGGCCGGATACCCGAACGAGTACCGCGAGCCGCGATAGCTCTGCGACAGCATCTTATCCATGTCGCGGTCGTCCTCGCCGGCGAAGCCCAGCTCGGCGCGGATGCGCTTGTGCACGTATTCCGCCATCGCCTCGGCCATCTCCACCGACAGCCCATGCAGATACAGGTAGTCCTGGTAACGATTATCCGCGAACCAGGCGCGCGACACTTCTGATGCCCGCTGCCCCACGGTGACGACCTGCAGCCCGATCACGTCGCGCTCCGCGTCATCCACGTCGCGGAAGAAGTCGGCGATGCATTCGCCGTCTTCCTTCGGCTGCCGCGGCAGTGCAAAGCGCGCCAACTCGGTCGAGCCGTCAATATCGAACACGATCAGGTCATTGCCCTGTCCCGCCGCCGGCCAATACCCATACGCCGCCCGCGGCTGCAAAATCTCCTGCTGTTCGCACAGCGCGAGCATGCGCCGCATCACCGGCCGCAGCTCCTGCCGCGCCCAGCCGAGGAAGTCGTCCAGCGAGCGCCCCTGCTTACGAAAACCCCACTGGAACTGGTACAAACTGCGCTCGTTGACAAACGGCACCAGCGCCATTGACGGCGCCTCGATCATCCGCGCGCCCCAGAACGGCGGCGTCGGCGTCGGCACGTCGCGCGTCAGCCGCCGCCGGCGTTCCCGCACCACGGCGACATCGACTGGCCGGAACGCGCGCGCATCTGCCTGGCCCAGCGTGCGTGCCGTGTTGCGCGCCTTGCCGGAACGCTTGGCCTGCACCGCCGCCAGGTAGTCGTCGAACCCGTTGCCGGTCACCTTGTCCATCAGGTGCAACCCGTCGAACGCATCACGCGCATAGGCGACGCGGCCGCAGCCATAGGCCTGGACGCAGGTATCCTCGACGTAGGAACGGGTCAGTGCGGCGCCGCCGAGCATCACGGGAATTTCCAGTCCCTGGCGCGACATTTCTTCCAGGTTCTCGCGCATCACCACGGTGGACTTCACCAGCAGCCCGGACATGCCGATGGCGTGAGCGCGGTTCTCCGTCGCCGCGTGCAGCATCTCCGCCAGCGGCACCTTGATGCCGAGGTTGACCACGCGGTAGCCGTTGTTGGTGAGGATGATATCGACCAGGTTCTTGCCGATGTCGTGCACGTCGCCCTTCACCGTGGCGAGCACGATGGTGCCTTTTTCCTGCCCCTCCACCCGCTCCATGAACGGCTCCAGGTAGGCGACCGCCGCTTTCATGGTTTCGGCACTTTGCAGCACGAACGGCAACTGCATCTTGCCGGCGCCGAACAGCTCGCCCACCACCTTCATGCCGTCGAGCAAGACGTTGTTGATAATGTCGAGCGGCGGCAGCGTCATCAGCGCTTCGTCAAGCTCGGCGGTAAGGCCTTTCCGGTCCCCATCGACGATCCGGTCCTTCAGCCGCCCCTCCACCGTCTCGGCGCGCTTCTTCACCGTTGCATCGGCCAGCTTGCGGTCGGCGAAAATCGCCAGCATGCGCTGCAACGGGTCGTAGCCTTCGGCGCGGCGGTCAAAGATCAGGTCTTCGGCGACCCTTACTTCCTCCTCCGCCAGCAAGTGCAGCGGGCGGATCTTCGACACGTGCACGATCGCGCCGCTCATCCCGGCGCGCATCGCGTGGTCGAGGAACACGCTGTTCAGCACCGCGCGCGCCGCGGGGTTCAGCCCGAAGCTGACATTCGACAGGCCGAGAATGATCTGAATATCGGGAAACTCGGCGCGGATCGCCGCGATGCCCTCCAGCGTCCATTGTGCCAGCTTGCGGTCGTCCTCGTTGCCGGTGGCGATGGTGAAGGTGAGCGGATCGATCAGCAGGTCAGACTGCGGCAGCCCATGCCGGTTGCAGGCAAAATCCACCAGCCTGCGCGCAATACGCAATTTATCCGCGGCGGTCTTCGCCATACCGACCTCGTCGATGGTCAGCGCGATCACTGCCGCGCCGAACCGCTTCGCCAGAATCAGCCGGTCGGTGGCGTGCTTCTCGCCGTCCTCAAAGTTGATCGAGTTGATGATCGGCTTGCCGCCATGCAGCTTCAGCGCCGCCTCGATCACCGGCGTCTCGGTGCTGTCGATCACCAGCGGCGCGTTCACCGACGCGGTGAAGCGGCGGATCACCTCGTTCATCTCATACGTCTCGTTGCGGCCGACAAACGCGGTGCAGATGTCCAGCGCGTGCGACCCCTCGCCCAACTGTTCGCGCCCCTGTGCGACGCAGCCGTCCCAGTCGTGCTTTTCCTGGAGCTCGCGCCACTTCTTCGAGCCATTGGCGTTGCAGCGCTCGCCGATGGCGAAGATCGCGTTCTCCTGTCGCAGCGGCACCGCTTGGTACAGGCTGGCGACGCAGGGCACCCAGACCGGCTTGCGCGCCACCGGCGCCGGGCGGAATTTTCCCCCGTTGGCGCGCTTGCGCAACATCGCGTCCAGCGCGGCAGTATGCGTGGCAGTGGTGCCGCAGCAGCCGCCGATCAGGTTCACACCGTCTTCGGCGACGAAGCGCTCCAGCCAGCTCGCCAGCTCTGCCGCGCCGAGCGGGTAGTGCGTGCGGCCATCGACCAGCTCCGGCAGCCCGGCATTCGGCAGCACCGACAGCAAGCCCGGCCAGTTGGTTGCCAACCAGCGCACGTGTTCCGCCATCTCCTGGGGGCCGGTGGCGCAGTTCAGCCCCATCAGCGGCACGTCCAGCGCGTGCACCACCGCGGCGGCGGCGGCGATGTCCGGACCGACAAGCAGGGTGCCGGTGGTTTCCACGGTGACCTGCACGAAGATCGGGATATCCCCCCCGGCCGCCGCGCGGGCGATTTTCCCCCCGTTCACCGCCGCCTTGATCTGCAACGGGTCCTGGCAGGTTTCCACCAGGATCGCATCCACACCGCCGGCAATCAGGCCACGGCACTGTTCGGCCAGCGCGGCTTCCAACGGGTCATAGGCGATGTTGCCGAGGCTCGGCAGCTTGGTGCCCGGGCCGACGCTGCCCAGCACCCAGCGGTGCCGCCCGTCGGAAAATTCCTCGGCCGCCTCCCGCGCCAGTTCACCGGCGATGCGGTTGATCTCGAAGGCGCGGTCGGCGAGCTGGAATTCCCCCAGCGTCACCGGCGAACCTCCAAAACTGTTGGTTTCCACTATGTCGGCGCCGGCGGCGAAGAAGCCGCGATGGATGTCGCGCACCAGGTCGGGACGTGAGAGGTTCAGCACCTCGGTGCAGTTTTCCTTGCCCCAGTAGTCGCGTTCGATGTCCAGGGTCATCGCCTGCACGTGGCTGCCCATGCCGCCGTCGGCCAGCAACACGGTGTCGCGCAGGGCATCGAGCAAATGGGGACGCGACACTGTTACACCGCCAATGCGTGGGAGAGAGGTGCCGGCGCATCGGCGCGCCGCGTTGCCGGCCAGATTCGGACTTCCAGTGGACCGGGCACCGTTAACGGATCGCCAACGGCGAGCCCTGCCTCGGTCAGCAATTCTGCCATCGTCGCGTCGGAAAAGCCGGGCCAGCGATGCGCCAGTTTGGTCGCGATGTCGTCCCGCCTGTGCCGCGCCAGGTCGATGACGATCAGCCGCCCATCGGGACGCAGCACGCGCGCGGCCTCGGCCAGCACGCCGGCAGGGTCCTCGGCGTAGTGCAGCACCATTTGCAGCACGGCGATGCCGAACGAGGCGTCGGCCAGCGGCAGCCGGTACATATCAGCGAGCCGCACGGCGCAATGGGTCAATCCGGTGCGGGCGAGGCGCGCGCGGGCCAGTGCCAGCATCGCCTTCGACGCGTCCACCCCCAGCCCCTGCGCCACCAGCGGCGCCAGCAACTCCAGCACGCGGCCGGTGCCGGTGCCGATGTCGAGCAATCGGGTCGGGGCGTCGGCCGGGATCAAGGAGACCAACGCGGCTTCGACGGCCGGGGCCGGCAGGTCGAGGGCGCGCATCTCGTCCCAGTCGGCGCCCTGACGGCGGAAGCGTTCGCTGGCGGCGCGAGCGCGCTCGGCCAGCACGCGGGCGGCTTGGCGGCGGTCGGCTTCCAGGATGGCGTCGTTCTCCGCCAGGTGCGCGACGATCTCGCGGGCCAGTGCGCCGTCCGAGCCGGTCGGCAGCGCGAACCACGCGTTGGCGCCTTCGCGTTCGCGTGCCAGCAGGCCGGATTCACAGAGCAATTTGAGGTGGCGGGATAGGCGCGGCTGCGACTGGCCGAGGACTTCGGTGAGCTCGGTGACGCAAAAAGCGCCGCGCGCGGCAAGCGCGAGCAAGCGCAGTCGGGTGGGCTCCGCGGCGGCGCGGAGCGCGGCGAGCAGGGCGTCCATCAGTAACGGATGACATAAAGATATGCTTATGTCTAGTATCTGATTCGCGTTCCCCGGGGGTGATTCGGGTCTCCCGCCATGCATGACCGCAATCGCTTGTTGCCGGCGTTCAGCAAAGTGCCCGGAGCCTTCCATCGGCTTGCAGCCGGGGCGCCGGAACATTGTCGGCGCCGTGTCGCGCAAGGTTGCGCGCGACCGGCGTTGGTGCGTGCCGGTCTGCCGATCGGGCGGCACTGCCGCCCGCTTTGGCCGTCACGTCCGGCCGGCGCATCTCCACGACGAAGTCGGCCGTGTCGCAGACCTGGTCTGCGCATGGCCTGCCACCTCTGCCTCGCGACAGCGGCAGAGAGTCAAAGCGACGCCGATGCGATCAAGGAGTTTTCCTGCCCCCCTGTCACAGGGTCAACCGCTCGCATACCGGCGAGACGATCAGCGGGTGCTCCGTGTCCACGCTCACCCCCGTCAGTGTCCGCCGCATCCCCGGCGTGCGCCGCTGCTGGAACGCCGCGCGCGCCGCTTCGTCCGCACCGTGCAGGATGCCCTGTGGGGTGTGCGACAGCATGCCCGGCCGACGGCCTCCGGTAGCATCCGCATGCACGAACACGCTCTCATCGTAGTCGACGTTGCGGTGATACGACGGCAGTTCCTCCGCGTTCAGATCCGACACCGCCATCTGCGGCACGAAGGTCACCACCATGAAGCCGTTCGCCTCGAATGTCGCCCACGCGGACGGCGCCAGGTGAATGCGGTCGGAGCTGATTGGAATGATGTCGCGGATGTTCAGCTTGTACGGGAACAGGTCGCCCTTCCAGCCCACCGACACCAGCGGGTTGTTGCGGTAGAAGATGGAGCTGTGCGCGCCGCCGTGCTTCACCCGCAGCTCCCACTCGTCGCGCGGGGGAAAGCCGTAGTCGCATAGTTCCGGCACCGTCAGCACCGTGGGATCGACCGGCATGTGCCGCCCCACCTGCTGATGCTCGGTCAGCGTCAGCGGCGCGGGCGATTCGATCACCAGCAGATGGCTGTCGCCTGCATCGGGCATCAGGCTGAAGGTGATGCCTTTCGGGATCAGCACGTAGTCGCCCGGTTCATAGGGCAGCCGGCCGAACTCGGTGGCGAACGCGCCGGTCCCCTGATGCACGAAATACAGCAGGTCGGCGTCGGTGTTGCGATAGGCGAACGGCATCGCCGCGCGGCGGCGGCTGATCGCGACGCTGACATCGGCATTGGACAGCAGCACCTCGGGCCCGCCGCGCGGATCGGTCTGGTCCGACGGCTCGACGCGCGCGGTATCGACGACGCGACGCGGGTGCAGCGTGCCTTCGATCCGCACCACCTCGTTCGGGCCATGCTCGCGATAGATCATCGCGACCGGGCCGAAGAAGCCTTGCCGGCTGATATGCTCCTCGCGCAAATTACCAAGGCCGACCCGCGCCTGCCGGACATGTCGCCCGCGCGCGAGATGAATCCACGACCGCATGGTTTTTCCTCCCCTATTGGCGTGGTGCCTGAACACGGCAGGCTACGCCATGTTGGCCGACAGCGACAGGGCCAGCCGAGCCGCGGTCCGGCTCACGCCAGCCCGAGACGGTTGTCTGACAAGGCAGCCTCGCGCTATCGGCTGCACGCCGCCCCTCCCAACACACAGAACGAGGCGCAATAAGGATGGTTCAGGGCGACAGGCTGTGCCGCTTCGGCCAGAGTACGCCCGAGTTCGAACCGCGCATCATAAGCGAGCAAGGTGCAGGACAGCACCACCGGATGCGGCGCGCCCTTGCGCTTCACCACCATGCGTGACGACGCACACATCACGTCGTCTGGCGATTTATGCAGGATGCCCCAGCACGCGGTGGTGATCTCCGGCACGTCGCGGCTCGGGTCCATCTCCGGGAACAGCATCAGGCGCACCGGATCGAACGCATCCACCGGAAGCTCCAGCGCGGCAAACAGCCGCGCATATCCTTCCCGCAGCACCACCTCCGGTTCGCCAGTGAAACGACGGCCGGCGACATCCAGCGCAAAACCGTTGCGCGCCAGCCAGAGCAGGCCGTCGATCGTCGGTGCCCAGCTTCGCTTGCCGCGCTCGGCTTCGTGCACCGCCGGCGTGTAATGATCGAGCGAGACGCGTATGCCGAGGCGTTCGCGGTACGCATCGCGCAGCGCCAGCATCCGCGGCCGCAGCTTGCGCAGCGGCGCCATGGCATTGGTCAGCACCAGTGCGCGAAAGCCGAGCGACAGTACGTCCTCCAGCATGCCGATGATGTCGCGGTTCATGAACGGCTCGCCGCCGGTGAAGCCGATCACGCTGGTCGGCAGACGGTCGCGGGCGATCTCGTCAAGATAGGTGCGCACCTCGTCGCGCGTGAGATAAGCCAGCCGGTCGTTGCGCGGCGACGATTCAATGTAGCAGTTGCGGCAGGTCAGGTTGCACAGCGTACCAGTGTTGAACCACAGCGTCTCCAGCGCGCGCAGCGCCACGCGGGCGCGCGTCTCGCCGCGCGCGGTGACAGCCGGGTCGCGAAATTTCCCCGGATCGAGCATTCGAACGATCTGATCCACCGTGCCTCCGCGATACGCCCTCTCCCGCCTGCGGCGGGAGAGGGTAGGGTGACGGTACCATGCGCCGCACTCAACCCGCCACATGCCGCCAAGGCAAGGGCAAAGGGCCGATCAGCTTGGCCAGTCGCGGCGGATCGGGTCGCTGCCGTCCCAGCCGATCGCCGCCGCGCGCACCGCGTCGAAGATGCGTTTTCGCGTCGGCGTGGCGTGCGACATTTCGATGATAGCGCCGGGGTGGCCCTCCTGGCGGAAATAGACGAACCGGCCACGCGGCGCGTCGCCTTCCTGGCCGACCGTGTAGCCGTTGGCAAGCGCGCGGTCGTACAGCTCGTCGTAGTTTTCCGGCCAGCTTGACCAGTGCTGCAGCCCGCCATCGGGGTGTTTAGCCAGGAATTCCTGATACATGCTCGGCGTGGCGCAGCGCAGCTGGATCAGCTCGATCTGCACGTCGCCGGAATTGGCCAGTGCGATCGACAAATGGATGTCGTCATAACGCTGGCCGTTATAGGTGAATTTGGTGAGCGGCAGCCGGTCGGCGACGAACCACGGCCCGACGCCGCAGACGTTCACCCAGTGCCGCATCGCGGCGTCCACATCGCGCACGACATAGCCCATCTGGCGCAGCGGTCCGAACAGGCGGCTCATGATTGGGTCCCTCCCTGGTGGCAATCAACCGCTTCATCGAAGCCGTTCCCGGCTTGCCGCGCAACGCCTTCGGTTCGTGCGATTATGGCCGCGTCAGGGCCAGCCAGCCGGACAGCAGCCGCTTCCTGTCGGCGGCGAAACCGTCGGACAGCACCGCCGCCGCTTCGATCCGGTCGGCCCGGAAGTGCCGGTAGTCGTTGCGCAGCTCGCACCACGCGCAGACCAGCGTCACCTCGACATAGTATTCGATCGCCACGGGGCGGATCACGCGTTCGCTCGCGGTGCCGCTGAGGTCTCGATAGGTGATCCGCAGCTTGTTCGCTTCGCGGATGGCGACGCGCAGCTCTGCCAGGCTGATCGCGCCGGGTTCGCGCGCATCGCCCTCGGACACATGGAACGGTGGAGCATCGAGCGACGCGCGCAATGGTTCCGGCAGCACGGCGGCGAGCTTCGAGAGCACCGATTCCGCCGCCTGTTGCAGCCCGGGGTCCCTGGTGCGCCGCAACAGGCGCATGCCGACGGCGACCGCCTCCACCTCGTCGGCGGTGAACATCAGCGGCGGCAGGTCGTAGCCACGCCGCAGCACATAGCCGATACCCGCTGCACCTTCGATCGGCACCCGGCTCGCCTGCAACGCCGCGATGTCGCGATACACCGTGCGCGGCGTGACCTCCAACTCGGCCGCGATCGCCGCCGCCGTCACCGGCGAGCGAGCCGTGCGCAGGCGTTGGATGATGTCGAACAGCCGATCGGACCGCCGCATGGCCGCGAGACTACTGACAGAACGCTGTCAGTGGCCACCGTCTAGACTGCGTCGCACTGGAACAGGAGGCGGCCATGATCACGCTCACCGATACGCCCGACCCGCGACTGGAGTCGGTCCTCGAGGACGGCCTCGCCGCGTACAACTTCGAAACGGTCGGCGTACGCGACTGGCGCCCGTTGGCGGTCACCGCCCACGATCCCGAGAGCAGCGAACTGGTCGGCGGATTGCTCGGCCGCACGTCGCTGGGCCTGTTCTTCCTCGACCTGTTCTACCTGCCGGAGCGGATGCGCCGCGGCGGGACCGGCAGCGCGATGCTGCGCATGGCCGAGGTGGAGGCCGGCCGCCGCGGCTGTCGCGCCGCCACGCTCGTCACCGTCAATTTCCAGGCGCCCGAATTCTATGCGCGGCACGGCTGGGAAGAATTCGGCCGCATCGCCAGCGCGCCAGGGGTGGAACGCATCTTCATGCGCAAGACGTTGCTTGCGTAAGGGAGGAACCAGTAATGCAGTCGATCAACCTGGATACGACCACGATGGCATGGGAACGTGGCAGCCTGCTGTTCGGCGAGGGTGCCATTTTCGATGGCAAGGAAGTCGTCCATCTCAAGGTTCTGAGCGACCGGCGACAGGAAGGCGGGGGCATCGCCTATTTGCTCTGGTTCATCCCGCCGGAGGGCAAGGTCATCAAGATCGTTGCGGTGGCGCGATCCGATGAGCACGTCTTCAACCTGGAAGGCGGACGCGGCGGCAAGTCCGGCGAGCAATTGCGGTTTCCAGGCCATTACGCGCTCAATCCGCGCGGCAAGGTCCACAGTGCCTTCATCGGCACCGAGTCGCTCGCCCTGGTCGTCTATACCGGCGAGCCGGACGAAATCCGTTCGATGGACGTCCTCGACGCGGCGCCGCACTGAACGGCGGGTTTATGATGGTGACATTTGCGCCGCTTCGCGTTTCAGCGAGTCTGGGGTACTAGCGGCCCTTGAAAGGTCCCGGCTTACGCTTTTCTACGAAGGCGCGCGCCGCTTCGCCAAAATCCTCAGTGAGATACAGCTTCAACGGCGCGCTCTGCATTGCCACCTCGCGCTCGAGCTGGTCCATGTACCAGCGGCGCGAACGGATCGTTGCGCGCACCGACAGCGGTGGATTGCGCGCGACCGCCGCAGCAAGTTCGTGCGCCACCTGGACATGCTGCCCCTCCGGCGCGACGCGATTGATCACCCGGTTCGCCAACGCTTCCTCCGCTGTGAAGAACCGGCCGGTCAGCGCCATTTCGGTACCGAATGCCGCGGCGCCGCGGAAATCCAGCAGCGCCCAGTATTTCGCCCCGCCCAGGCCGCGCGGCGTTTCGGTGACCTGGAATTGCGTTCCGGCCGCTGCGACGATCAAATCGCATTCCAGCACGATGCCGAGCGCGAGACCCATCACATAGCCATGCGCCGCGGCGATCACCGGTTTCCAGTTCACCGCGCGCGTCAGCAAATCCCCCGCATGCGCCCCCCACCCCTGCGGACCACCATGCTGCTCGAACTCCTCACGACGGCGCAACTGGCGTTGGCGCACATCCGCGCCGGAGGAAAACGCCCTGCCGGCGCCATGGATGATCGCCACGAATGCGTCGTTGTCGATGTCGAAACGCCGCAACGCGGCGGCAAGTGCCGTGACCATGTCGTCGGAAAACGCATTCAGCTTCTCCGGCCGGTTCAGCGTTATTGTGGCGATATTATCATGGCAGGCGTACTCGACCAGATTGCGCGCGGTCTCGGTCACGGTTCTCTCCCTGTGTGGATGCGGCGATCATGCCGGCGAAAACGCGCTTGCGGCACGCAGCGCGTCGATTTCGGCGGCAGACAGACCCAGCGTGTCGGCAAGGATGGCGTTGGTATCGGCACCCAGCGCCGGCGGGGCGGTGGAGGCGGTGCCACCGCCGTCGGCGAGCTTGAACGGCGTGCCGACAAGTTGCTGCCTCGCGCCATCGGCATCCTGCGCATCCACCACCATGGCGTTGGCCAGCACTTGCGGATGCGTTAACACCTGAACCAATCTATGCAACGGAGCACAGGCGACATTGCACGCTTCGAAGCGTGTGACCCAGTAGTCGACGTTCTGGCGGCCGAACCTTTCTTCCAGCATCGGCACCAGCGTGCCGCGTTGCTCCACGCGCGCGGCATTGCCGAGGAATCGCACGTCCTGCCCCAGTTCCGGCCACGCCAGCGCCTCGCAGAAGCGTTGCCAGGCCGCATCGTTCGGCGCGCCGGCCAGCATGTAGCCGTCAGCGCAACGGAACGCCTGGTACGGCACCAGATGCCAGCTTCCGGAGCCTTGCGGGGTTGGCAGGATGCCGGCTTGCAGCCAGGCGACCGCGTGATAGCCGAGCAGGGCTACCGCGGTTTCCAGGAGTGAGGCGCGCACCCAGGTGCCGCGGCCGCTATGCTGCCGCCCGAGCAATGCGGTGACGATGCCGCCATACGCCGAAAGGCCGGTGGACATGTCGATGAACGACACGCCACAGCGGACCGGCGGGCCATCGACGGTTCCGGTGGTCGACATCACGCCGGCGAAGGCCTGCACCATCAGGTCGTAGCCGCGTTTCTCGGCCAGCGGTCCCTCTGCGCCGTAGCCGGAGATGCTGCAGAACACCAGGCGGGGATTGATTGCGCGCAGGTCGTCATAGCCGATGCCGAGACGCGCCGCCGTGTCGGGTAGGAAACTGTGCAGTAGCACGTCGGCGTCCGCCGCCAGCCGGCGCAACACATCGCGCGCAGCCTGCGACTTGAGGTTCAGCACCATGCTGCGCTTGCCGCGATTGACCGAGGCGAAATTGCCGCTTTGCCCGCTGGGGAGGATCGGCAGCCAGCCTCGGTTCTCATCGCCTTCGGGGCTTTCCACCTTGATCACGCTGGCACCGAAATCGGCGAGAAGCTGCGCGCAATAGGGGCCGGCGAGCACGCGGCTCAGATCGACGACGCGGATACCTTGCAGGACTTGCATCGGCGGTTCCTTCCCACGTTGGTGCCGCCACCATGCCGGACGGAGGTGGGCGGGAAAAGCGCCGGGCGAGCCACCCGGTCGAACCGGTGCGGGAGACGATGTATGCGGCAAACCCTCACGCTGCTCTCTCCCGCTTCGCGGGGCCGAGGGGCAAATCGCAACGACGGTGCGAAGCGCATCGACCGAGGGTGAGAGTCGTCCGCTTCAGCTTACCGGCGCCGGTGATTTGTTGTAGTCGGCATCGGACACATGCTCGAACCAGGCGGTGCCTTCGCCCTTGTCGTTCAGCTCCGACATGGCGAGGTGAGAAAACAGCTTGTCCGGCGCCGCACCGTGCCAATGGCGCGTATCGGGTGGGATGATCACCGTGTCGCCGGGATGCAGCTCCTGAACCGGCTGGCCTTCGAATTGCACACGTCCCGCGCCGGACAGGCAATAGAGAGTCTGCCCGACCGGGTGGCTGTGCCAGGCGGTGCGTCCACCCGGTGTGAAGGACACCACCGAGGCCCGCATGCGCGAAGGACTCTTGCCGACGACGATCTCATCCGAGAACACCTCGCCGGTGAAATTCGCTGCGGGCGCCCGCTTGGTGGAGCGTTTGGAAGCGCGCAGAACGGTCATGGGTTTTCTCCCTTTCCTATGCAAGACGGACTCTTGTAGCGACAACCCATTATGTCAAACCGACTTGACAAGCTTGAACCGGAAATCAAGCCTAAGCACGCGCGCAGAAACCCACGCGGCTACTCGGCAGCTTGCATCCGCGGCGTGTAGGCCGGTACTGCGGCGCGTTGCGCCGGGTCCATCGGCTGCGGCCACCAGCGATGCTCCCAATCGGCGAATAACGGCTTCAGCTTCGGCGTCACATGCTCAGCGAACATGCGCGTGTTGTAGCGGGTGAGATCCTTGCCCATGTTGCCGAACTGCAGCAGCAACATCAGGTTGCCGACATTGAGGTTGGTGGCGACTTCGCGCAATTGCTCCACCACCTCGTCGGGAGAACCGACGATGACGTAGCCATTATCCACGATCGCATCCATCTCCCGCGCCAGCGTATTGAACTTGTTGGCGTAGGACGCGGCCTTGACGACCTGGCTCTGCAACCCCTTGCGCTGCGTCGCCTCGGTGGCATAGCCGGGCGGCGCCGCGAAGCGCGCGTCGATGTGCAGGCAATTGCCGTAGAAATATTCTGCGGCTTCGGCGTACAGCTCCATCGCGTGCTGGCGCGATTCACCGACGCCGACGAATTGCAGGAAGCCGGCGCGATACGGATTGCGATCCTTGCCGAGCTTCGCCATCTCGCCCCAGAACCCGTCCATCGTCGCCTGGCCAATCTTGTAGCCGTAATAGCTCAGGTAGCAGTACACGTAGTCCAACTCTGCGCACCACTGCCAGGTTTCCACCGAGCCACCGCCCGGCACCCAGATCGGCGGATGCGGGCGCTGGATCGGCCGCGGCCAGATGTTGACATAGCGCTGCTGATTGAATCGGCCGCTGAACGCGAAGGTGTCGGCGTCGGTCCAGGCGCGCAGGATCAGGTCATGCGCCTCGTGATAGCGGTCGCGCAGCAGGGATGGATTCTGGCCATAGGCGAAGCACGTATCCATCGGCGAACCGACCGGAAAACCGGCGATCAGCCGCCCGCCGGAGATCACGTCGATCATGGCGAACTCTTCGGCAACCCGCGTCGGAGGGTTGTACAACGCCAGCGAATTACCCATGACGCAGAGCGCCGTCTCGGTGGTGCGCCTCGCGAGCGACGACGCGATCAGGTTCGGCGACGGCATCAGACCATAGCCATTGGAGTGATGCTCGTTCACGCATACCGCGTCGAAACCGCATTCGGCCGCGTATTCCAGCTCGTCCATGAAGTCGTTGTACATGTGGTGCGCACGCCGCGGATCGAACATCGATGAGTGAATGTCCACCCACACGGACGGGTGCTTGTCGCGGAAGCCCGGCGGCAGCTCGGTATACGGCATCAGATGGAACCACATCAGGCGCATGGCTTTCTCCTCCCTATTCCGCGGCGCGCAGGCCGGGCGCATAAGCCGGCACCGCGGCGCGTTCGGCTGTCTGCATCGGACGCGGCCACCAGCGGTGCTCCCATGCCGAGAAATGCTGCTTCAGCGTCGGCATCACCTGTTCCGCGAACAGTTTTGTATTATAGCGCGTCAGCGCCTTGTTCATGTTGCCGAACTGCAGCAGCAACATCAGGTTGCCGACATGCAGGTTCTCTGCCAGTTCGATGAACTGATCCGTCACCTGGCCCGGCGTGCCGATGACGAGATAGCCGGCATCCACCAGGTCCTTCATCGCGGTGGGCCGTGCCACTGCCCGGGCGGCGGCGGCGCTCACCTGGCTGGTCATGCCGTGGCGCATGGTGGCCTCGGTCGTATAGCCGGGCGGCGCGGCGAAACGCGGGTCGAAGTGCAGGCAGCGGTCGAAGAAATACTCCGCCGCCGGCGTGTAGATTTCCAGCGCCTGGTCGCGGCTTTCCGCCACCGCGACGGTCTGCGCGAAACCGGCGCGATACGGGTTGCGATCCTTGCCGAGCCGGTCCATTTCGGCCCAGAACCCGTCCATCGTCGCCTTGCCGACCTTGTGGCCGAAATACGAGAGGTAGCAATAGACGTAGTCCATTCGCGCGCACCACTGCCACGTCTCGATCGAGCCGCCGCCGGGAATCCACACCGGCGGATGCGGGCGCTGCACCGGGCGCGGCCAGATGTTCACATAGCGCTGCTGGTTGTAGCGGCCGTTGAAGGTGAACGTGTCCGGTTCCTGCCACGCCTTCATCACCAGGTCGTGCGCTTCGTAATAGCGCTCGCGCAACTGGCTCGGGTTCTGGCCGTAGGCGAAGCAGTCGTCCATCGGCGTGCCGACCGGGAAGCCAGCGATCAACCGTCCGCCGGAGATCACGTCGATCATAGCGAACTCTTCGGCCACCCGCGTCGGCGGATTATACAGCGCCAGCGAGTTGCCCATCACGCAGATCGTCGCGTCGGCGGTGCGGCGCGCCAGCGATGTGGCGATCAGGTTAGGCGACGGCATCAGGCCGTAGCCGTTGGAGTGGTGCTCGTTGACGCAGATCGCGTCGTAGCCGCAATCGGCGGCGTATTCGAGCTCGTCCATGAAGTCGTTGTACATGTGGTGCGCGCGCCGCGGGTCGAACAGCGACGAGTGGATGTCCACCCAGACCGACGGATGCTTCTGTTTGAAGTCCTCCGGCAGCTCGGTGTACGGCATCAGGTGGAACCACATCAGCTTCATGGCGCGCATTGCTCCCCGGAACTTGCTGCCAGGGAGTAGATCACAGACTCCCTCTTCCGCCAAAGCGGGAGAGGGCTGGGGTAAGGGTGCTGCGTGCGCCCCGCTGCACCCTCACCTAACCTCTCCCACTTTTTGGGAGAGGGATTCTACTCTGCCGCCATCGGCAGACGCCGCCGGTCGCGCGCGCCGCGCAATGCCTCTGCCACCTGGAACGCCACCTCCAGCGCCTGCGTTCCGTTCAGTCGCGGATCGCATCGTGTTTGATAGCGTTGCGACAGATCCGCCTCAGCGATCTGCTGACCTCCGCCCAGGCATTCGGTGACGTCTTTGCCGGTCATTTCCAGATGGATGCCGCCGGGCCAGGTGCCTTCGGCATCATGCACCGCAAAGAACACCTGCACCTCGTCAAGGATGCGGTCGAATACCCGTGTCTTGCGGCCATTCGCCAGAGTCATTGTATTGCCATGCATCGGATCGCAGCACCACAGCACTGCGCGGCCCTCACGCTGCACCGCACGGACCAGCCTCGGCAGATTATCCGCCAACGTTGCCGCCCCCATGCGGGTGATCAGCGTCATGCGTCCCGGCGCGTTCTCGGGATTCAGCACGTCGAGCAATCGCAGCAACTCATCCGGGGTCAGCGTCGGTCCGCATTTCAGCCCCAGCGGATTCGCCACGCCGCGCGCGAACGCCGCGTGCGCGTGATCCGGCTGCCGCGTGCGGTCACCAAGCCACAGCAGATGCGCCGAACAGCCGTACCAGTCGCCGGTCAGGCTGTCCTGCCGCGCCAGCGCCTCCTCGTAGGGCAGCAGCAGCGCGTCATGCGCGGTGTAGATCGCCGTGGCGCGCAGTTGCGGCGTGTGCACGGGATCGATGCCGCAGGCCGTCATGAAGCCTAGCGATTCCTCGATGCGCCGTGCCATCTCGGCATAGCGCGCGCCCTGCGGCGAGGCGGCGACGAAGTCCCGGTTCCATCGCTGCACGAGATGCAGGTCGGCAAAGCCGCCTTGGGTGAGGGCGCGCAGCAGGTTCAGCGTGATCGCTGCCTGGCTGTAGGCCCGCAACATGCGCGCGGGATCCGGCGTGCGCGCGGCGGGGGAAAAATCGTTGCCGTTGATGATGTCGCCGAAATATGACGGCAGCGTCGTCGCGCCGATCGTTTCGGTCATCGACGAGCGCGGCTTGGCGAACTGGCCGGCCATCCGTGCCACCTTCACCACCGGCGCGCCGGCGGCGTAGCTCAGCACCACCGCCATCTGCAGCAGCACCTTCAGCGTGTCGCGCACCGCGTTAGCATGGAACTCGCCGAACGATTCAGCACAGTCCCCGCCGAGCAACAGGAACGCCTCGCCAGTGGCGGCGCGGGCCAGTTCCGCGCGCAAGGCGCGCGCCTCACCGGCGAAGATCAGCGGCGGCAGCGAACGCAATTCTGCGCCCGTCGCAGCCAACGCAGCGCGATCAGGATACTCGGGTGCCTGGCGGATCGGCCTGTCACGCCAGGATTGCGGCGACCAGGACATGGCACGTCACCGCGTTCGTGGCGTCGCCGGCTTGGTCTCGGCCGGCGGCGTCTGCGATTGCTCTTGCGGTCGCGCGTCGTCGCGGTCTTCCCGCGGCGTGGACGGACCGGTGACGACGTCGAAATCGGAGCTGGTTGCGGGCATGTCGGGCCTCCTTCGGGTTGGGAGGCCGCTCTGCCTTGACGCACTGATCGAGTCCGAAAAACACGAAAGCCGCCTTGGCAGGGCGGCTTCGGGGTCTTGCTAAAGGTGCACGATCCTATGCCGCCGGGTTGTACCAGCGGTACCAAAATCGTGCGGTGGGACGTATCAGTGCCATGACCGGCGGTTTAACGGAATGGCAGGGGCACCGCAAGCCCCCGTGAGCCCCCCTGTGGCTAGCTCGTGGTTTGTCCGGGTTTTGTAGCTCGTGAAGTGTCCGGTGATTTG
>Ga0209415_10004175_pt1 | contig 26550 bp, 21 predicted proteins | sample PeaSoiSIISIP2007_FD_187696 | JGI IMG/M metagenome (GOLD analysis project Ga0209415, IMG submission 187696) | Peat soil microbial communities from Weissenstadt, Germany - SII-SIP-2007 (SPAdes) (version 2) | ecosystem: Environmental > Terrestrial > Soil > Wetlands > Peat | place: Germany... | reverse complement strand
TGATCGGCATGACCGTTCTTCCTCCCAGGTGAATTCTCTCTCACTTCACCTGGTACAAAAATCCCCGGTCAGGTCACTACCCTGCGTGGCGAGCTCTGATTCTGCATGGCTGCGACCTCAAAGTTCGACGAGACCCACCTCCAAGCCCTTTGCGACATCATCGGTGATACCTCGGAGGGGCTAACGGGCTCCGAGATTGGACGGTTGCTCTCTCAGTGCGGGATTCGAGACCCCGAACCCTCGATGACTAAACGGCATCGTCTCTTTCTTGCCTTGCGAGCAAAACAAGAAACCGACGGGTGCGCGAACAATGTGTTGAACTTTGTGCAGACTGTCATAAATCCAGCTCGCTTTGTGGGTAACAACACCGGATTTCAGGAGCTTCGGGGACAATTAAATGAGGTGCTGGCGTTTGCGGGGCTGTTCGTCGCCGAGGATGGAAAGGCGAAGCGAATCACCGCTGCAACTACGTTGCCCGAGGCGCAGGCGAGGGCCGGTCGCTTGCGCGCTGCGCTGCAACAACGAGGAGTGCATCACGACGTGCTCCGATTGTGCCGGGCCGAACTTCTCCAGGACAATTACTTTCACGCGGTGTTCGAGGCGACAAAGAGCGTTGCCCAAAAGATTCGTGACAAGACTGGCCTCACAGGAGATGGCGCAGAAATTGTGGACCAAGCCTTCGGTATGAATACCCCGATGCTCGCAATTAACACCCTTCGGACAGAGACAGAACAATCCGAACAAAAGGGATTCGCGAACCTCCTCAAGGGCATGTTCGGAACATTTCGCAATCCGACCGGCCACGCACCAAAGATAACGTGGAAGATTGAAGAGCAGGACGCATTGGACCTACTGTCCCTAGTCTCGTATCTGCATCGTAGGCTCGATACGGCGGCGCGCGTTCCGGGGCCGTGAGGTGCGCGACATGGCATCCACGCAGCGAGAATCACCACAACGAGCCGCGCCGTTTCCACAAGCCCCATCCCTGACGAAATCGACGTAGGTGTTTTTCTCGTCTGTGGGCCAATGCCCTTGGAAATCATTCAAGAAAGCTGTCCATTCGTGAGGCAACCCGTACTTCTCAAAGTATCGCAGCGGGAATGAAAAGCCGTGGTCAATGCCCACCAGCGTAAGGGATGGCTCTAAGAGCCTCTCGACTAGCCACTCAGCAATTGCCTTACGTGTCCAATATCTACGGAGTCCAGGAGGCGGCGCGACTTCGTGTGGTTCGCTCGAATGATCCGCCACACAGGCGCGCAGGCCCTTGAGGCTGGAGTCGCAGGTTTCCGCCCCCGAATAGTCAATCCCGATATACCGCTGAAAGGCGGCTTTCATTTCTTTCGTCAAACCTTGCTTCCGAATCGGAAGATGTGCCGAGTCTAACGCAACAGCCTGCCTCGATGAATCTTGGACGGCTTCTGGTCGTGGGCCGATTTGGAAGGGCAAAACCGAAAGTTGGAATTGTCTCCCAGTAGCCAGGCACGCAGGTATTAACGCTTACGCCTGTACAGTCCGAAACGACACACTGGCTTTCCGTTCACCTCGTCTGGACGGACGCGCAAAGTGTATCCATTCGCCAACGGAATCGCGTAATCCCAGGGCGTAGACTTCTTCGGCCTGGGGTTTAATGTTGCAGGCAAAGCCCTCTCAAAGTCTGCTTTTACAACTAGCTCCTCGGCTGGGATATTCTGAGGCCCGTAACACAATCCCCTGTCTCCAAGTACGAGATATTTCCCGTCCTTTGAACCCAGAATGAGCTTGCTCTTAACGGTACTGTCTGTTCGCCACTCGTAAGCCGTGACGATTTCGATTGGATTCGGCACTCTCTCAGGTCTATATGGCCTCGCATCACCTGACAGCAGTGCTTCCGTCTCAGCAGCCGTCTCAGCCTGCAAAACCTCTTTGGTCAAACCCCTCCGTTGTACGATTCCGCGCGCCAGTTCACCTAATTCCTGGTCGAGGGACTCGAAGCGGTTCCCCATTCTCACTAATTCTCTGATCATCTCGGCGCGCCCTTCGCTAGAGCAAAACTGCGCCGCTCTGTCCCAGAAGTATTGATGCGCAAGAACATTCCTGTCATGCACTGCCTTCTCAAGCTGCTTGAGCAATTGCTCCTGACCAGGACTTGATAACGCCGCAAACTTTGTAACGAGGGTGCCAAACGTGGACTCAAAACTCTCCGCAAAGCGAGCGTCATAATCCCATGCTGTCATTAGCTTTGAGTCGTCGAAAACCGCAAACAGTATCGCGAGTCCTTTTTCCAAATTCTGGGCTTGATACATTGCCATTCCGAAGATGGCATAAACCTCGCGTATCTGCTCGCTCTCAGGGTCCAACATGATGGTGGGACTCCGCATTACTAGACTTTACGGAAGCACCGATTCTACAGCCGCTTCTACGCATCTGCGGAATGTTCCTCATGAAAGCTCACCCCCGCGCTTGCGAATTCCAACTCCCGTATCCTCGGCGATTCGGAAGCGATCCAAGATTGACCTCCCAAGATTGCTTCCGCTAGCAACGGTCGCGCCAGATAAACGGCGACCTGTCACGCCCGCTGCAACCCGCTCCAGCCGCAAACAGTGAGTCACTTCCGCTTCGTCCTTCCGGTGAGTGCGTTTCGATTCGGTCCCTGTGCCTGGTTGAAGGGACCGAATCTCAACTCACCGAAAGGACAAGAAAATGAAATCAGAACAAATCAAGCAAATCACAAGCAAGGCAATCGAGGAGCTAGTCGCGGCGCTCAACGCCGGGCACAGCGAACCTTTGACGAATTATCTTGCAGCAATGGGCAGATTCCACCGCTACAGCTTTTTCAACGTGATGCTTATCGCGCGAGCCTGCCCCCATGCAACACACGTGGCCGGGTATCAGACCTGGAAATCCTTGGGGCGTTACGTCAAGAAGGGCGAAAAAGGAATCATGATCCTTGCCCCCGTCTTTCGTCGCCGCACCGACGAAAGCAATGAAGCGCAAAATGCCAAGCTGGATTCCAACGACTCCCGCGCACTGACGGGCTTCCGTGCTGTTTATGTTTTCGATGAGAGCATGACCGCAGGAAATGCATTGCCCCAAATCGGCAGCATCAACGGCGATCCGGGTGCGCATCGCGAGCGGCTCGAACAGTTCGTTCGGGAGCAAGGCATTGCGCTGGAATATTCGGAGGACATCGCGCCCGCGAAGGGCGTCTCAGAAGGTGGGAAGATTAAGCTGCTACCCGGCCAGTCCCCGGCTGAAACCGCAGCAACGCTGGTACATGAGCTAGCCCACGAGCGGCTTCACCGCACCGAGCGCCGCGCAAGCACAACGAAGCGCATCCGTGAGACGGAAGCCGAGGCCGTCGCGTTTGTGGTGTGCCAGGCTATCGGTCTTGAGACGGGAACGGCGAGCGCCGATTACATCTCGCTGTGGAATGGGGACGCCGCCGTGCTGCTTGAGAGCCTCGAACTCGTACAGCGCACCGCCGCCGAAATCATCGCAGCGATCACGCCGGACAAGCCTCAGCCTCCCGAAAGCGGAGGCTAGGCTGTCGTGTCGGCCATCGCGAGTTCTCTTTCAACGACCTCTTTGCGCGTCTGCGCAAATTTGGCTTTTGCCTCGATGCCCAAGCGTCCTGCGTAGTAAAGCAGTTTGTCGACGCTCTTGTTCGCAATCTTCCCGTTAAGCAGCTCGCTCACACGCGGTTGTGGTTCTCCGAGGATCGCTTGCAGTTCCCTCTGCGAATACTTCTCCGAGTACTTCAGAATCGCCTGATACAGCTCTGCCTTGAACTTCAGCGCGGTTGCATGCTCCGGCGAGAAGCCGAGGTCATCGAGGACGTTTCCCCGCGTTACATGCGTAGGTTTGTTAGCTGCGCTTTTCACGTTTCTTCTCCTCTGCCAAACGCGCCTTCACGGCTTTGAGCCGCTGCTTTGCTTTCTCAAAATCTCTTCTCGGCATCTCGCGACTTTTCTTCTCGAAGCAATGGAGAACATAGATCACGTCTTCTATCCTCGACAGATAAACGACGCGATACCATGCTCTTTCATCTTCGTCCCGTAGTTCAAAGACGCCCGGACCGACCGAAGGCAACGGTCTATAATCTCTGGGTCTCTCACCTTGTTGAAGCTGCCATAACTCAAACCCCAGGTTTTGCGTGACCTCGTCCGGGAAGGCTTTAAGAAGTTCTCTAGAGTCACCCTCCCAAACAACGGTCGCGAGTTTGGTCTTTTCGGCTTCGTGGCTCACATGAGCAACTATAGCCGTAACCTGGCTAGAAGTATACAAGTAAATGTATATTCTGTCCAGACGAAAGCAAGGCGATCTCGCTTAGCTCACACCGCGCATTGGAGGAGAAAGGGTAATACCCCTAAGAGAGGGCAATAAAGAGGGTAATAACTTCGGCTGAGCGTCTCCCACCTTGCTGCGGTAATCCGGGGAAGGGCACACTGACACGGCTTGGTGGATATGGCCTTCCTCTCTGTTCCCACAGGAAACCTTTTCTTCCCGTTTGTCCTCTATAGATATAGGGTACCGCCTCCATTGAGAATGGATTTGTCCCTCAACATGCCCAACAAGGCGGCTTAACCGAGACCCAGAATGGTGGGACACATGGCTACCGTGCCTCGAACTCAGCAGCTTCTCTTAAATGCCGTTGACCGCCTAGGCAGGCCCATCGAACTGTGCGTCCTATCCGTCGCTCAGGAGATGGCTCCACAAGCCCTTTTCTATGCCGAGAACTTCATCGGCGACCCATGCGTTGCCATGAACCTTTTGGAGGAAGCCGCCGCAACGGTGTCAGAAGCAGTTCGCGCGAAGGAGACCGCACGGATTCCCCCCATCCGAAATATGCGTGCTTACCTCTATCGCGCGTTCTTGCGGAGAATCGGCGAGGAGGAGCGGAACGATGCGCGGCTGCAAGAAGCGCTGGAAGCCGATCTTCGCCTTGACGAAACAATGAGCGTCGTAGCCAGAGTTGAGACCAAGCTTGTCTTGAAGCAGATCCTGGGCATGTGCGATAGGAAAACTCGGGCGATCATTTGGGGACGAATCGAGGGCCGTTCGTGGGACGACATTTCCTATGATGTAGTCATGTCGAATCACGCGGCCCGGTTGCACTACAGCAAAGCCTTGCGCGCGATCCGGGATGCCTTGAAAACCGGCCCGCAGCAGTACATCGACCGAGTCCGCGTAGCGGAGAGCGAGGAGCAGAAGAAATCACGCCTCGAATCTTTGTGGGAGACCGTCGTTGCATTTCTGCTTTTTCGAGCGCTTCGAGTAAAGGACGCTTGGGCCATAAGACTACGCATCACCTACCACGATAAGGAAGACATACTTGCCGAAGTGGACGAGATGCTCGCATAGAAGTTCCATGTTTTGAGAATGTTCGGCCCAGAGCCGACCAGTTGACACGAACCCGGAGACACTTCTTCAAGAAATCCCCTCTGTAGAGATGAGGGGAATTCTCGCCGGTACTTTCCCCATACGTCCAGCGGAGCCGTCCCACTTCGGTGAACCGTCGGGCGTCGCGTCCGGTTGAACGACGACCAGCCGCCCGCGAAGGGATGAACCTCCTGTTCGGAGATTAGGTCGAGGTGTGCCTTGCTGACCCTCAAGGTTCCTCGCACCCTCCAGGAGTTCTTCCAAATCCGTTCCCCGAATGGAGGAGGAAACATGGTGGCAAATGCATTGCTTGTGGCGGTCGCCATTCTTCTTGGGTATCTGTTTTGGCTCATGGGAGAGCTGAAGTTTCTCGCCCACTATCGAAGTGTTCTCTTTCACTTCTACGGCGACATCATTTTGGCGTGGTTCGGATTCTTGTTCCTGAACGTATTCGCTGCGATCTATCTGATCGAGCGCAAGTTTTTCCTCAAGGACACAGGACGCAAATTGTGGCACGTGGACACGCAGGCGAATCGCGGCTACATCCATGTGCCGCGTCCCGATGAGGACGAGGATCGCTTCTGAAATGGCACGCGATTTCAGTCCCGATTTGGACAGCTTCCGCGAAGCTGAAAGGGTGGCCCCCGACAAGTCCCAAGAATCGCGTCAGCCCGCTCACGACTCAAGGCAGCGGGAGGAAAGCAGGACTCTATCGCGATTGCCGGAAGTACAAGAGAGCCGTCCCAGGGAAGTCCCGCCGAAAGAGACTCGCACCGTTCTTTATGACCGCTACAGGGCCTATAACCTGCGCGAGTCCGAAGCGCAAACGCTCACCGATCTGGGCAAGTTCCGCGTTATCGAAGCCGACGATCTTGCGCGCTTCGGATACGACGGCGACAAAGGGCGCATGGAACAGGAAACAACAAACCTGATTCGGCAGGGATTGGTGGAGGAGAAACGAGTCGAAGTCTCTCTCAGCAAGACAACCAGAATGTATACGCTGACGAAGCCGGGCCGGGGTCTCTTGCTGAAGTCGGGCCGAGTGGCGAGAGGGCAGGAAATCTACTCTGGTTTCGTGAAACCGAGAGAAGCCAAGCACGATAGCGAACTCTATCGCCTCTTTCAAAAGGAATCCTCTCGGATTGAGGCGCGCGGCGGCAAAGTGCGCCGCGTTGTTCTCGACTACGAATTGAAGAGGAAAGTGAACCGCGACCTCATGCGGCTGGGCCGTGAGAAAGACGACCCTGCCAGTAAACCGGAAGTGGCCGAGCGGTATGGTTTGCGCGCCGTTCATGGCCGCATTCCGATACCTGATATGCAGATTGAATACGAGATGCCGGAACAGGGGATTGCCCGCGTGAACTTGGAGCTGACAACCGGGGACTACCGGCCCCGCCAGCTCGCCGAAAAAGCCCGCGCGGGGTTCACGATGTACAGCCACGGAGACGATGCGTCTCGCGTGCACCGAATCTTGAACGACCGGGAACTGACTGCGGAGATTCTTTCGCTATGACGATTCCTCGGGATCAGATCGAAGCTCTCAAGGCTTTTGGATACACCGAGGACGAAGCTCGATTTCTATACCTTGTGGCGACTCACTCCGGCTACTTCCTCGCGCCCCAGTTTCTTAGCTTTGTAGGAGCCAAGCGCGGCTATCGCACGCATTCGCTCACGCAAAAGCTCATTACCCAAGGCCACGCCAGCATGAGGGAATATCGGCGGAATGGATGCATCTATCATCTCTATTCACGAAAGCTATACGCGCAGATCGGGCGCGAGAATCTTCGCAATCGGCGCAGGCATCGGCTGGAGGCCATCAAGACTCGTCTTTTGAGCCTTGATTTTATTCTTGCGAACCAGGGGTATCAGTACCTCGAAGGCGAGTCCGAAAAGCTGGCCCATTTCACAGAGATACTCCATATCCAAAAACAGTGCCTCCCAGTGAAGTTGTATACGGGCGGCGCGAACGGCGAACCAACGCTGCGGTATTTCGTGGACAGGTTCCCGCTGTTTTTCAGTCCTCCCGTTTCTGGTACGCCCCCTGTGGTCACATTTTCCTACGTCGATCCGGGCGTCGAAAAGCTGACTGGATTTGTTACGCATTTGAGCCAGTACCAACCACTGTTCCGCGAGCTTCCGACCTTCCAGTTCCTCTACGTTTCAAAGAGTCCGATGCACTTCGGGAAGGCCACGGAATTGTTCAAATCTCTTGTGAAGGTCCCGCTCGAATCCGATATCGCAGCCGATCTTATCCGGTATTTCAAAACGCAAACCGTTTGGGAGACGCCTGAATTCAGATTGCTCACGAAAGGCGACCTGCTATTTCTCAATCAGGCGAAACAGAGATTCAAGGGAGACCGATTCGAGGCGCTCCTAAGGGGCTGGAAAGCAGCGCGAATCACGGAGGCCGAAATCCGAGCCGAATTTCCCGCGAGAACCCAAGACAGGAAGGTTTACTTCGACACGTATTTGGTGCCAAGGCAGCCAGATTTTCGGGCGAAAGACGATGAAGTTGCCTGAACGGCTCCGAAAAGTGCTGTTCGGGGGAGCGTTCTGTTCAAGCCGGATGCCAGAGGCAAGCGAAGTCTAGGAAGGCCGGAGAGATACCGCAGGGGAGAGCAGCAAATGCGACAGGGCAAAGACACGTACTTGGGCGGGAGCGACCCCACTTTTCAGTCCTTCGGCCTGCAAAGTAACCGTGGGGTCGCTCCCGCCCACCGGCGCTGTTGACCGCGCCGCGTGTCTTTGCCCTGTCGCCGCATAGAGACAAGAAAGGAGGAAGAAGCCAGTGCCAATCGTGACTCGAAAGGTAGGTGCTCAATGACCGGCATTCTCGAATACAGGCATTCGATTGCAGGCGTCCTTGCCCTTGCGACCGGGCTCGCGCTGTTCTATCTCTATCCATTCCCTCAATCGAACATCTTTCTGCAAGTGATTGCGCTGCGCGCGCCGGATGCATATCTCAGCTTCAGATACCTCACTGTCGCGATGCTATACGCAACTCCTTGGCTTGCTTATTCCGTGGTTCTTTCGGGCGTCTATATCTTCACGCTGAAACTGCGGCGGCCCGATAAGCCAGGACGCCTGCCGCGTTACCCCGAACCGCGCAAGCGCGACCAGCTTTTCCTTGTCGCTGGAGAGGTTCACAACCAGCGTAAACCGACCCCTTCTCCGAATCCCAAATGGCTTGTGATTCCTGAGAGGGGTCTCTATACGGGCATTGCCATTCTCGGTGCTGTTGGGACCGGCAAAACTAGCTGCTGCATGTATCCGTTTGCGGACCAGATCCTCGCGTATCAGGCACACGACCGGGCAAAGCGGATCGGAGGGTTGATACTCGAAGTGAAAGGCGACTTCTGCCATAAGGTTCGAGGAATTCTCCAGAGACACAAGCGAGAAGAGGATTATGTCGAAGTCAGCCTTGATTCGGAGTATCGCTACAACCCCTTGCACAACGACCTCGACGCCTACGCGCTGGCCTACAGCATTGCATCGCTTATGAACAACCTGTTCGGCAAGGGGAAGGAACCCTTCTGGCAGCAAGCCTACACGAACCTTGTGAAGTTCATCATCCTGCTTCACAAAGTGGCCTTCGATTACGTGACCTTGTTCGATGTCTATTACTGCGCCATCTCGCCTGAGATTCTTGAGCAGAGAATCAAGCAGGCGGAAGAGATGCTTCTCGACCGGCATTTCATTCTGATTCCGAAAACGGTTTACCAAGAGCATGTCGAGTTTCTTCTCGACTTCGATTTCGCCCCGGACGAGAACAAAGAGAAGGAACTGTATCGAGCCGAAGCGACGCCCGAGATCGAGCGTCAGCTCAAGAAGCACGGGATCGAGTATCAAAAGGAGACCGTTGCAGCACCCGAAAAAGCCGACCCGGATAAGAGGGCCAAACTGGAAGCGGTAAAGCGCTGGTTTCACAATGACTGGCAACGGATCGAGCCCAAGCTGAGAACCTCGATTGTGGAGGGAATTTCGGTATTCCTTTCGCTCTTCGACGACAACCCGAAAGTGAAGCGGGTTTTCTGCCCTCCTAAGGAGTGCTTCGACCCTCAAGCAAACGCCGATTTCAAATACGGCAGACCCCTGCCTTCGTTCTCCTGGCTTATCGAAAATGGCAAGGTCTGCGCGCTCAATTTTCCGGTCAGCATGAACCCCGGTTTGGCGAAGGCCATCGGCGTGATGATGAAGCTCGACTTCGAGCGCGCCGTTGTGAATCGTGTGCCCATGATCGAGACCCATCCCGAGCAGTATTTCCGGCAGGTGCTCTTCCTGTGTGATGAGTACCAGCATTTCGCGACAGTAGGGGAGAACGAGCCGACCGGAGATGAAAAGTTCTTCAGCCTGTCGCGCCAGCCGAAGTGCATTGCGATTGTTGCTACGCAGAGCATCAGCTCGCTCAAGTCTGCCTTGCCGGGTGAGACTTGGCGCACTCTCTTGCAGACGTTTCGGACGAAGATTTTCCTCGCCTTGTCAGACGACTTTTCTGCGAAGACGGCAAGCGAGCTTTGCGGGCGGGAAGACCAACTCAAGGTCGCCTACAACTTTTCGGAGACCGGGCACGATACACGAGTCAATTTCGTGACCGGGAAAGCCCTCTCGAACAAGGCCAACATCACGACCTCGAAGAGCTATGTCCAGCAGAGTGATTTCCGCTTCGATACGAAGACGTTCACTGAGTTGCGAAACGCACAGTCCATCACGATCGCGTACGACGGCATCAATCCGATGCCGCCGATGTTCTGTTACCTCAAGCCCTATTACAACGACCCGAGCAAATCGTACTTCCGGCAACTTGCGGACGGGGAACTGTGATCGGCAATCGAAGTGTCTTGTTAGGAGGTTTTATGGCTGAGGCGGCGATTGAATTTGAACCCCTGTTGGACAGCGAAGAAGCTGCCAAGCTGCTGGGCAACATTCACGTCAAAACCCTCCAACGCTATGCGCGCCAAGGAAGCCTGCCCGGTTATCGGATCGGAGGGCACTGGTTTTTTCGCGCATCGGAACTGGACTCGTGGCTACGATCTCAGTTAAATTCGTCTTGCCATCCGTGCCGCACGAACTAGGAGGAATTCCGAATGTTCAAGCGAGCACGGTATCAGTTTGGTTGGCTACGTAGAAAGCACCGCAGGCGAGGCCCCGACGTTTGGGTATGGACCTATCGGTCCAAGGCATCAAGCGGCGGGCGAAAGGAAAACTCGGTGATTGTGGGAACGGTGCTGAAGTATCCCTCGAAAGCCGAAGCTTGGAAGGCGACAGAAGGAATGCGCCTTTCGATCAATGAGCCACAGCTAGCCGAAGAGGTGATGTTCGGAGCGGTTATGGACCGTTACATCCGAGAGGCAATTCCCGCGCGGCGTTCGACCCAGAGTCGGTACAAGTCCTGGATCAAGAATTACATCAGGCCGCGTTGGAAGGAAGTTCCTCTCGCAAAGATGAAGCCTCTCCCGGTCGAGATGTGGATTGAGAGCCTTAGCCTTGCCCCGAAGAGCAAAGGGCATGTTCGTGGAATGATGCACATTTTGTTCAACTGGGCGATGCGGTGGGAGCTGATTCCATTCCAAATTAACCCCTTGAACCTCGTTCACATCAGGGGTTCGTCAAAGCGCGAACGCGAACCTCGAACGCTTACCATCGAGGAATTTCGCCGATTCATCGAGCATGTGCCCGAATCGTGTCGGACCATGTGCATCGTGACGGCTTGCCTCGGGCTTCGAGTGAGCGAAACGCTGGGTCTCAAGTGGGGAGATTTCGATTGGAATGATCTGCGAGTAAAAATCCAGCGTTCATGGGTCGCTGGAGTCGAAGACGATGTGAAGACCGTGTATTCAAAGAAATGGATGCCCGTTGATCCGATCCTTGCCGATCTGTTACAGCAGCACAAGACAAGGACGACTCCGAACGCAAAAGACACCGATTGGGTCTTTGCCAACCCGGAGAGCGGAAGACCGTACTGGCCTGGACGCCTACAGGAGCATCATCTCGTTCCTGCGGGAACAGCCGCCGGGATCGGACGCGTCGGCTGGCATACGTTTCGTCACACGTATTCGACTCTTCTGCGGGCATTCGGTGTGGACATAAAGGTGCAACAAGAACTGTTGCGCCACGCCGACATTCGAACAACTATGAACATCTACACGCAGGCAGTCCCACAAGCCTTGCGGGAAGCGCACGGAAAGGTTGTAGAAATGTTGGTGCCGATGCGGAAGGCGGGATGAAAAACGAGGCAGCTTTAGGGCAGCATTAAGCGTTCCCCTAAGTGCTAAGTCGTTTCTTTCTGTTCCGCAGAATGTTTCGCAAGTTCTTGAGAATACTGGTAATGCGGATTTCGATCCCCACCGCCCCTACCAACATCCAATCCCCGTACCGAAAACCAGGCCAATAGGGACTGGCCGCCCGGGATGCAGTTCCGGCGTGGATTTGTTATTCTTGGGGGCTGAGCCCATATGAAAGCCTCGAACACATCGTGGAAGGAACAACTCGCCGGGAAGATTCCCGAAAATCTGGCCCGGGAGATCGACATCTTTGAAACGGAAGTCGCGCTGCGCAAGCAGGGCAAGATCGACGAGCGGCTTTTTGCCGAAACGCGGCTCCGGCGCGGAATCTACGGCCAGCGGTATGACAACGGCCAGCGCCACAACGGCCAGGCAGTCCAGCAGATGCCGTATCCTTCCGGCGAGCTAACCAAAGGCCCCAACACGATGTGGGACGCGCCGGGCATGCAGCGCATCAAGATCCCTGGCGGGGGATTGAACGCCGACCAGCTCGAAACGATGGCCGATCTCGCCGAAGAGTACTCGGACAACATCGCGCACGTCACCACGCGCCAGGATTTTCAGCTTCACTACGTTCACATCGACGATACGCCCAGCCTGATGCGCCGCCTTGCGGCTGCAAACATCACCACGCGCGAGGCCTGCGGAAACTCGGTTCGCAACGTCACGGCTTGCCCGTATGCGGGTGTTTGCCAGGATGAAGCGTTCGACGTCACGCCCTATTCCCGGGCGCTCGCGAAATTCCTGCTCGGACACCCCGATTGCCAGAATTTCGGCCGCAAATTCAAGCCGGCGTTCAGTGGCTGCTCGCAGCACGCCTGCGGCCTCACGAGCCTGCATGACGTGGGTTTCATCGCCAAGACCCGCAGCGAGAACGGCGCGGAAAAGCGAGGCTTCGAAATGGTCGTGGGCGGCGGGCTCGGCGCCGTGCCCTACATGGCGAAGCTCTTCGACTCATTTGTCCCGGCGGAGGAAATACTGCCCCTCACGCAGGCGATCGCCCGGGTGTTCGCACGGCTCGGAGAAAAGAAAAATCGCAATCGCGCCCGGATCAAGTTCCTCATTCAGGATCTGGGAATTGACAAGTTCAGGGAACTGGTTCTGGAGGAGCGCAAGACGTTGCCGGCCGATCCCCGCTGGACGGACTACGTCAAGAATGCCGCGCAATTCGAGGAAGCCGCGCTGCGGCCCGGCGGCGAGTGGCCGTCCTCGGCTTCCGAGGCCTTCAAACACTGGCTGAAGGGCAACACGCGCCCGCAGAAGCAAGCGGGCTACGTCACCGTCACGGTTGCGCTTCCGTTGGGCGACATCACGTCGAGCCAGCTTCGTTCGCTGGCGGATATCGTGCGCCGCTTCACCAAGGAAACGATCCGAACGACGGTCGAGCAGAACTTCGTCATCCGCTGGGTCAGCAAGAGTGACCTGCCTGAGCTTTATAGCGCCCTGCACGCCGTCGGCTTGGGCGACTCCGGAGCGGGCACGATCGTGGACGTCGTCAGCTGCCCGGGGACGGACACGTGCAAGCTCGGCATCTCCTCGTCGCGCGGACTCGCTGCGGAGCTGCGAAAGAGCTTGGCGGAGAAAAGTTTTCAGGCGGACGAGGCGGTCGAAAACCTGCACATCAAGATCAGCGGCTGCTTCAATAGCTGCGGACAGCATCATGTGGCCGATCTCGGATTCTATGGCGTCAGCCGCAAAGTGGGCGGATATGCGGTGCCTCACTTCCAGGTCGTGCTCGGCGGGGAATGGGAGCACAACGGAGGATCGTATGGTCTTCCCGTGGCGGCGATTCCATCCAAGAACATCCCTCAGGTGGTGACGCGCCTCGCGGATCGCTACGTGGCGAACCGCACAAAGAACGAGACCTTCAAGGATTTCGTCAAGCGTACCGGCAAAGTGGAGATCAAGAGTATGCTCGACGACCTCGCGCGCCCTCCAGCCGGCGATCGCTCCTATTTCAGCGATTGGGGCGACCCGCGGGAATACAGCCTGGAGGACCTTGGCGTCGGAGAGTGCGCGGGAGAGGTCGTCTCCTCCGTCGAATTTGATCTCGCTGCGGCCGAGAGGGAAGTGTTCGAAGCCCAAGTCGCGTTCGAAAGCGGCCAGATCGATAAAGCGGGCAAGACGGCCTATCATTCGATGCTGCATGCCGCAAAAGCGCTCGTGAAGATCAGCAACCAGAACATTTCGGACGATCCCGGCCAGATCGTCTCCGAATTCCGGACACTCTACTACGATACGCAGAAATTCTTCGATCCGTTTGCGGGAGGGAAGTTCGCCAATTACCTCTTCGACGCCCACCAGAAGTCCAATGGGGCTTACACGTCGGACTCCAGCCGCTATCTGATCGATGAAGCCCAGCTTTTCATCGACGCGGCGCACAGTTGCTACAATCGGCTGGGAGCCTCAGTCAGCGCCTAAACCAAAGGAACGCCGCTAAATGGAGCTTCAGCACGTCAACGTGAAACTCCTCGTGAAAAATCCCGAGGAAGTGGACCTCGAGCCGCTGATCCCGGTATTTCACAGCTGGATTCAGGGCCAGGTCTTCGAGGAATTGTTGCTGGACGTGGCCGACTACCGGCACGTGCAGGCTGGTCCGGGGGTCGTCCTGATCGGGCACCAGGGCAATTACAGCGTGGACAACACGGACAACCGCCTCGGCGTCCGATACAACCGCAAGGCAGCGCTCGATGGGAGTAATCAGGACCGATTGAAACAGGCCGCGCGCGCCGCGCTCACTGCTTGCCAGCGACTCGAAGCGGAGCCCGTTCTGAAAGGCAAGCTTCGCTTCAACGGTCAAGAAATGGAACTTTTTGTCAACGACCGCCTGCTCGCTCCGAATCGTGAGTCCACGCTCGAAGCGGTGAAAGCGGATTTTCAGGGCTTCTCGAAGCAATTGTTTGGAGGCGGGGAGTATTCCCTGTCTAATGGTGGCAGCGATCCTCGCGGGCTTTTCGCGGTTTCACTGAGAGCCTCAAAATCCTTTTCCGTGGCGGACCTATTGCACAACCTGGCATCTTGACCAGCCGGATCGCAAATCCACGATATAATTGAACATCTTGCTCTCCCTAAACAACATCTCCATGCGTTTCGGCCCGAAGATTCTCTTCGAAGACGTCAGCTGCACGTTTTTTGCCGGCCGGCGCTACGCGATCACCGGGCCAAACGGCGCCGGCAAGTCCACTTTGATGAAGATCCTCACGGGCGAAATCGAGCCGTCCAAAGGGGAGGTTGGCCGGCCGAAGAAGCTCGGAATTCTGCGTCAGGATCAGTTTGCCTTCGACGAATTTCGCGTGATCGACACGGTCATCATGGGCAATGCCCGGCTCTGGAAAGCGCTCGAAGAGCGGGACGCGCTGTACGCCATGCCGCACGACTCGATGACGGACAAGGACGGCATGCGTCTGGCGGAGCTGGAGGGGATCGTAGGCGAGGAGGGCGGATACACCGCGGAGGCCGATGCCGCGATCCTGCTCGACGGGTTGGGATTGGAAGAGCCGCTGCACGAGCGCAAAATGCGCGAATTGCAGGGCGGGCAAAAGGTTCGCGTCCTACTGGCGCAGGCGCTGTTCGGCAGCCCCCCCGCGCTGCTTTTGGATGAGCCGACGAACCACCTCGATCTCGATTCAGTTCACTGGTTGCAGGACTACCTGCGCGAATACGAAGGCGTGTTGATCGTAATTTCGCACGACCGCCATTTTTTGAACAGCGTTTGCACGCACACCGCCGACATCGATTATCAGACGGTCATCATGTACAACGGCGGGTACGACGACATGGTGGTCGCGAAAACTTCGATTCGCTCGCGCATCGAGTCGGAAAATGCTCAGCGCGAGCGAAAGATCGAGCAGTTGAACGAATTCATCGCCCGCTTTTCTGCCGGCACTCGCTCGGCACAGGCGACTTCTCGCAAGAAGGAAGTGGAACGATTGCAGACCGCGGAGCTCGCGAAATCCAACATCGCGCGCCCCTTCATCCGCTTCCAGATGGATCAGCATTCCGGCCGGCATCCGCTTGAGATCAAAAGCATCGCAAAATCGTATGACGGTGTGAAGGTATTCGCGCCGTTCAGCGCAAGCGTGGAGCGCGGCGAAAAGATCGCGCTCATGGGCCGCAATGGTACCGGCAAGACGACGTTGCTGAAGTGCCTGATCCGCAATGCCACCGGATTCATCGAGGATGCCGACAGGGCGTTCCCGGTCGATGGCGGCACGGTCATTTGGGGCCACAATGCGGCCGTGGGCTATTTCGCGCAAGACCACTCCGAGTCGATCGTGAAGGGCACCACGGTCATCGAGTGGCTCTATCAATTCAATCCGCGAGCGTCGCAAGAGGAATTACGCGGTCTGCTGGGCCAGATGCTATTCAGCGGCGAAGATGCGTTGAAGCCCACTCGCGCGCTATCGGGCGGCGAAGCGGCCCGGCTAATTTTCTGCCGGTTGATGTTGCAAAAACCGAACATTCTCGTGCTCGACGAGCCGACCAACCATCTCGACCTGGAATCGATCAACGCGCTCAATATCTCCCTTCAGAAATACCTGGGTACGGTCCTTCTCGTCACCCACGACCACGATGTGATCGACGAAGTCGCCACGCGCATCTGGCATTTCGAGGGGGGACGCGTTGAGGACTTCAAAGGCCCCTACCAGGAGTATCTGGTTTACGCGCAAGAAAAGGCCTCGTGAAGTGGGCGCCGGCTAAAGCCTCTTCGAGCTTTTCCTCGCAGCAGACCTGTCGAAAAACTTGGCGTCCTGCCCCGTGTACAGTTGTACCCAGACGCTTGACGAGTGCGTCCAACGAACCTAGAGTCAAGGTGATGAATCGCAGAGGCACATTTCTTGCGTTGGCGGCCATGGCCCTTTTCTCGCTGCAGTTTGCCAGCTTTGCATCCGCCATGCCTTCCGACCGCCACGCGGCACAGTGCTGTTGCGCGAAATTGTGCAAGATGACAGGTCATTTCCAGGCCTGCTGCGATCCGGCGGACCCCATACACCCACCGACGATCCTGCCACGACAACATGTGGTCCCGCGTTCGCCGTTGGAAGGAGTGGCAGTCCGAGTGCCTTCGCACGAAGTCTTCGTCCCGGCCTCGTTGCTTGATGCGCGATCGGAAGCGCCCCAGCATTCACCTCCAGAGCTTTACACCCTTCATTCTTCGCTTTTGATCTAGACCTGCGCCCAGGCGGTGCGATTCCGCGCCGCAACTTTTTCCACAATCGAAGTGTGTCGTTACAGTCCGCCGCGCCTGATCGGTCGGGAGTCCCATTTGCCGCAGACCAACTCGTGCCGGATGCCGATCTGCACTTTTAGGAGATGAAGATGTCCTCGACGTCGCGAAACAGCATCGCCATCAAACGAGCACTCTGGCTTGAGCGAACGGCCTTGCGCACCGTGGTCTGTGTGCTTGCCCTTGCCGGTGTGAGTCTCGCGCAAGAAACCGTCACGGAACACGCGGGCCACGTGACGCCGCTTTCCGAGCTGTCGCAGGAAGCGGAGCAGAACAATCCCGAGATTCGGGCCGCGCGCCAAGCCTGGAAAGCCGCCCAACTGGTGCCGACGCAGGTTTCGACGCTGCCGGACCCACAGTTCGCGTTTCAACAGGTGAACGTCGGCAGCCCGAGGCCTTTCGCGGGATACACGAATAGCGACTTCGCCTACCTGGGCCTGGGCGTGTCGCAAGACCTTCCTTACCCCGGGAAGCTGCGCCTGAAAGGGGAGATCGCGAAGCGGGACGCAGACGTTGTGGAGCAGCAAGTCGAGGCCACGCGGCGTTCCGTTCTCAGCAGTCTCCAGTCGGCATACATTCAGCTTTCTTACCTATCCAAGACGCTGGGCATCTTGGAGAGTGACCAACACCTGGTTCAGCAGCTGGCGAAAGCGGCGGACGCGAGATATCGCTCTGGAATCGGCACCCAACAAGACCTCATTCAGGCGCAGCTCGAAGAGACCAAACTTCTGCGTGAAATCATGATGCACCATCTGGACGTGGACAAGTTGCAGGCGAAAATCAAGCAGTTGGCGGGCCGCCCCCAGTTTTCGCCTGACATCGAACCTGCCGATCTGCCTCAGACGCCTCTGCCGTATCAGTTCGATGAACTCCTGTCCCGAGTGAAGATGCAGAACCCGGACATCGTCGGCGCGCAGAAAATGGTCGAGAGGCAGAATTTGCAAGTGAACCTTGCCCACAAGGATTTCTATCCCGACTTCAATCTCCAGTTCATGTGGCAGCGGACGGATCCCACGGAATTCAGAGCGTACTATGTGTTCACATTGGGAGTCCGCCTGCCGATCTACCGCGGCCGGAAGCAGCGCCCCGAGCTGGCCCAGGCAGAGGCGGAGTTGAGCCAATCTCGCGACGAATACGATGCCCGCTCCCAACAGGCGGCGTTCGATCTCCGTACGGAGTACGACACGATCCAGAGGACCGACGAGCTGATCGATATCGACCGCGACGGCTTGCTTCCGCAGGCGCGCGCGGCATTCCAATCGGGGATGGCTGCCTACCAGAACAATCGCCAGGATTTTCAGCCGCTTCTGGCGTCGTTTCGCGACGTCCTGCGTTTGGACGAGGAGTACTGGCAGAGCGTCGCCGATCGTGAGGCGGCGCTGGCAAAGCTCGAAGAGCTAACAGGACTGTCGCTGCACGACGAGGGGACGATCCGATGAAAACCTATCGCTTGGGATTTTTGCTGGCAGTGGCCGGAAACATTGTGCTGGTCGCCATCGTCGCGGCGGTCTGGTTGCATTATCTCGGTCCGAAGCCGGCGATGGACTCCGTCCCACCCGCGACGGCGACTTCCGGCGCACAACCCTCTGCGGAAAGTCCCATGGCGGCGCCTGCGTCCGCGGAGACGCCGCTGGTTCCCGTGCAAATTTCGCCGCAGCGATTGCAGAGCATTGGCGTGAAGACCGGCACGGTGGAACGGAAGTTGGTTGGCGACGAGATTCGGACAACCGGCAACGTTGCCGTGGACGAATCGCGGCTGGCTTACGTACAGATACGTTTCTCCGGTTACATCAAGAAAGTATTCGTGAATGCTACCTACGAATTCGTTCGCAAAGGTCAGCCCCTGTTCACCATCTACAGCCCAGATCTGGTTGCGACCGAGCGCGAGTACCTGGTGGCCAAACAGAACGCGAAAGACGTTGCATCCAGCCGCGTGCCGGGCATTTCGGCCAGCGCCGCATCGCTGTTGGACGCGGCTCAGGAGCGCCTGAGCCAGTGGGGAGTTCCTCCCGAGGAGATAACGAGACTCAATTCCAGCAACGAGGTCCAGCAAGACTTGGAGGTGGATTCGCCCGTCTCCGGCTACGTCATCGAACGCAACGCCCTCGCCGGCGTTGCCGTGCAGCCCGAAATGCGCCTCTATATGATCGCTGATCTCTCGACCGTGTGGGTGCAGGCGCAGGTCTTTCAAACCGACCTCGGCCGGATCAAGGTGGGAGACGCGGCGACATTGACCGTGGACACGTTTCCGGGCCGCAGCTTCCGTGGCCGGACGGATTTCATTTATCCCCAGGTGGATATGGATACGCGAACTGCGAAGGTCCGCATTGTCTTCCCGAACCCGGGCTTGCAGTTGAAACCTGGGATGTTCGCGGTTGTATCGCTGAGCGTGCCGATGGGCCGCCAGCTCGTGATTCCGGCAAGCGCCGTACTTCAATCGGGCACGCGGCAAATCGCCTTTGTGAGCCGGGACGATGGTTACCTCGAACCGCGCGAGGTGCAGATGGGCGCTCGTTCGGGAGACGATGTGATCGTTCTGAGTGGGCTTAAAGCCGGTGAGCAAATCATCACATCGGCAAACTTCCTCATCGATTCGGAAAGCGAGCTCCAGGCTGCTCTCGGCTCGTTCGTTCCGCCTCCCCCCGGAGCCGGTGCAGCCGCGGCGATCAATGTTCCGCAGGGGACTGTCGAGCTGACGTCAGATCCGGACCCGCCTCACAAGGGCAGCAATGTATTTCACGTGAAACTCACGGATTCGAATGGCGCGCCGGTTTCGGGCGCCAGCGTCAACGTGACGTTTTTCATGGCCGCGATGCCCGCAATGGGTATGGCGGCTATGCGCACGGTTGCCGAGCTCAGCGACAGGGGAAATGGTCTCTATGAGGGCTCGGGCCAGCTCGAAACCGGTGGAACCTGGCAAGTCACTATCCTCGCAAAAAAGAGTGGTCAAACGATCGCCCGCAAGCAACTGAGCGTGAACGCCACAGGAGGAATGTGACGTGATCTCGCGATGGATCGATTGGTGCGCGCGAAATCGTTTCCTCGTGTTTACGGGGACGCTCGTGCTCGTGCTGGCGGGAATTTGGGATATGCACCGCATCCCTCTCGACGCCTTGCCCGACATTTCCGATGTGGAAGTCATCATCCACACCTCATGGGAGGGCGAGCCTCCAAGCATTATCGAAGATCAGGTCACGTATCCGATCGTCACAGCTCTTCTTGCCGCTCCTCACGTCAAAGCCGTACGAGCGCAGACGATGTTCGGCGACTCCTACGTATTCGTCGTGTTTGAGGACGGCACGGATCTCTATTGGGCGCGGTCGCGTGTCATCGAATACCTCCAGCAAATTCAAGGGCGCTTGCCCGAGGGAGTTCGCCCGGCCATTGGACCCGATGCCACCGGCGCGGGCTGGATCTACGAGTACGTGGTTGTGGATCGCACCCACCAGCACAGCCTAGCCGGCCTGCGGAGCATTCAGGATTGGTACCTGCGCTACCAACTGGAGACCGTGCCCGGCGTCGCCGAAGTCGCCACGATTGGCGGCTTCGTCCGCCAGTATCAGGTGAATCTCGATCCCGGAAAGCTTCGGGCGTACGGGATTCCGCTATCGACGGTCATCGAAAAAGTCCGGGGAAGCACGAACGAAGTGGGCGGGCGCGTGCTCGAAATGGGCGGCGCCGAGTACATGGTTCGAGGGCTCGGCTATCTGCGATCTTTGAAAGATCTGGAGACGGTCCCGGTGGCGACCAAAAACGGAACAGCGGTTCTTGTCCGCGATCTGGGGACCGTAACATTCGGGCCCGACATTCGCGAAGGAGCCGCCGAGTGGCAGGGAGAAGGCGAGGCCGTCGGCGGAATCGTCGTGATGCGCTACGGGATGAACGCCTTGACGGTGATCAACGGCGTAAAGCAAAAGCTCGCGGAGATTCGGCCGTCGCTGCCGCCCGGCGTTGAGGTGATTTCCGGCTACGACCGCTCGGACTTGATCCGCGCCTCCATCAAAACGCTCGAACGCGACCTCATCGAGGAAGTAATCATCGTGAGCCTGGTGATCATCGTTTTCCTCTTCCACTTCCGTTCCGCCTTCATTCCGATCTTGAGCTTGCCGATCGCGGTGACCGCGTCGTTCGTGCCGATGTATTACCTCCACGTCAGTTCCAACATCATGTCGCTCGGGGGGCTGGCTCTCGCAATCGGTGTGCTGGTGGACGCCGCGATCGTCATGGTGGAAAACGGTTATCGGCATCTTTCCGAGCGGCAGGAAGCGGAATCCGGAGATATCTCTGAGCCCGAGCGGCGCCGAATCCTGCTGAATGCGGCGAAGCAGGTTGGACCCGCGATCTTTTTCTCGCTGGTGATCATCGTCGTTTCGTTCTTGCCTGTCTTTTTGCTCGAAGCGCAAGAGGGCCGCATGTTCAGTCCTCTTGCCTGGACGAAGACGCTCGCCGTCGGTTTTTCCTCGATCTTGGCCATCACGCTTGTTCCGGTCTTGATGCTTCTGTTCGTTCGAGGACGCCTCCGTCCGGAGTCGCAAAACCCGCTCTCCCGCATCGCGCAGGCGGTGTATTTGCCGGTGCTGCGGCTCTGCTTGCGGTATCGCAAGACCACTCTGGCGCTGAACCTTCTCTTTTTGGTTGTAACTCTGCCCCTGGCGCTGAAAATCGGCAGTCAGTTCATGCCGCCTCTCTACGAAGGCTCGGCCCTTTATATGCCCACTGCTTTGCCGGGCATTTCCATCGGGCAGGCTTCCCAGTTAATGCAGGAGCAGGACAGAATCATCCGCTCGTTCCCTGAAGTAGAAACCGTGTTCGGCACCGTGGGGCGCTCGGATACCGCCACGGACAACGCCCCGCTGGACATGTTCGACACGACCATCATGCTCAAACCGCGCGACCAGTGGCGCCCGGGGATGACTTACGAAAAACTGATCCAGGAAATGGACGCCAAGCTGCAATTTCCAGGCATCTCGAACACCTGGACTATGCCCGTTGAGAATCGCCTGGATATGGAGCTCACCGGAATCAAGACTCCGCTGGGAATGAAGATTCAGGGTCCGACCTTCGATGGTATCCAGCAATTGGGCGCGCAGGTGCAGCAGGTGCTTTCGGGGTTGCCGGAAATGCGTTCGGTCTTTGCCGAACGCGTTTCGCAAGGCTTCTACGTCAACATCGAAGTCAATCGAGAGGAAGCGGCGCGCTACGGTCTCACGATTGCGGACGTCCAGCAGGCAATCACCTCGGGCATTGGCGGGGAGACCGTGACGGAAAACATCGAAGGACGCGAAAGGTACCCGGTCAACGTCCGCTACAACCGCGATTTCCGCGACGACGTGGAAGATTTGCGTCAGGTGCTGATCGCGACCCCGACTGGCGCGCAGATTCCCATCGACGAGGTCGCCAAGATTTCGTTTTCGCGTGGCCCGGCGATGATTCGCGACGAAGACGGCGCGCTAACCGGTTACGTCTATATCGACCTGAATACCAAGAACTATGGCGGATTCGTTCAGAGCGCCGACAATGCCCTGCGCCAGAAACTCGCGTTGCCTGCGGGTTACACCTACAAATGGTCGGGCGAATACGAGTTCGAGCTGCGGGCGAAAGAGCGCCTTCGTGTGATTCTGCCGGTCGTCTTTCTCGCAATCTTCTTGCTGCTTTACATGATATTTCGTTCCGTGGTCGAGGCCGCCGTTCTCATTTTCCCCACGCTGTACGCCGCAACCGGCGGGCTCATTTTGCAGAGGTATCTCGGTTACAACTTCAGCGTAGCCGTTTGGGTGGGATACATCGCCCTGTTTGGGATCGCCGTCGAGACCGGAGTAGTCATGGTTGTCTATCTCCATGAGGCGCTCGAGCGCCGGCTCGCCACTGGCGTGCCGCTCGTCCGCGAGGATGTCGAGGCGGCAGTAATGGAAGGTGCCGTCCAGCGCCTCCGGCCAAAGCTCATGACCGTCTGTGTGGTCCTCGCGAGTCTGGTTCCCATTTTGTGGGAGACCGGCGTTGGGGCCGACGTGATGAAACCCATCGCCGCCCCGATCGTCGGCGGCATGATTACGTCCACAATTCACGTTCTGATTCTGGTTCCGGTGTTCTTTGCGCTCATGAAGGAGCGCGCGCTCCGTCGCGGCAATTTGCGTCTCAAGGAGCCGCCGGATGCGTAGTGCCAAGGAAGTTTCGTTTCAGTCTTTGCACGGTAGGAGGAAGCATGAACGTAGAACGACGCAAAAAAGGAGAAGCCTGATGAACGCGATGTACCTGCGCAAGATGATCGTTGCTTTGGCAGTAGCGGTTGTGTTCGGCTCTGTGGCCATTCACGCGCAGGACACAGGGACCGACACGACCCTTACGGGGATCGTGAGTGACGCACTGTGCGGTGCGAAACACTCGATGACCACTATGAGCACGGCCGATTGTGTGCGCATGTGTGTGAAGGGCGGACAAGGTTTTGCTCTCGTTGTAGGCGACAAGGTGCACAACCTGCGCGGCGATTCGGCCGAATTGGACAAGTACGCCGCACAAAAGGTCACCTTGAAGGGCAAGCTCAAGGGCGACACCGTGATCGTGGAGTCCGTGGCCCCGGCCAAGTAGTCCGGGTCACAAATCCGAAAACGGCGCGGCTGATCCCGCGTTAGAGTCGCGTCGAGCCTTCCATCCCGGCAAGCACGAGCTTGTTATTGCCCGGAATGATCATCTGGAAGACCGAGTCAATGGTGGTGTAATCGTAGTATCCGAGCCGGGCGATTGGCCGGATCTTCAGCACGTCCACGCGCCCATCGGGCCGGATCACTTCGTCGTTGATGTGGATGCCGATCACGCGGCCGAAGACGATGTCGGCGGTGCCGAGCATGTCCTTGCCGGGCAGGCGAATTGTCTGATGGTAGGCGCACTCGAAGTGAATCGGCGACTCCGCCACGCGGCAAGGCTTCACGAGGTGCGAAGCCATCTTCGTCACGCCGGCCAGCTCGAACTCGTCCACGTCCGGCGGCACTTCCTCCGCTGATTTGTTCACCGCCTCCCGCAAGTCGTAGGTCGCCATGTTCCACACGAATTCACCGGTCTGCTCCGTATTGACGACGGTATCCTTCCGGTGCCCGCGCGTGTTTTGTCCGGCGGAGAACATCACGTACGGTGGGTTGTACGTCAGCATTTGAAACTGGCTGTACGGCGCTAGGTTGTGATGGCCGTCCCGGCTGACCGTGGAGATCCAACCGATCGGCCTCGGGATCACGCAGGACTTGAACGGATCATGCGGAAGGCCGTGGTGCGTCTTGCCGGGCTCGTAATACATGCGTGATTCCTCCTCGGAAATGCTCCGGCCGATTATAGACGATAGGCGCAATCACAATCCGTTTGACTTGGCGCGAATGCCCCGGCACAATATCTCTACGCCATGAAAAGCTTGTGCATACGAAGTCTTACCTCGGTCTGGGCCGCCAATCGTGAAGCCCTGACCGGCCTCATTAAGGAGTTGAGCCCCAAAGGCCTTCCGGGCGCCTGATCGTATCTCCCGGGGTAAAGCAGTGAAATCCCCTCGCTATATCCCAGCTTGAATGGTTTGTTGGACTTGAAAATGTGGACGCACTGATTCTGCGCTCTCGTGCGCGATACCGTAGGTTCGGCTGACAAGGAGGCCGCGAAGTGGCAAGCAACAACGGCAAACCCGTAAGTTTGAACGCTGATTGGCGGACGAATCCGCGTTGGGCGGGCATTACTCGCCCGTACAGCCAAAAGGACATAGAGCAGCTGCGCGGCTCGGTCCACATCGAGCACACGCTGGCACGCCTGGGCGCCGGGCGCCTATGGAGTCTGCTGCATTCGGAGCCTTTCATCGCTGCGTTGGGCGCCATGACGGGCAATCAAGCCGTGCAACAGGTGAGCGCCGGTCTCCAGGCCATTTACGTCAGCGGGTGGCAGGTGGCCGCGGACGCCAACGACGCCGCGCAGACCTATCCGGATCAGAGCCTGTATCCCGTTGATAGCGTTCCGAATCTTGTTCGCCGCCTGAACCATTCGCTCCTGCGCGCGGACCAGATCCATCACGCCGAGGGGAGCAATTCAACCTATTGGCTTGCCCCGCTTGTCGCCGATGCCGAAGCGGGATTCGGCGGGAACCTGAATGCCTTCGAATTGATGAAGGCCATGATCGAAGCCGGCGCGGCGGGCGTCCATTTCGAGGACCAGTTGTCCTCCGCCAAGAAGTGCGGGCATCTAGGCGGTAAGGTGCTCGTCCCGACGGTCGAGGCGATTCAGAAATTGGTCTCGGCGCGTCTGGCGGCGGACGTGATGGGCGTGCCCACCATCATCATCGCGCGTACCGACGCCGAGAGCGCCACGCTTCTCACCAACAACATCGATCCACGCGATGAAGAATTCCTCACGGGCGAGCGCACTACCGAAGGTTTCCACCGCGTCCGCAGCGGAACGAAAGCCGCCATTGCCCGCGGCCTCTCCTACGCGCCCTATGCCGATCTGTTGTGGTGCGAGACGTCGAAGCCCGATCTCGTGGAAGCGCGGGAGTTTGCCGAGGGTATTCACGCGAAGTTTCCGGGCAGGATGCTCGCGTACAACTGCTCGCCCTCATTCAACTGGCGGAAGAATCTGGACGACGCCACCATCGCCAAGTTCCAGCGCGAAATCGGCGCCATGGGATACAAATTCCAGTTCATCACGCTGGCCGGATTCCACGCCCTCAACCATTCAATGTTCGAACTCGCGCGGGGTTACAAGCAATCCGGGATGACCGCTTACTGCCGGCTGCAAGAGGAGGAATTCAAGAGCGAGGGTGAACACGGCTACGAGGCCGTGAAACACCAGCAATTCGTCGGCACCGGATACTTCGACATAGTGCAACAGGTCATCACCAGCGGTACCTCTTCGACGATTGCGCTCGAAGGCTCCACGGAGGCCGCGCAGTTCGACACCCGTAAGCCCATGGCTCAAGCGGTCGAAATTCCCCGCGGCGCCAACGACTAATCGAAATCAACGAATCGCGGCTGGGTCATCAAATCTGCCCGGCCACGATTTTTGCGGTCGTGACGGCCTGTCCCACATGGCGCTGGGTGTGATCCGCCACGTGCACCAGCAAACCGCCGACGCTCGTCGGTAGCTCTTTCTTCCCGACTTTCCTTGGCTCGTCCAAGCGGGCTGTATCGCAGGCCCGAATTCTCGCCGCGCCTTGTGCCAACGCCGTGGTGAATTCCGAAAACAGCTCGTTTTTCGTCGCGCCGGGATCGAGTTCCGTCTTGAGCGCCGCGATCTGCGCCGCGGTAAGTTGGCCGCCCTCGGCATACGTGAGCAGCCGGTCGATGCTCCGGGCGATGTGGCGGATGTGAAAGGCAAGTGGCGCGATCCCAGCGGGCCGGGCATTCAACTGGTCGTCGCTCAGATTTCCGCACCAGCGTTCGATATCCTCTTTCGCCAGCTCCAGTGCGTGCAACACCGCCCTCTGTACGCACGGAATCTCAGTGAGTGTCCCTCGCAGCCACGGCTCCGGCAATTTCCCTTCGCTCATGCGTTCTTGCCCCCCGGCCGGTAGCCTATCTGATTCCGTTCACAGTGTGAAACAATCCGGTACTTTCGGCATTTCGGCCAAATCTCGAGTCTGGTTGTTGCTGTTGTAGCAACGTGAAAATGTCACCCTAATGGCCCGATGAAAATGTCACCCCCCCCTGTGAAGTTATCCACCGG
>Ga0209415_10004174_pt1 | contig 26553 bp, 21 predicted proteins | sample PeaSoiSIISIP2007_FD_187696 | JGI IMG/M metagenome (GOLD analysis project Ga0209415, IMG submission 187696) | Peat soil microbial communities from Weissenstadt, Germany - SII-SIP-2007 (SPAdes) (version 2) | ecosystem: Environmental > Terrestrial > Soil > Wetlands > Peat | place: Germany... | reverse complement strand
TTCCCTGTTCGCGTCAAGTGCGCGACGCTTGCATGGCACACGTTGCACGCCGCGCTCGAAGGCAAGCAGGATCCCGTCTCAACGGAGTAATTTGGAGTGGCCGAATGAATGGATTCATTGTATTGAAGCGCGAATGCGCCGCGATCGCGATTCCGAGCGGCACTCCCTCAATCCTGGCCGCAGGCAGCGGCGTGAGGGTCATGCAATTTCTCGGCAACAGCTGGACCATCACAGGCGCTCGCGGAATGTTTCGGGTTGATGTGAAGGACGCGGACGCGCTCGGCCTAACGCCTCCGGCGCCAATCGAAGCGCCCGCTGGCGAGCCGGCTGGATTAAGCGAAAAGATGGTCTGGGACCAATTGAAAACCGTGTTCGATCCGGAAATCCCCATTAATATCGCTGATCTTGGCTTGATCTACTCCTGCGTCACAAAGCCGCTGGAGCAGGGCGGCAATCGCATTGAGATCAAAATGTCCATGACCGCTCCCGGCTGCGGCATGGGCGACGTTCTGAAAGCCGACGTCGAGGGAAAACTCTCGCTGCTGCCTGACGTTAAGGAAGTGAACGTCGAGTTGGTGTTCGAGCCGCCGTGGGACCCCAAACGCATGTCCGAAGCAGCCAAACTACAACTTGGATTTGATATCTAGCTTGATGGCGGCGAACTGAGGCGGGCTTTTTCGTACGTCGCGCTCGCATTTTTCGTGGCGTGCCGCGCCATCAGCGTGCGCGCTCCGGTCCAGACTAGCTGCAGTCCAGCGAAGATCGCGATCAGCGCAATCACCACTTTCAGTTTTCGTGCCGGCACGCGCTTGGCAAGCAAACATCCGATCACCACTCCCGGAATTCCACCTTCGAGCAATTGCGCCAGCACCGGGCCGCTGATCGAGCCGAACTTCCAGTGAAACGCGCTGCCCAGAACGGCGAGCACCAGTCCAAACAGGATGTCGGTCCCCACGACTTCCGGCGGCGTCATCTCGGAATAGTTGAGCAGCAGAACGGTCCCCAGCGCGCCGGCGCCCGCGGACGAAAAGCCGGCTTCGACTCCGATGGGAAGCGCGAGCCACGGAAGCCAGTGGGAATTCTTGTGGGCGAAGGCTTGATACTGCACGCGAGGAATGAAGGTGACGCTCGAGGAAGCGGTCAGCAGAAGTCCGAGCAGGATAACCACGGTCGGGCTGCCTGCGTCGCTGCTGAGCAGCCGAAGAACGTACGTGCCGATCGCGAGACCCGGAACCGCGCCCAGCACCAGGAGCCACAGATAGCGCCAGTGGATATGCCGGCCGGCGAGATAAAACGGACCGGCGATGAGCCTCAGAACCCCGGCGAACACGAACGCGGTTCCCACGGCCGTGCCGGGCACCAATCCAACGATCAGCACCAGTGCAGGAACCGTGAAACTGCCGCCACCGATCCCGGTCAAACCCACCGCGAGCGCGATGAAAAAGCCGATCAAATAATGCATTAATCGGACCGTTTCGATTCAGTGTGAATCCCGCACTCGAGCTTTGCTCCGCCCCATCTTCCGGAACGGGGGTCGGCGCCCGCGGCGGGGATCGCGGTGCACGGCTCGCAGCCGATGCTGCGGTAACCGGCGTCGTAGAGCGGCAAATAATCGATCTTCTCGCGGGAGGTGCGCTCCCAGACCTGGCCCCAGGACCACGCGGCCAGTGGGCTCACCTTGAGCAGCACTTTGCCGCTCGGGAGTTCGTGGTGCTCGACGATCTGGAGATTCTTGCGCGTGGGCGATTGCTCGCGGCGCAGGCCGGTGAACCAGACGTCGAATTTTTCAAGCGCTGCGAAGAGCGGCTCGACCTTGCGCAGATGGCAGCAGCGGCCGGGATCGGTGCGGTTGAGAATTCCGAACGCGGCTTCCTGTTCGGGGACCGACTGCTTGGCCGCGAGATTCTGCACGTTCAAATTCCATTCGCGCGCCATGCGGTCGCGATAGGCATACGTTTCCGCGAAGTGATAGCCGGTGTCGAGGAACAGCACGGGAATTTTCGGAAGCCGTTTGCGCAGCAGATCCAGCACGATCATGTCCTCGGCCTGAAAACTGCAGGAGATGCAAACCGAGCCTTTTTTCACGGCTTCCGCGTTTTCGGCGAGCAGGCGGTCAATCGCGGCTTCGGCGGAAAGCGCTTCGAATTCCTCGGCGAGCGCGGGGCCGGTCACGATTTCCCCTTCTCCGGCTCGAGAGAATAATTATCGCGCCATTTGCGCAGGACGGTCATGACGCGGTCGACCGCTTCTTCGTCGGTGTCGTCGGTGATGCGCACGGCGAAGAAAGAATCGGGACCGAAAATCGCGCGGACCACCTGCTTCTGGTCCGTGCCGTCGTCGAGCGGGCAGAAAACGGTGATGTATCCCGACAGGCGAAACGCCTTCGCCACGGTGACAAGTTCGTGCGAAAGAAAATCATTCGGACCCGCCAACTGCACTTGCCAGCCCTCATCGAACAGCCTGCGCTCCACGAGCTCGGCCACGTGCGGGCGCCCCTTCAACCAGACAGCCGCCGCGGGATGGCCGAAACGGAGGATGCGCTCCTCTCTTGTGCTATGCTTGCGATGGGCGGCTGCGGCGCGCGAACCATGTTTCGGATCGATGGCGCGGTCGATGATTCCCGCGGCGACAGTGGCGTTCGTCAGCGGGTCAATGACGATGAAGCTGCCGGTGATGCGATTCAGATGATACGGGTCAAAAAATAGCGGCAGGGTTGTCTTCACGTCCACCGCGGCAATTTCGTTCAGATCGAGCTTCGTGGCGGGCACATGCTCCAACGTGTTGATGTCCACGCGGTAGCGAATCTGATTGATGCGGGCGCGGACTGTGCGCGTGGTGTGCTTGAGAACGTAAATCTTATGCGGGTCGAGCGGCTCGGAATGCATCCAGACGAGCGTCGCCTGAAACTCCGTGCCGGACGAGGGAGGATTCGCTTCGCCGACAAGCATGTCGCCGCGGCTGAGGTCAATCTCGTCCTCGAGCGTGATGGTGATCGAATCGCCCGGAACGGCGGATTCGGGTTCGTCTTCGAAGGCGACGATGGACTGGACTTTGGTCTTGACGCCGGAAGGCAGGGCCATGACGCTCGCGCCGGGCCGGAGTTCCCCGGAGACGAGCTGCCCGGCGAATCCGCGAAAGCTGGCATCCGGCCGGATCACGTACTGCACGGGAAAGCGCAACGGCCCGGAAGCCGAGCCCACGGCCGCGGGGATCGCTTCCAGATACTCGAGCAGCGGAGGACCTTCAAACCACGGCATGCGCTTGCTGGGCCGCACCACGTTGTCGCCTTCCAGAGCGCTGACCGGAACCGCGTAGACATTGCGAATCCCGAGATGATCGGCAAACTCGCGAAACTCGGCCGAGATGCGATCGAAAACTTCCTGGGAAAATCCGACGAGGTCCATTTTATTGACGGCGGCGACGATATGCTGCACGCCGAGCAGATGCGCGATATAGGCGTGGCGTCGCGATTGACGCAGAACGCCCTTGGTGGCATCCATCAGGACCACGGCAGCTTCGGCGGTGGAAGCGCCGGTGGCCATGTTACGCGTGTACTGCTCGTGGCCCGGCGTGTCGGCAATGATGAACTTGCGGCGCGGAGTCGAAAAATAGCGGTAGGCGACGTCGATGGTGATGCCCTGCTCGCGCTCGGCGCGCAGGCCGTCGGTGAGCAGCGAAAAATCGATGGGGCCGCCGGAACGATTGATCTTGCTCTTCTGCACAGACGCGAGCTGGTCCTCGAAGACGGACTTGCTGTCGTAGAGCAGGCGCCCGATCAGTGTGGATTTGCCGTCGTCCACGCTGCCCGCGGTGGAAAACCGCAGCAATCCCAGAACATGCGTCAACGATCCGGCGGCGCCCACGGTGCTGACGGGCGATGGGGAGGCCGACGGCGCGTCGGTGGGCTCTGGCGTAGCTGTGGACATCAGAAATAGCCCTCGCGCTTCTTGATTTCCATCGAGCCTTCCTCGTCATGGTCAATGACGCGGTTTTCGCGCTCGGAACGACGGAACGAAATCATCTCATCGATAATCTTCGGCACGGTATCGGCTTCAGAGCGGATCCCGCCGGTGCAGGGCGCGCAACCGAGCGAGCGCATGCGGCACTTCACCATCTCCGTCTTTTCGCCGGGAAGCGCGCGCACGCCAGCCTGAAGAAGCAGAATCTGCTCGCCGCGCACGATGGCTTCGCGCTCCTTGGCGAAATAGAGCGGAACAATCGGAATCTTTTCCGCGTGGATATAGAGCCAGACGTCGAGCTCCGTCCAATTCGAGAGCGGAAACACGCGGATGCTTTCGCCTTTGTGATGGCGGCTATTGTAGAGGCTCCACAGCTCGGGTCGCTGGTTCTTGGGATCCCACTGGCCGAGCGAATCGCGGAAGGAATAGACGCGTTCCTTGGCGCGCGACTTCTCTTCGTCGCGGCGCGCCCCGCCGAATGCTGCGTCGAATCCGCCTTCGGCGAGACCATCGAGCAGCGAGCGAGTCTTGAGGAAGCCGCAGCACTTCTGCGTGCCGAGCGAGTAGGGGTTCGCGCCATCGTCGAGGGCTTTCTGGTTCTTGTGCACGATCAGCTCGACTCCGACATGCTTGGCGTACCAGTCTCGAAATTCGATCATCTCGGGGAATTTGAAGCTGGTATCAATGTGCAATAGCGGAAACGGAATCTTTCCCGGATAGAACGCCTTTTGTGCCAGGCGCAGCATCACGGAGGAATCCTTGCCGATCGAATACAGCATCACCGGATGCGCGAATTCGGCAGCGGCCTCGCGGAGGATGAACATGCTCTCCGCTTCGAGCGCCTTCAGATGATCGAGTTGAGTTAACGCGGCCACGGTTTCGTCCTTGCCGTACAAATCCAGCCTGAATTCGCGCAGTGCCATAAAAAATCCCGCCTCCCGGTTTTGCTCCGAGGGCGGGTTGAATTCAAGCCCGGTTTGATTTCGAACCTAGCTCATGAATCCCGGCGCCTCGAAGACGCACACATCTGGGCCGTGCTACAACACGCACAACACGGAGTCGGAAGGGCTAGGTTCATAGCGTACCAAATTAGTCTAGTCTCGCGGGCTGCGGCTGTCAACCAAAGCGCCGACAATCCTTTCACGGCAGCTACAGGTTAGATGCACCTTAACCATAAGTTGACGTAGCGGCGCGGAATGCGCTAGAAACGTTGCCTAATGGCCAACGCGACACGAACTTCCAGACTCCTCAGCCCTCGCGACGCCGCGAAGATTCTGGGCATCAGCTATCCGACGCTGAAGCAATGGATTTACAAGAAAAAGCTGCGCACGGTGAAGACCGCCGGTGGCCACCACCGGATTCCCGAGCCGGAGCTGGACAAATTCCTGCATCTTCACTCGGAGCGAATGCCGGTCGAGACGCGGCGGCCGAATTTCCGGCAAATCAGCGGCCGGAATCAACTGGCCGGGCGGGTTACCGAGATCAAGGTGGACGGCCTGATCGCCCAGGTGGCGCTTTCCATCGGCGGCCAGAAAATCACGTCCATCATCACCGCGGACGCGGTCCGCGAAATGCGCCTGAAGGTGGGAGACAAGGCGGCCGCCCTGATCAAGTCCACCGAAGTGATGATCGTTCGCCTCTGAATCTGCTGCCTGTTCGCGGTTCAAGCACTGCAAGATTCTTCGTTCTACTCACACGCTCTTGATACGAACAATACAAATTTGACTTGACGTCTTGAATCGTGTTAATTCGTAAGCCTCTCGACTTTTCACGTGGGCGTGAAGTGCGCTGCAGATGCCCGGAGGTCTCCCATGTTCCGCCGAATATCTCCATCGCTGATCGCAATCCTGCTCGGGCTGGTTTTCGTCACAGGAACCGGCCTGGCCGGCGGACCGCCGCCCCAAGCCGCCAAGGCCGATCTCACGGTTTCGGCCGCGATCAGCCTGAAGGACGCGCTGGATGAAGCCAAGCAGATTTACACGGCGGAGAGCCCGAACGTGACGATCGCCGCGAACTACGGCGCATCGGGAACGCTCCAGCTTCAGATCGAGCAAGGAGCGCCCGTGGACGTTTTTCTTTCCGCCGGGCCGAAACAGATGGATGCGCTCGACGCGAAGGGTCTTCTGCTCGAAGGAACGCGAAAGAATCTTCTGCGAAATGAAGTGGTTCTGATCGTACCGAAAGACTCCTCCGCGGGGATTTCCTCTTTTCAGGATCTCACGCGCGCGGATGTGAAGCAGATTGCGCTCGGCGAACCGGTGACCGTGCCCGCCGGACAATACGCGAAGGAAGTCCTCACCTCGCTCGAAATCTACGACGCGGTGAATTCCAAGGCGATTCTCGCCAAGGATGTGCGCCAGGTGCTGACGTACGTGGAGACGGGAAACGTGGACGCGGGCATCGTCTATGCAACTGACGCGATGTCATCCGCGAAGGTGAAGGTCGTAGCCACCGCTCCGGCAAAATCGCATTCGCCGGTGATTTATCCGGCGGCGGTGATCAAGGCGTCCAAGAATCCCGCTGCCGCGCGGGCGTTTCTTGATTTTCTCGCGGGCCCACGCGGGCGCGCCGTGTTTCAGAAGTATGGATTCACGCTTGCGGGTATGTGACGCAATCGAGCCGATCGTGCCGCGCGAAGATCACGCGACACGCCGCTCGACCGCCAGGGCAATCGCGCGAATCTCCTTCATTAGTTGCGTGAACTGATCCGGATAGAGCGATTGCACGCCGTCGGAGAGCGCACGCTCGGGATCGGGATGCACTTCGATGATCAGGCCATCCGCACCGGCGGCGACCGCTGCGCGCGCCATCGCCGTTACCTTATCGCGTTTGCCGGTGCCATGCGACGGGTCCGCGACCACTGGCAAGTGCGAGAGGCTCTTGAGTACCGGAATTGCGGCGATATCCATCGTGTTGCGCAGAGCCGTTTCGAATGTGCGGATTCCCCGCTCGCACAGAATCACTTTGTAATTCCCGCCTGCCATGATGTATTCCGCGCTGAGCAGCAGCTCTTCGATCGTGCCGGACATTCCGCGCTTCAGCAGCACGGGCCTGTCGACATCGCCGAGCCCGCGCAGCAGGTGATAGTTCTGCATGTTGCGCGCGCCGACCTGCAGCACGTCCACGTAGGGCAGCATCAATTCGATCTGCGACGGATCCATCACCTCGCTGACGACCAGCAAGCCGTTCTTGTCGGCCGCGTCGCGCATCATCTTTAAACCCTCTTCGCCCAGCCCCTGGAAGCTGTACGGCGACGAGCGCGGCTTGAACGCACCGCCGCGCAGCAGCTTCGCGCCGGCCTTCGCCACGCTGGCCGCGATGCTCGCGATCTGCTCCGCGCTTTCGACCGCGCACGGCCCGGCCGCCACGACGATTTCCGTTCCGCCAATCGTCACGCCCTTACCTAGATCGAGGACCGTGCCCTCGGGCCGGACGCTCCGCGCGGCAAGCTTGTAGGGATGGGAAATCCGCACGATCTCCTCGACTCCCGGCGCCGAACTTAGCGCGAGAAGTTCCTCGCGCCGGCGGTCGCTGTTTCCGACGACTCCGATCACGGTCCGCTCCTTGCCTCGAATCAAGTGCGCCTCGTAGCCGCACTCCTTAATGCGTTCGACGATATGGTTGATGTCCTTATCGCTTGCCCCGCCCAGCATGTTGAAAATCATTTTCGAGTCCTCGCAGATTGCTAAGTTTTTGTGCCGTCCGATCGCGATGCGGAAACGTACGAACCGAGAATCCGCAGATCCACGACCAGACTTTCCAATTCGGCGAGCGCCGCGGCGACTTCCGGATCGCGCCTCGACGCCTGCAGGTCCAGATAAAATCGGTATTGCCATGGGCTTCCGTGCACGGGGCGGCTCTCGATCTTCATCAGATTGAGATTCCGCCGCGCAAACGGCTCGAGCGCGTGATAGAGCGCTCCAGGCCGGTGATCGAGCTGAAACACCAGCGAAAGCTTGTCCGCATTTTCGGCCGCATCGGGCGAGGCCGAAAGAAGCAAGAATCGCGTGTAATTCTCGCTGTTGTCCTCGAGATGCTTGCGCAAGATTACGCCGCCGTAAATTTCCGCGGCGCGCCGGCCTGCAATCGCCGCGCGGGTGCGATCGCCCGCGCGAACCACGGCGCGCACGCTGCCCGCGGTATCCTCCGCGACCACTCTCTTCAATCCCGGATTCGCGATGAAAAACTGCTCGCACTGCGCGAGCGCGACCGGATGAGACTCAACCACCGCCAACTCCTCAAACTTTGCGCCCGGCGCCGCGATCAAAGTGTGCGCGATCGGTATGACCACTTCCGCCAGAATATTCAACCGGCTGTCCACAAGCAGATCGAAAGACCTGTGGACCGAGCCCGCCAGACTATTTTCAATCGGCGCGAGAATGTAATCCGCAAGACCGTCGTCGATCGCGCTGAACGCCGCTTCGAACGTGGGGCGCGGCACGAGCGCAATCTCTTCGCCGAGGAGTTTTACGGCGGCCTCCTCACTGAAGGCGCCACGCTCCCCTTGAAATGCCACGCGCGCGTTTTTCCCCACTTTCATTTTCGGGCCGGCCTCTTCGGCGGGCGCCGCTCGGAGCCGCCAAAACCGTGCTGCTGCTGCGTGCGAATCGATTCGTCGAGTATCACCTGGTAGATTTTCGCGATGGAGTCAATCGCCAGCGGGCCGGGATTCAAACTTTTCATGCGCGAAAGAATTTCCTGCTCGCGCGCCGGCACGCGAAGCGCGACGCCTTCGTCGTCCTTCAGCCTTCCAACCTCCAGGGCCAACTCAGTGCGGAGATTCAGAAGGTGCAGCAGGGCCGTGTCAATCGCGTCGATTTTGCCTCGCCAGTCGATAATTTTCATGAGACTCGCGTCGCCTCCCCGGCATCGAGCCGAAACAACAAAAAAGCCGCGCCCTCATTCCGAGGTTCGCGGCCGGTTCTACGAAACTTTGTGCGGCTTTTAGTTGCTGGTGTTGTCCGCGCGCGTTTCGCCGGCCCGCTCCCCCCCGAAGGGGAAGCGGTAAGTAAAGGCGAAATAGCTAGAGTACAGTTGCATCACGCGCTCTCGGCTATCCTTAGTGAATCCGTCGTACCGCACGATCGAATCGTCACTATACAAAACGGTCCCGGAAGCGTCAAGAGCTTCCTTCCCGTGCGGCGGCATAAGCCCAAGTTATGCCGGAGGCAACAATTACAAATTTGACTTATCGCGCTGCTTCGGGCTTACTGGCTGTTCGGAGCAGGCGCAGCTCGCACGCGGGCGAAAACCGGCGGCGATGGAAGCAGCGGAAACCGTTTGTTGATTCCGAAACGAGACGTTACTCTATGACGCGGCCAACTAGCATTCCTGTATATGTAGCGATTCAGTGGGGGCCACCCGTCTGAGCCACGCTCAGCCGAATGCGCCCCGCACCTGAAGACAGGTCGCGGGGCTTTTTCTTTTAGGGGATGTTCGAAAGGCCAATTGGAAATGCAAAGCGACGCAATCAAGAAAGGGATCGCACGGGCGCCGGCGCGCGCCATGTTGAAAGCAACCGGGCTGACCGACGCCGACCTGGCGCGGCCGCTCGTGGCGGTGGCCAATACTTGGAGCGAGGTGACGCCCTGCAACTTTCACCTGCGCACACTGGCGGAGAAGGTGAAAGAAGGAATCCGCGCGGCCGGCGGGACGCCGATCGAATGCAACACCATCGTCGTATCCGACGGAATCTCCATGGGCACGGAAGGGATGAAATGCTCGCTGGTCTCGCGCGAAGTGATCGCTGATTCCATCGAGCTTTTCGTCCGCGCGCACGCGTTCGATGCGGTCGTGGCGATCTGCGGCTGCGACAAAACGATTCCCGCCACGGTGATGGCTCTCGCACGGCTCAATCTTCCGGGGCTTGTGCTCTACGGCGGCTCGATCATGGCCGGGCGATTCCAGGGACACGATGTGACGATTCAAGACGTGTTCGAGGCCCCCGGGGCATTCGCAGCGGGCAAGATGACCGCGCAGCAGGTAACGGAGCTCGAGAACGGTGCGTGCCCGGGGGCAGGCGCATGCGGCGGGCAGTTCACGGCCAACACCATGGCTACGGCGATTTCGTTTCTCGGAATTTCTCCCATGGGAGCAAACGAAGTTCCTGCGGTCGATCCTCGGAAGCTGCAAGTCGCGGTGGATTGCGGCAAAGCGGTGATGAATCTTCTCAAGAACGACATTCGTCCCAGCCAGATCATTACGCACGCGTCGCTTGAAAACGCGATTGCGTCGGTGGCCGCTTCGGGAGGCTCGACAAACGCCGTGCTGCACCTGCTCGGAATCGCGCGCGACGCGGGCGTGCCGTTAAAGCTCGACGAGTTCGACACAATTTCCGCGAAGACTCCCCTGCTCGCCGACTTAAAACCCGGTGGCCGATTCACCGCGCCGGATATGTTCCGCGCGGGCGGCATGCGCCTGCTGGGAAAGCGCCTGCAGGAAGCAGGGCTTCTTCAGGATGGGCCCACAGTTTCCGGTCGAAATCTATTCGCCGAGATTGGCGAAGCGAAAGAAACGCCCGGACAGGAAGTGATCCGCCCGCTGGCGAATCCCATCAAAAAGGACGGCGGAATTGCGATTTTGCGCGGATCGCTCGCTCCCGAGGGTTGCGTGGTGAAGCTCGCCGGTCACGAGAGAATTTTCCACGCCGGCCCGGCGCGAGTGTTCGATTCGGAAGAGGCTGCATTCGAGGCAGTGCAGCAGCAGAAAATCAAGGCAGGCGACGTCGTCGTCATCCGGTACGAAGGACCGAAAGGCGGTCCGGGGATGCGCGAAATGCTGGCGGTGACGGGCGCGCTTGTCGGGCAAGGTTTGGGCGAATCCATTGCGCTGCTTACCGACGGGCGGTTCAGCGGCGCGACGCACGGGCTGATGGTGGGACACGTGGCGCCGGAAGCGGCGCAGGGCGGCCCGATAGCGTTCGTGCGCGATGGCGACAAAATCACGCTCGATGTGAAAGAGAGGCGCCTCGACGTCGAAGCCAATCTCGACGAGCGCCGCGGGCAGTGGAAACCGCCGGCGCCGCGCTACAAATCCGGCGTGATGGCCAAATACGCGAAACTGGTTTCGTCGGCGTCCGAAGGCGCAATCACGAACGCCTGATAGATAGAAATTTTGCAATTCCAAGGAGAAGACTGATGGCAAAGATGTTCTGGGAAAAGGATGCAAACCCGAGGGCGCTCGAGGGCAAGCGCATCGCGGTGATCGGCTATGGCAGCCAGGGGCGCGCCCACGCGCTCAACCTGCGGGATAGCAAGCTCGACGTCGTCGTCGGCCTGCGCCGCGGCGGCGCTTCGTGGACGCAGGCGGAGCAGGATGGCTGGAAGCTTTCGGCTCCGGTCGAAGCATCCAAAGGCGCGGACCTGGTGATGATGCTCGCGCCCGATACGTCGCAGCCACCGATCTACGCGAACGAAATCGCGCCGAACCTCAAGCCGGGGGTCATGCTCCTGTTCTCGCACGGCTTCAACATTCATTATGGGCAGATCAAGCCGCCAAAGGACGTGGATGTCACCATGGTCGCACCGAAGGGACCTGGAAATCTTGTCCGGCGGCAGTATGAAGCGGGACGCGGCGTTCCCTGCCTGCTGGCGGTTCATCAGGACGCCTCGGGACACGCATTCGACCGTACGCTGGCCTACGCGCACGCAATCGGCGGGACGCGGCCCGGCGTGATCCAGACCACGTTTGCCGAGGAGACCGAAACCGACCTCTTCGGCGAGCAGGCGGTTCTATGCGGAGGCGCGCGCGCGCTGATTCAGGCCGGCTGGGAAACGCTGGTCGAAGCGGGATATCAGCCCGAATCGGCCTACTTTGAATGCCTGCACGAACTCAAGCTGATCGTGGACCTGATTTACGAGGGCGGAATCGCGGAAATGCACAAGTTCGTCAGCGAGACCGCGAAGTACGGCGACCTCACTCGCGGCAATCGCGTCATCGACGATCACGTCCGCCAGAATATGAAGAAGATTCTGGAAGAAATCCAGTCCGGCAAGTTTGCGACAGAATGGGTGCTCGAAAATCAGGCCGGGCGACCCACCTACTCGAAGCTGCTCGAGCGCGACAAGAACCATCCAATCGAGGCGGTGGGCCGGGAGCTTCGCGCGCAAATGTCGTGGATCAAGCCGGAATCGGCAGCAGCGGGCAAGGGCAAGAAGTGAATAGTTCGTCGCTCGCCCTGGCCCGTCCGGACTCGGATGCAGCCCGCGTGACGGGCGCCGGCTGAACCATGGCGAGCACAGTTCCCTTCCGTCGCGTGGCGATTGTCGGCACGGGCCTGATCGGCGGCTCGTTTGCGCTGGCGCTGCGTGAGCTATTTGCCAGCATTTCCCTGGTCGGTTATAGCCGCTCGGGCTCGTGCGAACGCGCCCGCGCCGCCGGCCTGGTTGACGAGGCCACCCCGGATCTCGCATCCGCCGTGCGCGGCGCTGACCTCGTTTACATCGCCCTGCCCATCGGCGCCTCCATCGAATCGCTCGACGCGGTTGCAAAATCGGCCGCGCCTCACGCGCTCGTCACCGACGCATGCAGCACGAAAACCGTGATTTGCCGCACCGCGAAGGATCATTTTCGCAGCGGTGCGCGGTTTTTCGGCGGGCATCCCATGGCGGGCAAGGAACAATCGGGCGTCGAGCACGCGGACGCGAAGCTTTTCCGCGGCGCGCCCTATGCTCTCATGGGAACCGAGCAAGAGGCCGACCCGCGCGTGCGGGCATTTGTCGAAATCGTTCGAGGCATCGGCGCGCGCCCCATCTGGTCCGACCCGGAAACGCACGATTGGGCAGTCGGAATCGTCTCGCATCTGCCGCAGCTTGTTTCCGTCGCGCTGGCTCGCGTAGTACAGGATGAAACGGACGAGACCGGCCTGCCGCTCACCCTATCGGGGCCGGGCCTGCAAGATATGCTGCGGCTCGCGGGAAGCCCGTACGACATCTGGCGCGACATTCTGCTGACGAATACCGATAATGTCTCGCGGGCGCTCGACCGCCTGGCGCAAGCCGTCGATCATCTGCGCACCCACCTGGCGAGCCGCGACCTCCAGCAGGAATTCCAGGCCGCGAACGACCTCTATCGGCAGCTCCGCAAGCCCTCCTGATTGACATTCACGCTCGCTCGGCCTACAAGAGAGTTGGATCCCGAGCCAAATTTTCCTGAGGAGAATTACACGATGAAACTTCGGATAGCTGCGGTTCTACCGGTCCTCGTGTTGGGTCTTGCGCTGTCTGCGCTGGCGGCGGACATCAGCGGGCAGTGGACTGCGACGTTCAACACGCAAGTTGGCGAGCAGCACTACACGTACACATTCAAAGTGGATGGCGAAAAGCTGACGGGCACGGCAAAGTCCGACAATGGAACGTCCGACATACAAAATGGAACGGTGAAAGGCGATGACGTTTCGTTCGTCGAGAATCTGGACTACCAGGGCCAGAAACTCGTCATCACGTACACGGGAAAGATTTCCGGGGACGAGATCAAGTTCACTCGCGATGTAGGTGGATTCGGCAAAGAAGAGCTGGTCGCAAAACGCGTAAAATAATTGAGGAACCGCGCGCTCGCGTTTCCGGCTGTCTCTACGAGCGCTTGTGCGCGGCTTTTGCTTCGGTTTCGCCCGTGGCCGCGCCGACGCCGTGACGCGCCAGCGTGACAAATGCGGATGCAGAACGCGGCAGCGTGCGATCGCGACGGTACACCAAACCCAGTTCGCGCCATACTTCCATATCGGATACGGGGATCAGCTTCACCTGTCCCGCGCGCACCTCGTCCTGCGCGAACCCCTCGCTGATCAATGAAACGCCGAGTCCGGCGGCCACAAAGCGCTTGATCATCCCGACGCTTGCCAGTTCCATGGTAATACGCAGCCGCGAACGGAACGGCCGAAACTGTTTGTCGAGAACCTGGCGCGTGAAACCCGTCTTGGGGAAGATCAGCGGCTGCCCGGCAATATCGGCGGTCCGGACGGTTTTGTAGGACGCCAGTGGGTTCGCCGGGCTGACCATCAGCATCAGCCGGTCGCGATAAATCGAGTGAACTTTCAAGCTCGGCGACTTTACCGGCATCGTGACGATGCCCACGTCCACCGTGCCATCCTCAACCTTTTCCAGCACCTTGTGGCTGAAGTTGCGATAAATGCTGATCTGCACGCCGGGAAAACGGCGGTGGTATTCGGCAAAGATGTCCGGCAGTACGTAGAGACACGTCGCCTCGTTCGCTCCGATGGCGAGCGTGCCGTGCGGCGTGCTCGACTGGTCCGCCACGGCGCGCAGCGATTCGTTGCGCAGTGTCAGGAGCTTTCCAGCGTATTCGAGCAGCGCCTCGCCTGCGACGGTCAACCGTACCGACTTCCCCACGCGATCGAACAGCTTTTGCCCGTATTCCTGCTCGAGCTGACGGATCTGGGCACTCACCGCCGGTTGCGAGCGGTACAACTTTTGCCCCGCGCGGGAAAAGCTGCCCTGCTTGGCGATCTCAAGAAAGGTGATGAGGTGGTCGAAGTCCATAGTTCAATGGGGCGAATTATAGCAAAAAGCAGACCTGCGCCAGGATTAAAGCGGAAAAGTCGTCCTCATTTGTTGTCTGACGCAGGCGAGGCGTCGTAATGAGTGGCGTTGTCGATCGTGGGGTCCCGCCACTCGCGCCCATCTCGACGGAGGAGCTCGTTGGCTCCCTCCGGCCCCCATGAGCCAGCCCCGTAATTGGGAAAATCGCCGGCGGGAGTGGCCTTCCAGGCGTCGAGAATCGGCTGGACGACGGTCCAAGACGCTTCGACCATGTCGGCGCGCTGAAACAGGGTCGGATCTCCCATCATACAGTCGTAAATCAGCGTCTCGTACCCCGTCTGCGGCGTCGAACCAAAATAGTCGGAATATTCGAACTTCATATTGACCGCTCCCAGGCGCACGACCGGCCCCGGAACCTTAGCCTCGAAATTCAGCGAAATTCCCTCATCCGGTTGGATATTGATCACGATTTCGTTGGGAGCAAGTTTTTCGACGTGCGTCTTGCGAAACAAAACAAACGGCGGACGCCGGAAACGTATCACCACCTGCGTGGCGCGCCGGGCCATGCGCTTGCCCGTGCGCAGATAAAATGGCACTCCGGCCCATCGCCAGTTGTCGATGTGCAGCGCCAGCGCCACGTACGTCGGCGTCTGGGAATTGGGCGCCACGCGAGGCTCGCTGCGATATCCGGCCACCTGCATTCCGTCAATCGTTCCTTCGCCGTACTGGCCGCGCACCGCCTGCGAGAAAGCCGTTTCCGGGCTGAACGGTTGAATGGCCCGGAGGATCTTCGATTGCTCGTCGTGGACCGCATCGGCCTCGAAGGAAATCGGCGGTTCCATCGCGCACAGCGTGATCAGCTGAAAAATGTGGTTCGGAACCATGTCGCGCAGAGCGCCGGCGGTTTCATAATACCCACCGCGCTGTTCGACGCCGAGCTGTTCCGCCACGGTGACCTGCACGTGATCCACGTAACGCCGGTTCCATACCGGCTCGAAAATGCCGTTCGCGAAGCGGAACGCGAGAATATTCTGAACGGTTTCTTTTCCGAGGTAATGGTCGATCCGGTAGACCTGTTTTTCCTCGAGCGCCGCTCTGACAGTTTTATTCAAGGCGATTGCGGAAGGAAGGTCGTGGCCAAATGGTTTTTCGATCACCACGCGCTTCCATTTTTCGTCTTCCTGTTCCGTCAGACCGGCCGCACCGAGCTGCTGAACGACTACCGGAAAGAATTCCGGGCTCGTCGCGAGATAGAAAAGGCAATTGCCCTGGGTCCCCTGCTCCTTTTCGGTCTGGCCAAGCGTATCCTTCAGCTTCACGTAAAGATTGGCGTCATGGAAATCGCCACAGGCGTAATAGATCCGTTTGACGAACCAGTTCCACGACTCGTCCTGCACGGCGCAGGTGGCGAACTGATGAATGTCCTTGGTCGCCTGCTCGCGAAATTGCTCGGTCGTGAATGGCTCGATCGAAACGCCCACGATGGCGAAATGCTCCGGCAACAATCTTCCCGCCGCGAGGTTGTAAATCGCCGGAATTAGCAGCCGCTTGGTGAGATCGCCGCCCGCCCCGAAAATGACCATCGTGCAGGGACCGGCCGGCCCGCCCAGGGCCTCCTGCGTAACATTTGCGGAATCACTTCCTGCCACGAATGATGCCTCCGAAAAAAGTGGAAACGATTGGACCGGTGAAATTCGGTATTACGACAACGCCTGCTGGATAGCTTGCTGCAACTTCGCGAGGCCGGCCGCCACGTCGGCGCCAAGATGAACCCGCAGCGCGCGGCGGCGGCGTTCCGCCAGCACCTGAAAATCGCCGCGGGCCTGCGCCGCTTTCACCGTGCCGAAGGTATATTTCTGGCCTGGCACGGCAAGATCAGCGGCATCGTCACAAGTGATCTGCAGGAAGACGCCGGAATTCGGCCCGCCCTTATACGCCTGGCCGGTGGAATGCAGGAAGCGGGGACCGAAGCCGAGGCAGGTTGCAACCCGCCGCTTGTCGCGGACGGCATGACGAATCGTCTGGAGCTGGGATTCGTGCGCGTCGTTCATCTGAATGTATCCGAGCACCGCGAAATAGTCGCCCGCACGCAGGCGATTCAGATGCGCGCGCAGGTAACCGGCGAGCGTGGCGTCGCTCGCCGCGGCCTGTTTCAGGGCTGCGGCATTCTTTTCGTCGGTAAAAAGTTTGATGCCGCCATCCACCAGCACGGGAGATTCCGCCGGAAGCGATCCGGATTTTTCGTACGCCTCGGTAAGCTTGCGCGTTTCGATCTTGCTCGCTTCGACGTCGGGCTGGTTGAACGTGTTGATGCCGATCACCGAGCCGGCAACGGCCGTGGCGATCTCCCAGCGGAAAAATTCCTGGCCCAGGTCGTAGCTTTCCGGCACGACGATGCGCACGACGGGCTGGCCGGCCTTTTCGAGCGCCGCCACGGCAGCAGCCTGTGTCGCGTCGGGCTCGCTTTCCAGCCGCAGGTAGGCGAAGACGCGGTCGTTCCCGTAAACTTCCGGCGAGCCAATCCGCTCGCGATCGACGGGAATTATCCCGTGGCCCTCTTTGCCGGTCGATTCGGCGATCAACTGCTCGAGCCACGCGCCCAGGTCCGAAATCCCCGGCGAAGTGAAGATCGTGATCTTGTCGCGGCCGCTCTTCGCGAGAGTTCCCAGTGTCGCGCCGAGAATTACGCCGGGATTCTGATCGGCGGGCACGGAAGCGCTGCAGGCGCGAACCATTTTTTCCGTGTGGTCGAAAAACTTCCCGATGTCGATTCCCTGAATCGCGCCCGGAATCGCCCCGAAATCCGAAAGCGCCGAATAGCGTCCCCCAATGGACGCAAGACCGAAGAAGACATGCCGGAAGCCGCTGGCCTCGGCCACTTTCTGCATGTTGGAGCCGGGATCCGTGACGGCGATGAAGTGTTTTCCCGCCTCTGCCGCACTCACAACCTGCCTCACGCGCTCGAAGAAATATTGCTTGAAGATGTTTGGCTCAAGCGTGCTGCCGGATTTGCTCGACACGATAAAGATTGTTTTCGCGAGATCGAGTTTCGACTCAAGCGCCTTGATCTGCGCCGGGTCGGTCGAGTCGAGCACGAGAACTTCCGGATAGCCCGCAATTCTGCCGAACGTGAGTTTCAGGACTTCGACGCAGAGGCTCGATCCGCCCATGCCGAGCAGCACGGCTTGCTTGAATCCCGCCGCGCGAATCTCCTCGGCGATTACCTGAAAGCTCTGGCGTTTCGCGAGCTGCTCTTCGACGATCCCGAGCCAGCCGAGCCACTTACTTTCGTCGGTGTTGGTCCACAGGGAGGCATCGCGTGCCCAGAGACGCTGGACTTTGTTGTTGGCTTTCCAGTCCTCGAGCGTGGCCTTCACGGCCTTCGCCAGCGGCTCCGGCAATTTGTCGATCATCGGCTTGGGGAGGAGCCCGTGGCGATCTTCGCTTGTGTCTCGACCGCGGCGAGCAGCTTGTCGAAGGCGTCGGCAAACGATTTTACGCCATCGTCGGTAAGCTGGTCCGTGACCGCCTTCATCGAAATTCCCGCGCGCCCAAGATCGACCATGGTCTTGTGCGCCGCCTCGAGATCCTGTTCCAGGCTCGCGCGCGGCTTGCCATGATCGCGAAATGCGTCGAATGTGGCGGGAGGAACCGTATTCACCGTATCGGGGCCGATAAGCTCCTCGATGTAGAGCACGTCGCTATAGGCGGGGTTCTTCGTGCCGGTGCTGGCCCATAGGACACGCTGAGTCTCCGCGCCGCGTCCCGCGAGCGCCTGCCAGCGCGGGCCGCTGAAAATCTTCTTGTAGAGCTGATACGTGAGCTTGGCGTTCGCTATCGCAACTTTTCCTTGTAGGCTGCGAAGCAGCGCTTGATCGGAGCCGGTAGGCGGATTCTTCAGCGTCGCGTCGATCTTGCCGTCAATCAGCGCGTCAATACGGCTGACGAAAAAGCTCGCCACACTGCCGATGCGGCTCAAGTCGCCTCCGCGTCCCGCGAGATCCTCCAAACCGGCGATATAGGCTTCGGCGACTTTCTCGTACACGTCCTGCGCGAACAGCAGCGTCACGTTGATGTTGATGCCGCTGCCGATCAGCTCGCGAATGGCGGGAATTCCCTCGGGCGTGCCCGGAACCTTGATCATGACGTTGTCGCGCCCGACGGTTTTCCAAAGGCGGCGCGCCTCGTCAATCGTCTCCTGCGTTTTGTGTGCCAGGTAAGGCGAAACTTCCAGGCTGACGTAACCGTCGCGGCGCTTCGTCTGGTCGTACACGCCGCGCAGCGCGTCGGCTGCGTCCTGAATGTCGCGGATGGCGAGATGCTCGTAGATTCCCTTCGCATCGAGGCCGCCGCGCTTGGCGAGCTCCGCGAGGGGCTTGGTGTAATCGGGGCTTGTCGAAAAAGCTTTCTCGAAAATCGTCGGATTGGACGTCATGCCGCGCAGCCCATCGTCTTCAATCAGGCGCGCGAGCTGGCCGGTGGTGATCAGGTCGCGGCGGATATAGTCGAACCAAACGGACTGGCCAAAGCGGATCAGTGCCTTCAGTGGATTCTCGGGGCTCTTCGATTCCTGCGGAACGGCGGTCGGTTTCGCGGTCAGGCTCATCGTATCCTCCTGCGGACCATCGATCGTTGATTTTACCGTACACCGGGCTGGGAGGGCGAAATTTCCTGTGCCGTCGATACTTGTGTCGTTTTGTGGGCTCGCTTCATGCATGCACCATATCGGGGCATCTCTTAGTGCTCAGCGCTTCTCTGCGTTCTCTGCGTCTCTGCGGTAAAGGCTTTCGCCTTTGCCTTGTGTTCCTCCGTGCTCTCTGTACCTACTCCGTGTCCTCTGTGTCAAATCTTTTCGCCTTTTTCGTCTAGGTAATGGTTCGCGCGCGGGCCATCTCCTAGTTTCCAAATACAAGGTTACAGGCTGGCTACAGAACCGCCATCAACACGATATGAGTCCAGGTTCCATTTGGCAGCTCCTCTCCGGTTTGGTTGTCCCATCCGCACGTTAGTACAGTTCAATTGCGCTTCTATTTCGCTACTGGGGTCGCCTGCCGGGGGAACCATACTTGCGCAAAAGACGCAGCGGGCGCAGGACGCCGTAGAGCGGCGCAAGCATGGGGGGCAGGCGCATCATCGCGCCATCCTCTTCGGCAGGAAGTGTGGCCAGACGCAGGGAGTAGCGCCATCCGGCAAAAATTCCCGCCACCATGCGCCGGCGAAAATGGAAACGAGCGGCCGCGTCGCGCTCGCTCCATTCGCGTCGGAGATGGCTCTGCGCCACCTCCGACGCCACGGATGTTGCCACACGATCGTTTCGCACTCGCGCCATTATCTCTTCGGGCAAAGGCGCGTCCAAAAGACCGGCGGTAAGCGCCAGACCGACGCGCAGCATGCGCCCCGCGCGCCAGGCTTCCGCTCGCCGAAACACTTGATCCCAGTCGAGCTGCGGATGCGACCGGATGAATTCCGAAATATCCGCGATCCAGGAAATTCTCTCCCAGAAATCTTTCGATCCGTGAATGCAGAGGATGGGAAGCAGGTCCTCGTGGCCAAACGTGGCGAGTTCGTGCCCGCTGAGCGCGACGGGAACCAGCCGCCGGGCCAGATCGTAGAGGTCCGGCCTGACCGGAAAATGGCGCAGCGTCCACTCCGTGTGAAGCTCCACCATCATGCGGCGCGCTTCGTCGCGGTAATTGTATTCGCCGGGGACGACCGCAGCCGCCGCTCCGGAATCGAGAGTCCATGGAAATTTCGGATGGTAGCCGAGGCTGAGAACGATCTCGTTCGCCTTTGCCATGTCTCGCTGGCGCAAAACGATATCTATATCCTCGAACTCCCGCAGCGTCACGTCTCCGTAGGCCTGCACCGCGAGAATGGGGCCCTTGTACGGAATCGCTTCAATCCCCTGGGACTGGAAGAGATCCATGATCTTGATCAATTCCGCCGTCAGGACGAGGCAGCGTAACGCATTCGCGCGCGAGGCGTTCTTCAAGCGCTCGAGTTGGTTGGGGGCGGCAACATCCGGAGCCACGGCGGAAAGTTGCCGTGCGAGCAGCGGCAAGATTGAATTCTCGGCGGCCGCGGAGAGCAGGAAATCCCAATCCAGCGCCCCGGCAGCTAGATCCCTAATCTCTTTCGCAATGTGCGGCTCAATCCGCGTGCGCGCGCAGCAGACCAGAAGGCGCTTTTCAGGACAAACGAGATCGCTGGACGAGAGGGTCATCAAGGCTGCGCAGCGCGGCCTGCGAGGAGATTCTACGACATCCCGAGCCGGAGTACCGGAGGTTTCCTTGTGCAACGGATAGCTCGAACGCGACCGAGGGCGAAAGTTACCGGAGGGCTTCGGCCGTGAGTATCTCGCGCAACTTCGTGGTGAGCGTGGCCAACGTGAAGGGCTTTTGAAGCAGAGGAGCGTCGGTTCCGAGAATCCCCTGATGGACGACAGCTTGATCCGTATAGCCGGACATATAGAGAATTTTGATATCGGGGCGGACAGAAAGCACGCGCTCGGCCAGCTCGCGCCCGCCGATTCCAGGCATCACCATATCGGTCATCAGCAAGTGGATCGGCCCCGCATGCATGGCGGCCAATTCGAGAGCGGTGTTGCCGTCCGGCGCCACGATGACGGTATAGCCGCTCATTTCCAAATACTCCCGAGCGAGTTCGCGGACTCCCACTTCGTCTTCCACCAGAAGCACGACCTCCGAGCCGCGAGGCAAGGAACTCGACTCCGCGCTCCGGTCGCGCCCGATTACGCCAACCTCGTCGTCGATGCGCGGAAGATAGATTTTGAAGGTCGTCCCGTGGCCGGGCTCGCTGTACACCCAGACATAGCCGCCACTCTGTTTGACGACTCCGTACACGGTCGCAAGACCGAGGCCCGTTCCCTTCCCTTTTTCCTTGGTCGTGAAAAATGGCTCGAAAATGTGGGCCTGCGTCTTGGCGTCCATACCGAGGCCGTTGTCGGTGACCGCCAGCATCACGTACTTTCCGGGCGCCACGACCGCTGGTGAATGGGAGACCGAAGCGTCGAATTCCACGTTGGCGGTTTCGATCATCAGGCGTCCGCCCTTGGGCATCGCGTCGCGCGCATTGACCGCCAGATTCATCACCACCTGCTCGATCTGGCTGCGGTCGGCCTTTACCAGCCAGAGATCCGGCTTGGAAGAAGTTTCCAGCTCGATGTCCTCGCCGATCAGCCGTTGCAGCATCTTTTCCATGTCGGCGACCACGCTGTGGACGTTGAGCACCTTGGGCGCCAGAATCTGCTTGCGGCTGAACGCCAGCAATTGCTGCGTCAGCGCGGCGGCGCGCTGCGCGGCGGTCTGAATTTGCTCGGCGTTTCGGTGCAGTGATTCGCCGACCGGGAGTCGGTCCGCCAGCAAATCGGCGTAGCCTTGTATCACCATCAGAAGATTATTGAAGTCGTGCGCGATTCCACCGGCGAGACGCCCCACGGCTTCCATCTTCTGAGCCTGGCGGAACTGCTCTTCCAGTTGCTTCCGGTCGGTGACGTCGAGCGCCATGCAGATCGCGCCCTGCACTTCCCCGGCGGCGTCGTGCAAAGGTTCGACGTGACAGGCGTAGGAGCCTTTTTTCCATTCCACTGGAAACGTCACGGGATCGCCGGCCACGGCCCGAAGATGCGCGGCGATCGGCGTAAACGACTGATCTTTTGTCTCGAAATAATCGGGGAGCAACATCCCCACGATCTGATTCGGCTTCAGACCCAGCCGCGCAAGCCCCGATCCGACGGCGGAAGTGAACCGGAGATTCTTGTCCACGGTCCAGAGCACGGCGGGCAGCTGTTCGATCAGGACGCGCAGGCGAGCCTCGCTCTCCCGCGCGCGCTCTTCCGAGCGCTTCCGTTCGATCGCCAGCGCGATCTGTCCACCGACGGAAGACAGAAATTCCAGGTCGCGCGAGGTGTAAACATTCGCGCGCTCGTAATTTTGGACGACCAGCACTCCGATCGTCTCGGCCGGGGTCCGCAGGGGAACACCAAGCCACGACGGACACTGTGTGCCCACCAGTTCCACTTCACCCTTGCTGGCTAGCTGATCGAATCGCGCCTTCGATATCAGCATCGCTTCGCCGGTGCGAAATACGTACGCAGTACAGCTCCGGTTTAGGTCTTCCAGTGCGTCCGGAGCCGGAGCCGCATCGTACCGGTCCACAAAGAACGGGAAGTGAAATTTGCCGGAGGCAGCGTCGCGCAGTGCCACGAAGCAATTGCTGGCGTCGAGCACCTTGCCGAGCGACGCGTGAATCAGCCGCAACAGCGCGTCCAGATTGTCCGTGACGCTGACGGCGCGAATGATTTCCGTCGTCACCTGGCGGATCAGCTCGGACCGCTTGCGCTCGGTAATATCTTCCGCCGTGCCGTCGTGGCTCACGATCTTGCCGCTCGCATCGCGGATGGCCCGCACGTTCATCGAAATCCAAATCGTGCTGCCGTCACGGCGGAGCATGGGGCATTCAAACGCCTCCAGGAGGCCGCGCTCTTCGAGCCCTCGCTTCAGCTCGTTGCGTATTTCCGGATCCACGTAGAGTTGCTTGCCGATGTCGTAAACTTCCCGAATCATTTCTGCCGGTGACGAGTAGCCTGCGATGCGCGCCATCGCCGGATTCACGGTGACGAAGCGCCCTTCCGGCGTTGACTCGAAAAAGCCCTCCACCGCGCTCTCAAAGATGCGGCGGTATTTTTCCTCAGCTTTGTGTTGCGCTTCTTCGGCTCGGCCTCGTTCAGTGATGTCCTCGTAAATGCCGAACGTGCCGGTTTGCTTCCCGTTGACGATCAGCGGCACGCCGAGGATCCGCACGTCCACCAGCGAGCCGTCCCTTCGCCGGCGCTTGCTGATGTGACGCACGACCTCGCCCTTCATAACGCGCCGGATGAATCCCAGCAATTCGTCCGTCTGGTCCGGAGGCGCGAGCAGGGACTCAATCTCCGTTCCGATGATCTCCCCGCACCGATAGCCGAAAAGACGCTCAAACGCGGGATTGCAGGTCTGCACGCGCCGGTTCAAATCGAGCCCGACGATCGCGAGCGGGCTGTTCTCCGTCAGTGCGTTTGAATACGCCGCGTGCTCGGCCAATTTCTGCTCGGCGGCCCGGCGCTCGCTGATGTCCTGCGTGACGACCAGAACGGCGTCCTGACCGGCAAACGAGATTTCTTGGCTCGTCACATCCACGTCGAAGACCTCGCCGTTCTTCCGGCGATGCCGCACGTGACCCACGCCCGTCGGTGAGGTCCCGTTCTTTCGAATCGAATCGAGAAAGTCCGGCACATCCGCCGCCGGGCGTATCTCGGTGATCTTCATGCGCAGAAATTCATCCCGCGAATAGCCGTACTGCCGGACGGCGGCGGCGTTGACTTCAAGAAACCGCAGAGTGTCCTGGTGGCATATGTACATCGCCAGAGGATTGGTGGAGAAAACGACTTCGAATTGCTTGTCGGCAACCGCCGCGTTTCCGCCCGCTTCGGAAGTGTTCGTTTGTGGTTGTGGTGCGGACTTTCCGTCCGCACGCTTCAACGCGTGCGACGGACCAGTCTGCTTCGGACGAGGTGCCGAGTTCTTGCTGGACATGGTTGGCAGACAGTTGTCGGGCGGGAGTTTAGACGCTACTCCGCGGATGTTCCCCGCTTCCATTTATAGAGGCCGGTACCCTGTTCCACAATGGTACGTCGGTACCAAGTGGGGCCGTTGTTACAATAGGGTTTACATTTCGCCAACACAGAACTCTTTGATAAGCGGGGCCGAGGTCGGCCGGGGACCATCGCAGGTGCCGCGCGGAGGACCGAAGTGCAAATAGCACACGCACCGGGAGATTTGGCGCTGCGCGCCCCGCTCCAGTAAGATGGGAGCGCGACGAAATGCTGGTGTCCCAGGGAGAGCATGACCAAGCCTGACAAAACATCCAGCGGGAAAACGCCCGTTACCGGCGGACTGAAGGACGAATTTGAAGATCTGATCCGCGCCGAGGAATCCGATCCGTTCCGGCTCCTTGGCCCTCACTGGGTCGAGCGAGACGGCACGCGGTCGCTCGCGATCCGTGCCTTCCGGCCGGACGCCCGCGAGTTGACCGTGCTCTGGGGCGTCGGTCCGGCTCCGGCTGTCTATCCCGCCGCGCAGATCCATCCAGCAGGCGTCTTTGAGGCCGTCATCCCCGCCAGCGCGCTGGGATTGTCCGGCGGAGAACTCATCGCATCGCCGGCCTACCGCTTGCGATTCCGCTTCGCCGACGGCGCCGAATTTGAAACGTATGACGCGTACGCCTTCCCGCCCATCCTCACCGAGTATGATCTATATCTTTCGGGCGAGGGCTCGGACTACCTCAAGTACGAAAAATTGGGCGCGCACGTTCGCGAGGTTGCCGGCGTCCGCGGCGTGCATTTCGGCGTATGGGCGCCGAACGCGAAACGCGTCAGCGTCGTCGGCGACTTCAATTCCTGGGACGGCCACGTATTCGCCATGCGCAGCCTCGGCGCGAGCGGCATCTGGGAAATTTTCCTGCCGGGCCTCGACGAGGGCGCGCTTTACAAATTCGAGATCCTCTCGCGCGTTGGGCATCAGCTCGGCTTAAAGTCCGACCCCTACGGCTTTGCGTCCGAGCTGCGGCCGAAGACCGCGTCAGTCGTCTGTAACATCAACCAGCACGAGTGGAAAGACTCCGCGTGGCTTGAGGCGCGCGCCGCGCGCGATTGGCTGCATTCCCCGATGTCCGTTTATGAAGTTCACCTCGGCTCGTGGCGGCGCAAAACCGACGAAGGCGATCGCTGGCTTACCTATCGCGAGCTCGCGGACGAGCTGATTCCCTACGCCAAGCAGATGGGCTACACCCACCTCGAACTGATGCCCATCATGGAGCATCCCTTCGACGCTTCCTGGGGCTATCAGACCGTCGGCTACTACGCCGTGACCAGCCGCTTCGGCTCGCCCGCCGATTTCATGTACTTTGTGGACCGCTGCCACCAGGAAGGTTTGGGCGTGTTCCTCGACTGGACCCCCGCTCATTTCCCGCGCGACGCCCACGGCCTGGCATTCTTCGACGGCACGCATCTCTACGAGCACGAGGACCCCCGCAAGGGCGCGCATCCCGACTGGGGCACGCTGGTCTTCAACTACGGCCGCAACGAGGTCCAGAATTTCTTGCTCTCGAACGCGCTCTTCTGGATCGACAAATATCACATCGACGGCCTGCGCGTGGACGCCGTCGCCTCCATGCTCTATCTCGACTATTCGCGCGCTCCCGGCGAATGGATTCCCAACGCCTTCGGCGGACGCGAAAATCTCGAGGCCATCGCGTTCATCAAGCGCCTGAACGAAGTCCTGCACGTGCGCCATCCCGGCGCGCTGATGATCGCCGAGGAGTCCACCTCCTGGCCGGCAGTATCGCGCCCCACGTACATCGGCGGACTCGGCTTCGATTTGAAATGGAACATGGGCTGGATGAACGACGTGCTGACGTATTTCACGCTCGATCCCATTCATCGCCAGTTCCAGCACGGCAAGCTGACGTTCTCCATGCTCTACGCCTTCCATGAGAATTTCGTCCTGCCGCTCTCGCACGATGAAGTGGTCCACGGAAAACGCTCCCTGCTCGAAAAAATGCCCGGCGACGATTGGCAAAAATTCGCCAACCTGCGGCTGCTCTTCGCCTACCTTTTCGCGCACCCGGGCAAGAAACTTCATTTCATGGGCAGCGAGCTCGCCCAGCGCAACGAATTCTGGGAAGCGAGTTCCGTCGATTGGGCGCTCGAGGCTTCGCCGTGGCACAAGGGCGTTCAGCGCCTGGTCGCCGACCTGAATCGCCTGCACGTCCGGGAACCCGCCTTGCACGAAGTCGATTTCGAATGGTCCGGCTTCGAATGGCTGGAAGTGAACGACGCTGCCTCGAGCGTCCTTTCGTTCTTGCGGCGCGCCAGGAATGGCGAGGATTTCGTCGTCGCCGTGTGCAACTTCACGCCCGTCGTCCGCGAGAATTACCGCATCGGCGTTCCCCGCCCCGGCTTCTACCGCGAAATCCTCAACACGGACTCGACCTACTACGGCGGCACCGACATCGGCAATTCCGGCGGCGTCCGCGCCGATCCC
>Ga0209415_10004173_pt1 | contig 26557 bp, 22 predicted proteins | sample PeaSoiSIISIP2007_FD_187696 | JGI IMG/M metagenome (GOLD analysis project Ga0209415, IMG submission 187696) | Peat soil microbial communities from Weissenstadt, Germany - SII-SIP-2007 (SPAdes) (version 2) | ecosystem: Environmental > Terrestrial > Soil > Wetlands > Peat | place: Germany... | reverse complement strand
ACCTCATGCTCCCGGACACGACGGGCACCGCCGTGTGCAAGACGCTGAAGAAGGACGCGGCCACGCGCGACATCCGCGTCATCATGGTGACGGCGAAGGGCGAGGAGATCGATCGCGTCGTGGGCTTCGAGCTCGGCGCCGACGACTACGTCGTCAAGCCCTTCAGCGTGCGCGAGCTGCTCCTGCGCGTGAACGCGGTGCTCCGGCGCAAGGACGCGCCGGTGACGGACTTCGTCGAGTTCGGCGACCTGCGCATCGACCCTGCGGCGCACCGCGCCTGGGTGGCCGGGGTCGAGGTCGCGCTGACGACCCTCGAGTTCAAGCTGCTGCTCACGCTGTACGAGCGCAAGAACCGGGTGCAGACGCGCTCCGTCCTGCTCAACGACATCTGGGGCATCGAGGCGGACATCACGACGCGGACCGTCGACACCCACGTCAAGCGCCTGCGCGAGAAGCTCAAGGGCGTCGGCCGGTACATCGAGACGGTGCGCGGCGTGGGCTACCGCTTCACCGAGTCGCCGAGCGAAGAGGGTGTGGATCTCTGAGTGGGTCGGCTCGCGACCGCGTCCTCAGACGCGAGGGCGGACCTGCTTGCGGACCTTCTTGAGGAACGTCTGCGTGCACTGGCCGTGGCTCTGCTCGTAGTCGATGATCTCGCGGATGAGCCGCGTCTTCTCGGCCTCGGTCACGCTCTTGCTGTCGCGGACCTCGGTCGCGAGGCGCCCCCCTTCGCCCGTCGTCGGCCACTGCGGCTTCGCGGCGGCCTCCGCGGCCTTGTTCGCTCCCCGGTGGTGGGACGGCTTGGTCTTGGTCACGTCGTGGAAGCCGGCATCCTCGGCCCGCCGCCCCGATCCGTGGCAGCTCGGGCACGTCGTCGTCAGCCCGAACGAGTTGGCGATGCGGCGATCGCCCCCGCAGGTGCTGCACACCTCGAAGTTCTGCTCGTTACCCATGCCCGCCTACCTTACGGGAACGGCCACCGCCGCGCCCGTTTCTTCTGTCCTTGAGGCGCCCTGCGCCCCGTGGCATTAGCTCGAGGATGCCGCTCACCGATCAGCGCCGCGCCGAGCTCGACCAGCTCGTCCGTTCCAACGGGGTCGTCCTCTTCATGAAGGGCAACCGCCGCTTCCCGCAGTGCGGCTTCTCGCAGACCGTGGTGGGCATCCTCGACAAGCTCACCAAGGGCTACGAGACCGTCGACATCCTCAAGGACCCGTCCGTGCGCGAGGGCATGAAGGAGTTCTCGAGCTGGCCCACGTTCCCTCAGCTCTACGTCCAGGGCTCGTTCGTCGGCGGCTGCGACATCGTCAAGGATCTGTACGCCTCGGGCGAGCTGCAGAAGCTCCTCGGCGTCGAGGCGGCGGCGCCGGTCGCGGTCCGGGCCCCCACCGTGACCATCACGGCGGCGGCCGCCCAGGCGTTCGCGGAGGCGGGGGAGGACGGCAGCGGCGACGTGCTGCGCCTCGCGATCGACGCCCAGTTCGACCACGATCTGCACTTCGGGCCGAAGGAGCCCGGCGACGTCGCGGTCACCTCCGGCAGCGTCCTGCTGCACGTCGACGGCCCCTCGGCCGCGCGCGCCGACGGGATCACCATCGACTTCGTCGAGGGGCCCAAGGGGATGGCCTTCAAGATCGACAACCCGAACGAGCCGCCTCGCGTGAGGCCCATCGGCCCGAAGGCGCTGCGCGCGCTGATGGACAAGGGGAGCGTGGAGCTGTTCGACGTGCGACCCGACGCCGAGCGGGCGCTGGCGTCCATCGCGCAAGCGAGGAAGCTCGACGCCGACGGCCAGAAGTACCTGCTCGGCCTGAAGAAGGACGCGCCGATCGCGCTGCACTGCCACCACGGCACGCGGAGCCGGGCCGCGGCCGAGCAGCTCCTGCGCGAGGGGTTCACCCAGGTCTACAACCTCGAGGGCGGCATCGAGGCCTGGTCCCGGGACGTCGATCCGTCGGTGCCCCACTACTGAGCGGGCGGGCACGACGAGAATTCTGACAGAGCCATGACGTGCGGGGTCGCCGCGCTGGGCCAAGCTCTGCGGGCCACGCAGCCCAAGGAGCTATCGACGTGATCATCCTCGCGTTCTTCGTCGCGCACTGGCAAGGCTCGGTCTTCTTCCAGACCTTCTTCCAGCACCGGTACGGCGCGCACCGGATGATCACGATGTCCAAGGGGTGGGAGCGCTTCTTCTACGTGTGCACCTACGTCGCCCAGGGCTCGAGCTTCCTGTCGCCGCGTGGCTACGCGATCTTGCACCGGATGCACCACGCCTACAGCGACACGCCCAGGGATCCGCACTCGCCCACCAACTACAGCAACGTCGTGACGATGATGCTCGCGACGAAGAAGAAGTACGACGACTTCGCGTACCGGCGCGTCGAGCCGGAAGAGCGCTTCGCCGGGGGGTATCCCGAGTGGCCGGCCCTCGACAAGCTCGGGCAGAACTGGATGATGCGCGTCGCGTGGGGCGCCGCGTACGTCCTCTTCTACCTGAAGTTCGCCACGGCCCCCTGGATGTTCGCGCTGCTGCCGCTGCACTTCGTGATGGGCCCGATCCACGGCGCCATCGTGAACTGGTGCGGGCATCGCTACGGCTACAAGAACTTCGACAACGGCGACGAGTCGCGAAACACGCTGGTGTTCGACGTGCTGACCAGCGGTGAGCTCTTCCAGAACAACCACCACAAGTTCGGCATGAGCCCCAACTTCGCGGCGCGCTGGTTCGAGATCGACCCCGCGTACCAGGTCATCCGGCTTCTGGCAGCCCTGGGAATCGTGCAGATCGCGACCACACAGCGGATGCGCTGGCCGGCGGAGGTTTCGATCCCCGGCGTCGACCCCGCCGAGTAGCGCTCTGCCCCAGGTCGGCGCTGGCGTAGAATGCCGGCCACCATGACCACCTTTGAGCGAGAAGTCGCCGACATGCGCCGGTGGTTCGAGAGCCCCCGCTTCGCGGGTATGCGGCGCCCGTACTCCGCGCGCGAGGTCGTCGAGCAGCGTGGTCGCATCCGCTCTGAATACCGGGTCGCGCGCGACGCCGCCGAGGCGTTCCACGCCCATCTGCAGCAGCTGTTCGCGGACAAGAAGTGCATCACCACCTACGGGCCGTACTCGCCCGGGCAGGCAGTCGCGATGAAGCGTGCCGGCATCGAGGGGATCTACCTCGGCGGCTGGGCGACGAGCGCCAAGGGCAGCAGCGACGAGGACCCCGGGCCCGACCTGGCGAGCTACCCGCTGTCGCGCGTGCCCGACGAAGCCGCCTCGGTCGTGCGAGCGCTGCTCACGGCGGACAGAAACCAGTTCCACACTCGCGCCCGGATGACCGAGGAGCAGCGGCGCGCGACGCCCGAGGTCGACTACCGGCCCTTCATCATCGCCGACGCCGACACCGGTCACGGCGGCGACTCGCACGTGCGCAACCTCGTCAGGCGCTTCGTCGAGGCCGGCGTGCCCGGCTATCACATCGAGGACCAGAAGCCGGGCGCCAAGAAGTGCGGTCACCAGGGCGGCAAGGTGCTCGTGTCCGAGGACGAGCAGATCAAGCGCCTGTGCGCCGCGCGCTTCCAGCTCGACGTGATGGGCGTGCCCGGCATCATCGTGGCCCGCACCGACGCCGAGTCGGCGACGCTGCTGGACGGACGGAGCGACGAGCGCGATCAGCCCTTCATCCTGGGGGCGACCAACGTCGGGCTTCCCAGCTTCAAGGCCGCGTTCCTCGCCATCCTGCGCCGATTCCGCGCAAAGGGCATCGAGGAGATGAGCGGACACGAGCTGTACGCGATCAGTCAGCTGGAGTCGGCCGCCGCCGACGCCTGGCTCGATCGCGCGGGCCTGGGCGGACGGATAGAAGCGGCCGTGGCTGAGTACCAGAAGGGCGGCTCCGTCGGGGTGGACGCCGCGCTCGACAAGGTCTTCGAGCCGTTCGTCGACCTCTGGAGCGCCGAGGGGAACGTCAAGACGTACGGCGAGTCGGTGGCCGACGAGATGCGCTTCCTCGCGAGCGAGGGGGTCCAGTTTCCCATGACCGACGACGAGTGGCGGCAGTTCTCGCTGCGCGCGTCGTTCTACGAGATCAGGAACCGCGCGCGGAGCATGGGGGTGCACGACGAGTGGGACTGCGAGCACGCCAAGACCCCCGACGGCTACTACCAGGTGCGAGGCGGCGTCGACTACGCAGTCGCCAAGTCGCTCGCGGCGGCGCCGTACGCCGACGTCTTGTGGATGGAGACCAAGACCGCCGACCTGCACGAGGCGAAGCTCTTCGCCGACGCGATCCACGCGGAGTTCCCGGACCGGATGCTGGCCTACAACCTGTCGCCCTCGTTCAGCTGGGACACGACCGGGATGAACGACGAGCAGATGCGGCGTTTCCCCGAGGAGCTCGGGAAGCTCGGGTTCGTGTTCAACTTCATCACCTACGGCGGTCACCAGATCGACGGGCTGGCGGGCGAGGAGTTCTCGGCTGCGCTGCGCGAGGATGGCATGCTCGCCCTGGCGCGCCTGCAGCGGAAGTTCCGGCTGCTCGAGTCGCCCTATCGCACGCCGCAGACGCTCGTCGGCGGCCCGCGCGCCGACGCGGCGCTCATGGCCATCTCGGGTCGGACCGCGACGACCACGGCGATGGGCAAGGGCTCGACCCAGTTCCAGCATCAGGTGCAGACGGAGGTGCCGCCCAAGCTGCTCGAGGAGTGGCTCGAGATGTGGTGCAAGCGCCACGGGATCGCGGGCAAGCTGCGCGTCTCACTCAGGCCCCACAGCGCAGGCTCGCAGCTGCTCGAGCTGGCGGTGATGAGCGCCGAAGGGCAGAAGGCCGCCAACGTCGTCTTCGACACGATCCAGGACCGGCGCGGCCGCAGCATCCTGTCGGTGCGCGACCAGAACACCTTCGACGTCGGCCTGCGCCGCAAGCGGCTCATGACGCTGCTGCAGCTCTTCCTGATCCACCGCTATCGCATCGAGTCGGTGCACTACCTCACGCCGACCGACGACAATCACCGTCAGACCGAGGGGATGAAGGCGCACGGCCTGTTCAGCGCGGTCAACGTCGAGGTCGGGGCGCTCATCGTGGCCGAGGTGAACAAGGAGCGAGTCGCCCAGCTGCTGGACACGGATCGAACGGCGCTCTCGGCTCTCATCGACCAGAAGTGACGACAGAAGCCGAGAAAAGGCGAGCCCGGAGGGGGTTTGGGGCGTACGGTTCCCGTGTGAACAACGACAGTAGCCGCCGCTCGGGACCCGCGTTCGACCAGTCTTCAGCAGCGGACAACGTCTGCAGCACCTGCGGGGGAGACCGCCGGATCGCGAACTCGTTCGGTCTCACCACCACGTGCCCCAGCTGTCACGGTTCGGGCCGGCGGGCCGAGTCGACCGGGTTCCACGACGTCACCAAGACCAAGCCGTCCCACCACGGTCCCTCGAACACCGCAAGGGCCGGGCAGGTCGCAGCGAAGCCGCAGTGGCCGGTGACCTTCGAGGGTGGCAACCTCGCCAAGCAGGTGAAGGAGAGCACGTCCTTCACCGAGGACGCGAAGGCCAAGCTGATCCGGGAGATCATCGACCACGAGACGAGCCACGGAACCTGCACCCAGACCTTCATCAAGAAGATGCGCAAGCAGGTGCGTCCTCCGGCCTGAGCCCGTCACCTCGGCTTGCGCCACATGAGCCAGGCGCGAGGCCCGAGGTGCGTGACCACCTCGCCCGTCACCTCGAAGCCGTGCCGCCGGTAGAGGGGCACGTTCTTCTCGTTGGACGACTCCAGATACGCCGGCATCGCGCGCGCGTCGCACTGCTCGAGCATCGGCTGCATCAGCCGGGACCCCACGCCTTGCCCCTGGCGATCCGGCTCGCAGCCGATCACGCGCAGGTAGACGTGCGGCGGCTCCTTTGGATGGGGGCCCTCGACGGCGTGCAGGACGCGCAGCCCGGGCAGGGACCGCGACCCCATCGCCGCGATCATGCGAGGTCCCATGCGCAGGATCGCCCCGAGGCCGACGTGCCATGCGCCCGGCGGCGACCACAGCGCGGCGCCGGCGAGATCGTCGGTCGTCCAGCTCGTCTCGGGATGCGGCAGGTGCAAGAGCCGTATCCACTCGCGAAAGAGCACCGGGAGCGCGCGCCGGCGTTGCGCGTCGCCGGGGAGTATCGCGCGGAAGATCGGATCGGCGTCGAAGGCGCGACCGAGCACGCCGGCGAGGGCGTCCAGGTCACCGGGCACGATGGGCCGGACGTTCATCATGCGCCCGCCGTCGCGAACTGCATGACCCCGTCCTCGATTCGCGCGTGGCGCAGGGTCATCCGGTCGAGCGCGTAGTTCTGGTAGAGCTTCCACGGCAGGCGGGACCCCTGTCGCGGGAACTGGTCGATCGAGCGCTGGATGTAACCCGACGAGAAGTCGATGAGAGGGAGCTCCTTCACCGAGGGATCATTGCGGCGCGGGCAGCAGCTCGTGTAGCCGTGCGCGTCCATGTAGTTCAGGAGCCTGCAGACGTACTCGCAGGTCAGATCGCACTTGAGCGTCCACGAAGCGTTCGTGTAGCCGACCGAGAGCGCGAGGTTGGGGACGTCGCTGCACATCATGCCCTTGTAGGTCATGTTCTTCGACGGTTCGAAATGCTTCCCATCGACCTCGACCTGCAGCCCGCCGAGGAACTTGAGCTTGAGACCGGTCGCCGTGACGACCACGTCCGCCTCGAGCTCGGCGCCGGACCGCAGCCGGATCCCGCGCTCGGTGAACGTATCGATGTGATCCGTGACGACCGACGCCTTGCCCGAGCGGATGGCCTTGAACAGGTCCCCGTCGGGCACCAGGCACAGACGCTGGTCCCAGGGCTTGTACGAGGGCGAGAAGTCCCGATCCACGTCGGCGCTGCCGTCGACCTGCTTGCGGACGAAACCGACCAGCAGCTCCTTCGAGCGCTCGGGAAAGCGCCTGAAATAGGCGTACATGGCCATGCCGAGCAGGACGTTCTTCCAACGCGTGATGGCGTAGGCGCGCTCGAGGGGGAGGCGCTCGCGCAGCCAGTTGGCGATGCGATCGCGCTCCGGCACCGACACGATGTACGTCGGCGAGCGCTGGAGCATCGTGACGTGCGCGGCTTTCTTGGCGAGCTCGGGCACGAGGGTCACCGCCGTCGCGCCGCTGCCGATGACGACCACGCGCTTGCCCTCGTAGTCGAGGTCCTCGGGCCACTGCTGCGGGTGCACGATCGGGCCCCGGAAGCGCTCCCGGCCCGCGAGCTCGGGAGTGTAACCGCCCTCGTAGTCGTAGTAGCCGGAGCACATGAACAGGAAGCCGCAGGTGAGCTCCTGCAGCTTGCCCGACGCGACCTCGCGCACCTCCACCGTCCACCTTGCATCGCGGCTCGACCAGCGCGCCCGCTCGACGCGGAGCCCGTAGCGGATCTTGCGGTCGATGCCGTAGGCCTCCGCCGTCTCCTTCAGATACGCGAGGATCGCGGGTCCGTCGGCGATCGCCTTCGGGCTGGTCCACGGCCGAAACGAGTAGCCCAGCGTGTACATGTCCGAGTCCGACCGGATCCCCGGGTAGCGGAACAGGTCCCACGTACCGCCGAGCCGCTCACGGGCCTCGAGGATCGCGTATGACTTGCCGGGGCAGCGGGTCTGCAGGTGGTAGCCCGCACCGATGCCGGAGATGCCGGCGCCGACGACCAGGACGTCCAGATGCGTCGATTCCACTGCCTTCCGTTTCTAGCTGCTGTGGCCGGCGCGCGAAAGGCGTCCGGGACCGTGTAGCCTGGCGCCATGCGCATTCGCGCGATCGACTGGGTGCGGGGCCTCGTCATGATGCTCATGACGGTCGACCACGCCGGCAACAAGTTCGATGCGGCCCACATGCACGGCGACAACGGCGCGGACTGGGTTCCCGGCTCGCCGCTGCCGCCAGGGGAATTCCTGACGCGCTGGATCACCCATCTGTGCGCGCCGACCTTCGTCCTGCTCGCGGGCGCGTCGCTGGCCCTGTCGGCCGAGAAGCGACGCGACCAGCCTGGCCAGACTGCGTTCATCGTCAAGCGCGGTCTGCTCATCATGGCGCTCGACCCGCTCTGGATGTCGCTGGGGTTCACGCACTACCGAATCATCCTGTTCCAGGTGCTCTACGCGATCGGGCTGTCGCTCGTCTGCATGGCGGCGCTGCGCAGGCTGTCCTCGACCGCGCTGCTCGCGGGCGCGGTGGCGATCCAGCTCGGCGGTGAGCTCTCGACGCGCTGGCAACCCGAAGCGCAGCCTCTCCAGGCGATGTGGGCGTTTCTCTTCGTGGGCGGCCCGGTGTTCCCGCGGGGCTTCTGCGCCTATCCGCTGGTGCCATGGCTGTCGATGATGATGATCGGCTGGGTGCTGGGCCGATGGCTCCTGTCGCCACGCCCGCGCGTGCAGCGTGCCCGCTCGCTCGTCCTCGTCGGAGTTGCACTGCTGGCTCTCTTCGCCGTGGTGCGCGGCGTCGATGGGTACGGCAACTGGGGCCTGCACCGCGATTCACTCGACCTGCTCCAGTGGCTGCACGTCGCCAAGTATCCACCGAGCCTGGCCTTCACCAGCCTCGAGGTCGGCCTCGCGTTCTGCGTGCTGGCGGGCTTCATGGCCATCGACGATCCCGACCGCCCGCGTCGCGCGCTCGCGCCGCTGTCGCTCTTCGGAGCGACGGCGTTCTTCTTCTACCTGGTGCACGCGCACCTCATGGCGGCCTTCCAGAGCATCTTTGCGCTCGACCGCGCGCAGCACGGGCTCGAAAAGACCTGGATCGCCGCCGTCATCACGATCGGTGTCCTGGTCTGGCCGTGCTGGCTGTACCGCCGCTACAAGGCGGCGCATCCGGACAGCTGGACGCGGTACATCTGAGACGTCGTGCGCGCCCTCCCCGGGGCCGGGACGACCGCGACCGCGACCCCGACCCCGACCGCGACCCCGAAATCGACATTCCGCCACGCAACTCCCCGGATCGACCGCCGATGGGGGGGCATGAAAACCGACAACCCCACCTTCCGCCGCTTCACCCTCTCCCTCTTCGCCCTGCTCGCCCTCGGCGCCGTCGCCTGCGGCGCAGCCCCTGAAGACTCCACCGGTACCGGAGAGCCCGCGGTCGACACCCCAGCTCCCTCCACCCCGGGCGCAACCGCCGGCTCCGACGAACGCGACGGCGGTGCGGCCCCATTGCGACCGATCGGACACGCCTGGTCCGAGCTCGGCGAGCCGGCTTCGTGGAGCAACCCGGCTCCCGGATCGCATCCCGCCGGTGGCTACCTCTGGGATCAGGCCCCGCGCTCCCGCTGACGCTAAAGCTTCTTCTCCCCGAAGAACTCCGCCTGCCGCTTCGCGAGCGCCGCGATCTCCTTGTCGACGCCCCGCAGCTCCTCGTCGAACTGCACCGCGACGCGGCTGGACCACGGTCCCGCGAACGGATCCTCGAGCTTCTCGATGCGCACGACGCGCGCGACGACGTCCCGCGACGTGTCCATTTCGCCCGTGATGAACAGGCTGAGGCGAACCGTGTCGCCGATCGCCAGCGCCATGCGCACGAGAAGCAGCGCGCCCGACCCGCTCAGATCGTGGATCATCGCCGCGCGCGGGCCGTCTCCTTCGCGCTGCAGGTACGCGGGGAAGCACGAGAGGTAGCGGAAGCCGAGCCGGCGCTCCGAGGGCGAGAGCTCGTCGGAACCCGGGGCGTCGGAGTCGTGGCGGACCGGGTCGCTCATGGGCCCAGAGTACATCTTGCCGCTTATCGGGCGCCCCCAAATGCCTCGGTCAGGGTCTGGATCACGTGGTTTGCCACCACGTCCGAGGTCACGGCGTCGAGCTCGTATTCGCCGCGTTTTCCGATGCGGCCGCCATGGTTCATCATCGTGTTGGTCGACGAGACGGTGACCTTGCGCTCCGCGCGGTTGGCCGAGAAGGCGATCTCGATGGCGACGGGGTTGCTCTCGACCGGGTTGCCGGCGAACGGCTTGGGCACGACCCGGAGCGATATCGCGGCGGATTTGACGCCGCCCGCGGTGCTCGACGACTCGTCCTGCTCGCGAACCGCCGCCTCGTGACCGCGCTCCTTCAGCAGATCTGCGATCTCCTGGAGCAGCGGGCGAATGGTCTCGGACTCGAGGGCCAGAAAGCGGGTCGGGAAAGCGGCCTGCGCAGCCTTGGTCGCGGCCTCGACCTTCGCCGTCTCGGCGAGCTTCTCGTCGTAGTCGCCGATGAGCTTCGTCAGCTGCTTCTTGGCTTCGTCCTTCATCGGCGGTGACCCTTCGTACCACGAAGCTACTCCAGCAGGAACCTGGACAGGTCAGCGTCGGCAATCGCCGCGCGCGGGTCGCCGGTCGCCCGGTAGCAGTCGCGCCGGTACGTCAGGTCCCATTCGCTCCATCGCGTGTACGGCTCGAACGGCTCGAGCACGCGGCGGCACTCGCGCGTGTCGCCGAGGGTCTTCAAGATGGATACCCCCGCGTAGAGGCGGTAGTCGCGGAGCATCTCGAGCGCGAACGGCTGGGTCATCAGCTCGAGCATCCGTTGTGCGATGCCGCGGTCCGTGGGCGCGATGGCGATTGCCAGGTCCAGGGCGCGTCGCATGACGAGTCGCGAGGCCCAGGGGTCCGTCCGGTACCCCACGAGCGCCTTCTCCAGTGCGGCGGCCGCGTCGGCGGGTCGCCCGTGGTCCGACAGCCAGCGTGCCTCCAGCGCCAGCGCGTCGAGCGGATCGGTCCGCGCGAGCCGCTCGACCCATTGGGGTGCGCGCGGGTCACTGGCCACCACGGCGGCCTCGGCCACGTCGAGCGACTCCGTGGGCGTCAGCGGCTCGCGCGGGCGCAGGTCCCACGCCGCGAGGGCGGCCTTGGCGTTGGCCTCCGACCACTCGCGCTCGAAGTCCAGGCGCTCGCGGACGTCCTCGGTCGCCGCCTCCGGTGGACGGTACGGCCCGTCCCCGTCACGGCTAGGGATCTCGGCGCGCTCGAGGTCGATCAGATCCCAGTCGACGCTGCCCCCCGTGATCTCGGGTCGGCTGTCACCGCCCGCCCTCGCCCAGGCCCGGACCGTGTTGGGCCGAGGGACCTCGTCCGGCGAGCCGAGGGCCCTGGCGAACCCGAACTCGACGACGGGTCGGTCGTCGGTGTTGAGCGGGTCCTTGCCGGTAGCGGCCAGCTCCGCGACGAACCTGGCCCGCGCGACGAAGCGTCCGAGCACACCCTCGAGATCTGCCACTCCCCACGCTGCGCGCAGGGCGCGCGAGAAGGGCTCGGCAGCGACGCGGGCACGCAGCGCCGCGACGTCCTCGACGATCGGCGTTCGCGAGGCCACGAGCACCAGATCCGGCTCCTCGAGCTGCCACACCTCGACGTGGGGGAACACCGTGGCCATCGTCGCGAAGATCGTGCGCATGGTCGGCGCGTCGATCTCGTAGGCCTGGACCCACTGCAGGAAGATGCCCCCGTCGTCGAGGTGCTCGACGACGCGCCCGTAGTATTCCCGGGTGTAGAGGCTCGCAATGCCCGCCCGGTACGGATTCGACGGCTCGGAGAAGACGATGTCGTAGCGCTGTCGGCTCACCGAAAGCACCTCGCGCGCGTCGCCGCGGGTGACGTGGACCTTCGGATTGTCGAGCGCGTGCTCGTTGACCGGAGCGCACCGGCGGGCCACCTCCAGCATGGCTGGCTCGAGCTCGACCACGTCGACGCGATCGATGCTGGGCACCTTCGCGAGCCATCCCGCGGTGCTGCCGCTGCCGAGGCCGATGACCATCGCCGACCGCGGAGCCGGGTGCAGCATGGCTCCGAGCAGGCCGCCCATCACCTGGGTGCCGGCGTCGGTCACGCAGTGCCCGTCGCTCTTGCCGTTGGTGTTGAACGAGTAGCCCCAGTTGCGCAGGATCGCGACGGTGCTCTCGACGCCGTCGGCTTGCCACTCGATGTCCCGGCGTGCGTCACGCAGGAACGACTGGGCGGCCTGCGGCGACGCGACCAGGGCCGTCGAGACGCGCCCGGCCCCGATGGGGCTGTGCCGCCATGCCGCGGTGGGACCCGTCGCGACAAGGGTGGGAACGACGACCGCGGTCGCCAGCGCCAGCTGTACGCCGGTGCGTATGCGCCGTCGCTCCGAGCGCCACGCGAGCGCGACCGCGGCGAGCCCCGTCACGGCAAGCAGCCCCACGACGAGGAGCCAGCACCCGGGCGCGGTCAACAGTGCCATCAGTCCGAAGCCGCCGGTAACCGCGCCCGCGACGGCGCCCACGGTGTTCCACGCGTAGGCCAGGCCGACGTGGCGGGCTACCTCGCGCCGTCCTCGGCCCAGCAGCGCCACGAGCACCGGGAACTGCACGCCGGCCGCGATCGACGCGGGCAGCACCATGATCGCCGTCACGAGCGACCATCCCGCCACGTATCCGAAGAAGCCGTGCGATCCGAGGTCGCGCAGCTCGATCGCGAGCACGGCGAGGCGGTCTCCCAGGGCGTAGGCCACGGAGAGACCCAGGGCCTCGAGCAGGCAGGTGAACGCGAAGCCCGAGAGGCGTGCCTCGCGTCGTGCGAACAGCCAGGAGTAGAGGGCACCGCCCGTGCCGATGCCGAGCAAAGCTACGGCGAGCACCAGGCCGAACGTGTAGACCGTGCCGCCGAGCAGCGGGACGAGCATGCGATAGAAGACGAGCTCCATCAGGAAGAACGCGAAGCCGACGACGGCGGCCGCCGCGAGGACGAACGCAGAGGGTGCCGCGGCCGCCAGCGGCGCTGGATCGCTCGGTTCGCGGTCGCCGACTGGAACCTCGGCGGCCCTCAGCCCCATCCGCAGCGCGACGAGCCCGACCAGCGCGTTGACGATCGCCGCCATCCACAGGGTCAGGTGAGTCCCGAGCTTCTCGAGGAGCAAGAACGTCGCAACCAGGCAGCCGAGCACTGCCCCGAGCGTGTTGACGCCGTACAGGAGCGCCACGCGCCGGCGCGCCGGATCGCCGTCGCGCGAGACCACGGCGCGCGAGAGCGCCGGCAGCGTGCCGCCCATGAGCATCGTCGGCACCGCCAGGACCAGCGCCGAGAGGAGCAGGCGCGCGGGGGTCGCGCCGGCGAGGCCGAGCGTGATGGTGCCACCGAGCGCGACGTAGGCGCGTGTCGCCAGCGCGAGCAGCAGCGGCGAGACGGCGCTGGAGGCGGCGATGGCCAGCTCGAGGAGGGCATAGAGAAGGAGTGGGGACGGGCTTCGTTCGACCCGCGCGCCCACCTTCCATGCGCCCAGGCCCAGCCCGCCGACGAAGATGGCGACGACGGCTGCGGACGCGGGAGTGGAAGCACCGAAGACGAGGCGAAAGTCTCGGGTCCAGGCGACCTGGTAGACGAGAGCGCAGGCGCCGGAGGCGAAGACAAGGGGCAGGAGGCGGAGGAAGGGCTGGGCCGCCGATGTGGGGGAGCCGGAGATGGAAGACACGAGCGCTCCCGGTGACAGGTATCACGGAGCGGCGGGCGACTCCGAGCGCGCCGAGCATCAGGCCGAGGCAGAGCGCCCACGGCGGGGCGGTCTCGCGCGAGGTGCCGAGGCTGCAGCCTCCCGAGCTCCCGTTGGTCGCGCCGTTCCAGCTACCAGAGTCGCCCGCGTCGGGCTCCTCGGGAGTCGCGCCGCCATCGTCGCCCGGGGGAGGGCGAGCCGACCCCCGCACCCGCATCGCCCTCGGGAGCGCCGGCATCGACCGGCGCGCTCTCGGGTACCACGATCAGGTGCACCTTGAGGAATCCGTCGGCGGGTCCGCCGCCCTGCGGGGCGTCCGCGAACCAGGTGACAGTCTCCTCGACGAGCCCGAATTCGATCTCGGTGTCGCCGAGGCCATTGGCGTCGAGCACGAGGTCGAAGCGCCCGACGGCCCCCGGCGCCACGTCGGCAGCCACCGTCGACACACGCGTCGGCGAGAGCCACGACTTGTCCGCGAACGGCGAGGCCTTGTCGCGCGGAATGGGCGCGAGCTTGGTGGTGCCGACTTTCCACGTCTGCGTGCCGGTGTTCGTGAGCTCGATGGTACCGGTCGTCACGTCGCCCTCGTGGACCGTGAGCGCCTTGGGCGCCAACGGGAACGACTGGTCCTTGAAGGCCCCGCGGTACTCGGGCGCGACGACGGTGATCTTCACCTCGAGATCGTCGTCGGGCGGTCCGCCCTGCCCGGGGTCGCTGAACCAGGCCACGCCCTCCTGGACCACACCGAAGAACTCGTCGTGGGTGCCGGGCGTGCTCGGCGCCGCGAGGTCGAAGGTGAACTTGTAGGTGCCACCGGGCGGCACGGTGCCCGTGACGCCGGCGGGACGGTTCCCAGCGAGCCAGGTGCCGTCGGCGACGGCGCTCTTGCGGTCTCGCGGCTGCGTCGTGCCGAGGTGCGTGCTGGAGTCCCACGTCTTGGTGCCGGTGTTCTTGAGCTCGATGTAAGAAGGGATGACCTGGCCCTCGGTCATGGTCATCGTGGTGCTCGCCAGCGGGAAGCTCTGGCTGACGAACTGCGCCGCGTACGCGGGCGGGGCGCCGTACGCCGCGAGCGCTGCCTGGGCGTACGAGATTCGCTGGGACTGATCGCAGGTGCCGCAGCCCTCGAAGTCCGTCTCGAAGACGATCGTTGCGTTGGTGACGTTGGCGGTCGCGCGCAGCGGCGATAGCCCGTAGCCGGAGAAGGTCGTCAGCTCGTACCAGATGAAGTCGAGCTGCAGCTGCAGCGAGGTCGCCGACTGTCCGTGCTGGCTCGCATACGCGAGCACGTTGTCGCCGCTGTCGGTATCCCACCGGCCACCGACCGACCACTGGGCGATGCCCCGGCCGGGCCCTCCGGACTGGACCGAGCTCGGGTCCACTCCGGATTCCTGGTCGAGGTTGCCGACGATGCCTGCCGCCTGGAAGTTGGTGAGGCCCTTGGCGACGAAGTAGTCGAAAGCCGCCTGGTCGTTGGCGAACGTGTCGGGAGTGACGACGGGTGACTCGGTTTGCCCGAGACGCTCCTGTGGGCCAGCCGCGTCGCCGCACCCGGCGAGCGCCAGACACCAGCCGGCTGCGACGAAGGACCATCGAGGCGAGGCGAACGCGAGGGCCATGTCGTGGGTAACGCAATGGCCGTGCCCTCATCACGGCTCGCTTTCCGCGGCGAATTGGCCTGGTTCATCGATGCCCCACGCGTGGGGCATCGCGAGCGGCGCGCGACCGGACGCGACTCACCCGCCCTGGGTCGGATCCTCGATGTGGCCGAGGAACAGGATAGCGCCGGTCGTCACGTCCTCGATGGCGAAGACGAATGGCCGATCGACGTTCATCGGCACCGGCTGGGAAGGCTCGCCGCCCCCGGCGAGGACCACCGCAGTTGCGGCGGCTGCCTCGACGCCCGTCTCCTGCATCGCGACCATCGCCTTCTGCAGCACGTCGGACACATACAGATTCAGGCCGTCGGGCGGGTTCGGGCACGCGCCCTTGAAGTCGGCCGCCGCCGAGTCGAACGCCTGCACCATGCCCATGGCCTTCAGCGACTTGGCGAGCGAGAAAGTCGGCGAGGTGAACGCCAACTTCGGCACCGAGAGCTGCACGTTCGTCGTCGCAGTCGGTGTCGCGAGCGAGCTGGGGATCAGGCCTGCCTCGTAGGTCGCCAGATCTCCGTGAGGGAGTGCGATGACGACCGCAACCTGGTCTCCCATCAGCGGCAGCGAGACGATCTGCGCCTTGCCGTCGTCCGCGTACGACCACTCCTGCGTCTGGTTCATGAAGCTCGTGGTGACCTTGCTCCCGTCGGACTTCGTGAATGTCGAGGAGGCCGTGGCCGACACCATGAACGGATTGAGCCACGGCAACTTCAGGTGGATCGCGTCGACGAGCACCATGCGCGTCGTGCCGTCGATCGCGCCGGGGGGGAGGAGGTCGTTGATCTTGTCCGCCGTCTCGGAGCTCACCCAGGCGTTGATGGCCAGCCTGGCCGGGTCGGGCTGGTGGATGAAGTCCTCGAGGTAGACACCGGCGCCGTAGCTCTGCGCCATGACGTCGAGGAACGGGTGCGCCCACGGATAGGTGTGCTCTCCCCAGACCGAGTTGACGATCTGGAGCTGGAAGTCGTCCGGCGACGGAGCCGGTTGCTGGTTCTCGGTGGCGCTCTGCTTGGCGGCGGCGAGCGCGAAGGCCGCGCGCCCTCCGAGCGCCTGGCTGAGGGCGTTCTGCCCGTCGAAGATCGAGCCGGCTGCGGCGCCATAGTGAAGGGCCTTGGCCATCTCGGTCGCCGTCTGCCCCTGGGCCGCGGCGTACGCCATGGTCAGCGCAAGACTTGCGCTGATGGGGGAGGTGAGGAGGTTGCCACCGCCCAGACTGGGATCGCTTCGCAGGTGTCCGTACAGGTCGAACGCAAACGCGTTGTTCGCCGTCACGGCGCCGCCCAGCGTCGCCTGGGAGATCCCCGCGGCCGGCTTCCTGGGCAGATCCGACTGTGCCACCTGGAGCGATCCGGAGTCGCCCAGGCCGCTGTCCGACGGGCCGGAAGGGCTCGACGAGCCGGAGGCGCTGCTGCAGGAGGCGGCGAGCGCGAGGAGAAGGGCAGGGGAAAGGGCGATGCGGCGTAGGCTCATGGCCGCGGCGATGAGCATGCGGCGTGCCGTGCGCGCTACCAGCGGACTTCGTGTGGCCCGCGCGTGGAGCGGTCGGACACGCGTGCCATGGGTGGACCGACCTGACACAGAGGGCCCGTCACGGATCCACCCGGGGCGAACCGCCGGCATCCAGGGGCTCGGTGCTGGCCCGGATGGCGTCGGCCTCGTTCACCGCGGCCTCCGCGTCGTCGAGCGCGGAGCGCACGCCGTCGAGCATGTCCGTGAGCGCCTGGTCCGGAAGGGTCACGAGCGTGTGCTCGAGCGCACGATGCGCGTCGTGCAGCCGCTCGGAAGCACGAACCACGTCGGCGTTCAGAGTTGCATCCCTGTCCGGCGCCAGGTGCGCATGGACTCGCGGCTCGTTGTCCGCCTCGACGCGCGCCGAGAGGGCGTTCCAGCGCGCTACCAGCGCCTCCCGTTCGTGCGGCGCTCGCGGCACGCTCGCCGGCCGCGAGTCCTCGCACGCCATGGTGGCGGCACACGCTGCGGCGATCACGCCACCGCGAGCGAGACAGGACAGCGCAGCACGAAGCATGGTGCCCTCGAGGGTAGCAAGAAGCCGAGCTTTCGATGCGTCACCTCTCCATCTTGACCACCGTGCGACCCGCAGGAACGACGTCGAGCATCGCCGGCTGCATCGCGGTCTGGCCCGTAGGCATGTCGAGCGGATCGTGCGGCGGGTGCTCGGCCACGGTCGTCTCGGGCGGCGCGGCCTCCAGCCGCTTCCTTTCGGCGACGTCGGAATATGACTCGCGGAGCTCGGCGAGCAGCCCGCGGCCACCCGCCGGGTCGAAGCCGATGGGGGGGCCGTCGCGGAACACGAAGTAGTGATCGAGGAACTCCTGCCGCTCCTGCGTGCGCGTCTCGAAGATGTGGCGCATGTCGTCCTCGTTGCGGATGATGTGCGGGGTCAGTACGAGGACGAGGTTGTCCTTCTCCATCGTGTCGGCCGACGATCGAAAGAGCGCGCCCAGCACCGGGATGTCGCCGAGCAGCGGCACCTTGGTCACCTGGTGCATCACCTTGTCTCGTACTAGACCCCCGATGACGGCCGTGTGCCCATCCTTGACCGTCAGCGTCGTGGTCGCACCACGCTCGGTGAAGTCGACGGTGCCGAGCGTGCCGTGCGTCGCGCCGAGGTCCGAGATCGTTTCGGTCACGTCGAGGCGCACCTCGTCGGAAGCATCGATGTGTGGCGTGACCTTGATCTGTGGGCCGATCTTCCCGTAGTTCTGCGAGACCGGCGCCGAATACAGGGACAAGGCGGACGCGGCGGAGCTCGAGCCGCTCGTCGGCGCACCGTACGACGCGGTGTTGCGCTGCAGCGACGTGTTGAGCTGAACGTGCAGCTCCGCCGGCGTGTTGTCGGTCGCCAGGATGTGCGGCGTCGACAGGATGTCCGAGTCCGTCGACGTGGCGTACGCGTCGAGGAAGAACCCGAGCCCCGGGATCGAGGTCGTACCCAGCGTGCCCTGCAGGAACGTGGGTACCGGGATGCTCGGGCCCCGCACGCCCAGCACCAGCGCCTGCAGCGAGGTCGGGTCGGTGGGTAGCAGCAACGACTTCATCGGATTCGATCCGCCGTAGGCCGTCGATCCACCGGGGAGATCCCCGAAGCCGTGGAAGGCCGACTCGAGCGCGGACGAGCGCTGCACGCTCAGGTCCATCACGACCGCCTCGATGTAGACCTGCCGGCGCGGCTGATCGAGTCGCCGGATCACCTCGCGTACGGCCGCGTAATCGTGTGCTCCGGCCGTCACGATGAGCGCGTTGTTCGTCTCCTCGGCGCTCACCTTCACTGGCGCATCCAGGGCCTTGGTCGTCGAGAGGGCGCCGGTGGGCGCGCCGCCCGAGCCTGTTCCGCCGGCCGCGGAGACGGCCTCATTGATCGGGCCGACGATCTTCTTCGCGTCGGCGTGCTCCAGCATCACGACGTGCATCTGGCCCTCCGCGGGCAGCGCGACGTCGATTGCCCGCACCAGCTCCAGCAGCCTCTCGTACCCCGCCCTCGAGCCGAGGATGAGGAGCGCGTTGGGCCTGTCGAGCGCCACGAGCTTGGTCACGCGCGCGTCGCTTCCGGGAGCGGTGTTCTTGGTCGCCTTGTCCCCCTTGGCGCCGGTGTCGAGCAGCTCGTCGAGCTCCTTTTTCGCGTCCGTGGCGGCCACGTACTGCAGCGGCTCGAGCCACACCTTGTCCTCGGCCTGCGCGACGTCGAGCTCGTCGAGCACGCGCATCATGCGCTGCACGTTGGTCCCCGTGTCGGTTAGCAGCAGCACGCTGCCGTAGGGGATGACCGCCCCGTCGTGCGAGGCGAGCTTGGACAGCACTCCGTTCGCCACCTCCTCCGCCGACAGGTGGACCACGCGGTGGACGTACGTCACATACCGGTCCTCGACGGCGCCGTCCTTGGACGAAGTGACGGGCGCCTCGCGGACAGCGTCCTGCGAGTCGACGATCTTGAGGAACCGCCCGCGCGGCACGACCGTCAGGTGGTTGGCGGCGAGCACCGAGAGAAAGGCCTGATAAGCCTCGGCGACCGTCACCGTCTGCGGCGCCACGATCGTGGCCTGGAAGGACTTGGGCGCCGCCGAGACGAGGAACCGCTTGCCGGTCATCTCGCTCATCGCGCGCACCAGCTCCCCGAGCTCGGCGTTCTCGAGCGACAGGGTCACCAGCTCGTCGGGTCGGCGCGGCGCGTGCTGCAGGGCAGAATCGACGGTGAGAGCCCGATCGTCGGGCGCCGCCGTCGGTGTCGCCGCAGCGTGCGGCTGCGCGAGAGCGCTGCCGGGTAGGCAGAGCAGAGCAGCAGCCAGGGCCAGCGCGCGTCGTCGCATCTGTCCGTACAGCCCGCGCCGGGCCGACGAGATTCCCGTCTCCCCGATCTGATCGACTTGACCCCCCGGCCACACTGGCATGTCCTATTGCCATGAGGCTGTCGCGCCGCCGCATCCTGCACGTGTCGCTGGGCGCCGTGACGCTGGTGGTCGGCGGAGGCGCCGGTGGGCTGCTGGCGCTTCGCGGTTGCGCGCCCCACGTCGACGGCCTGCTGTGTCTGAGCGATCAAGAGTACCGCACGCTTGGCGCCGTCGCGACCGCGCTGTTCCCGGAGGGCGGCGCCTTCCCGATCGGAGCCGCGCAGCTCGATCTGGCGCGCGTGTTCGACGGCTTCCTCGCCGACGAGGACGACGACCGACGTGGGGACTTGAAGAAGGCGCTGCTGCTGCTGGAGTACGGTCCCGTCGTCTACGAACGGCGCGGTGTGACCTTCAGCCACCTGTCCGCCGAGGACAGGGTCGCGCACTTCGAGCGCTGGCAGACGAGCGACGACCTGACGCGGCGACAGGTCGCCCTCGCGCTCCGCCGGTTCCTCAGCGTCGTCTTCTACGACCGTCCCGAGGTGTGGCCGCACATCGGCTACGCGTTGCTGCCGGTGCCCGCGTGACCGGGGCCATCGTCGACTTGTCCGAGGGGAATGCGCCGGGCGAGACCAGCGTCGACGTGTGCGTGATCGGCTCCGGCTCGGGTGGGGCAACCGCGGCGTGGGAGCTGGCGCGCGCGGGCCGCGATGTCCTGGTCCTCGAGGAGGGCGGCGACTTCCGCGGAGGCGCGCTCACGATGCGCGACGGGATGTACGACCAGCTCTACATGGAGCGAGGCGGCCGCTCGACCGTCGACATGGCCATCTCGGTCATGCAGGGGCGCGTGCTCGGAGGCGGCGGCGTCATCAACGCGTGCGACGTGGTGCCCATCCCCGACGGGGTCCTGCGATGCTGGCAGAAGAAGTACGGCCTGTCCGAGATGTCGCCCGAGGCGATCTCCCCGTTCTCCCGACGCGCGCTCGAGGACCTGTCGGCCAACACGCCGCGCCCCGACCAGATCAACGTCAACAACGCCCTGCTGCGCGCCGGCGCCGAGGCGCTCGGCTGGCGGGGCGAGGTGATGCTGCACAACCGTCAGGCCTGCCAGGGCCTCGGCAAGTGCCTGGTCGGCTGTCCGGTCGAGGCCAAGCGCAACCCGCGCATGGTCGCGATTCCGGCGGCGCTCGAGGCCGGGGCGCGATTCTTCACCCGGGCCCGCGCGGTCCGCATCGACGGTGCGACCGCCGAGCAGAAGACGGTGCACGTGCGCACGCTCGATGCGAGGGGCTACCACGAGACCGGCGAGCTGACGGTGCGCGCGCGCACGGTCGTCCTGGCCGCCAACGCCGTCGCCTCGGCACAGCTGCTGCTGCGGTCGGGCATCGGCAACGAGCACGTGGGTCGCCACCTCATCCTGCAGCCCCAGTTGCCGGTCACGGCCCTCTTCGATCGCGAGGTGCGCTCGTTCCATGGCATTCCCCAGGCGTACGCGGTCACCGAGTTCGAGCGGCTCGACGACGAGGAGCATGGGTTCTGGGGGTTCCGTGTGGAGGCCGTCGGCGGCACGCCGGGCATCGTCGCGTCGGTCTTGCCCAGGCTCGGCGCCGAGGGCAAGACGCTGATGCGCGGCTACCCCCACTTCGCGGCCAGCTTGCTGCTGGTGCCCGACACCGGCAACGGGCGAGTCACCGTCGACGGACGCGGGCGCGCGCGCATCGAGTACTCGATGCCCGACGAGCAGAAGCAGCGCTATCGCGACGCAGTGAAGGCGGCGGCCCGGCTGTACCTCGCTGCCGGCGCCACGCGGGTGATGGTGCCGACCGCGCGGCCTGTGGTCATCACGACGGAAGCCGAGCTCTCGGCCGTGGACGCGCTCGGCTTCGAGCCGGCGACGGCGCCATTCATCAGCGCGCACCAGCAGGGCACCGTGCGCTTCGCAACCTCGCCGGCCGGCGGCGGCGCCGATCCGTCCGGGCAGGTGTATGGCACGCGAGGCGTCTACGTGCTCGACTCGTCCGGTTTTCCGACGAGCGCATCGAGCCACACGATGACGCCCATCATCACCATCGCCCGCTACCTGGCGCAGCGACTGGCCGCGTGAAGAGACCCTCCGCGCCCTACTTGTGCAGGCGCCACAAGATCCCCGCGTTCCAGGCCGCGCCCTGATCGCCACCGTAGATGTACGTCGCGTCGTGCCTCACGGTGTAGGGGTATACCCTGCCGGTGGCCACGTCGACGACCGGGTTGCAGCCGGGCGCGGTGCACCCCGCTACGCGGTTGCCGACGCCTCCGTCGGCCGATTCGGATTCGGCCCACCGCAGCCAGGTGCCGTCGAGATCGAGATCGTGCGCCCCCCACGGCGTGGTGCTCCCGCTGCCGAGCACCGTCTCGGTGGTGATGTCGGCCGTCTCGGCGCTGGTCATCGTGTAGCGGTAGATGGGACCGCCGGTGAAGAGCGACACGTAGGCGTAGCTGCCGTCGACGGCGAGGCCCGCGGTGGCCGAGCCGGAGAGCGTGGCCCCGGCCCCGGCGTACATGACCGTCTTCGGGTAGCCCGAGCTGCAGCCGGTCACCGGGCAAGTCTCGATCGCGCGGTCGCTGCCGTACTGCACCATCCAATAGAGGTGGGACCCCAGGACCCAGAGCTGCGTGGGGAACGTGGGGGCGCTGACGTCGCCGGCATCGTCGAGCATGTCGACGAACTGCGTGCCGGTGCAGGGCACGGTCGACACGTCGCAGCTCAGGATGAACTGAAAGGCATCGCTCCAGAACAGGGTCGTGCCCGAGAGGGCCATGCCGCCCGGAACCGACGCGGTCGGGACGACGACGGTCGGCGCGCTGGCGCCGCACCCGCCGATCGGGCAGCGCCGGATGCCACCGGTGTTTCCGCTGTCGTCGTTCGGCGTCGCGCTCTCGAGGACGTAGATGAACGACGGGTCGACCGCGAGTGCGATCGGGCCGATGATCCCCTGCGCGATCACCTCGACCACCGGTGCGCCCGCCTCGGCCTCCACCCCGGGCTGCGCGTCCTGCACGTCGGGGGTGGAAGTGTCGGCCCCGACCCCGGAGTCGACCGCCGCCTCGGCCGGAGCCTCGCTTGAGGCATCGTCCCCGGTCTCGGCGAACGAGCTGTCGATCCCGGAGCCCGTGTCGAAGCTCGCATCGGCCTGCGGGCTGGCCGAGCTTCCTCCGAAGCAGTCTATGACCGCGAGCGGCGCAGACAGCAGGACGACGACGCCGAGACCCACCCGCGTACGAGCTCTCATCTGAGCCCGAGCGTACGCCGGCAAACGGTGCACGTCTCAGCAAACTGAGCGGTTGGGCGCGAGACCTGAACGAGCCCGAAACAGGTGAAGACGCGGGCCGCGCAGCGCCCTACCTCCGCGCGCTCGTGCGGCATGGTCCTGGCAGCGTTCCGGGGCCGTGGTCCCCACAGCTGCCACGGTCCTGCTCGCGGACGACGACGATGGGTTCCGAAGGACGCTCAGGCAGGTCCTCGAGGAGGAGGGCTATGCCGTGATGGAGGCCTCCAATGGCGTAGAGACCATCGAGCTGCTCGCGTCTGCGGCCGACGGCCAAGGGCCTGTCCCCGACGTCCTCGTCCTCGATGTGTGCATGCCGGGTTACTCGGGGCTCGGGGTGCTCAGCGTGATACGGCGGTTCGACGAGCGGCCCCGGGCCATCGTCGTGACCGGCATGGTCGACCCATCCGTCCGGGCGTTCGCCAGGCGTCTGGGGGCCGTGTTCGTCATGGCCAAGCCGATCGACCTGGACCGGCTGCTCTCCGAGGTCCTCGCCGCCGCGAAGCCCGGGTGAAGCCACCGCTGAGGTGCGAATCTTTCACTCGCCGAAACCGGGCCCAGGCGTACTCTGCCCGGCCGGAGGGGAGAGATCCCAATGCTCAAATCGTCGATGTTGGTGTGGCTGCGAAACTGCGTGCTCGGCCTCGCGCTCTGTGTGGGGGCGATGCCGCTCATGGGCTGCGGGATGCTCGGCGCCATCTCCAACCCCAAGGTGGCCACCGCCCTGGGCGAGGACGCGTCGATGTACGTCGTGCTCCGCCGCGCGAGGACGGCAGAGAAGATCGCCGACAGCGTCGACGCCGCCATGAGCAAGGCCCCGGGTGAGGGTGACGAAGGCTGGATGAAGTCCCTGTCCGAGCCCACCGACGCCCTCAAGGCCGAGATGCAGGCCGCCTCGAAGCGACACCATTACGCCGCCGCGCATGCGCCCATCCGTGTACTGCCCTCGGAGGGCTGGGCCAAGGTCCTGTCGGACGCCGTGCAGAAGGGCACCGGCAAGACGCTCTTCTTGATGATCGGCGGCTCGCTCGTCGACCAGTACTCGGCCGTCTCCGACCTCAAGAAGCAGATCGGAGATCTGAAGGGCAAGATCGAGGACAACAAGATCGAGATCAAGAAGGACGGCGAGAGCGACGCCGACAAGGACCGGCTGTCCAAGGAGAACGACGACTTGTCCACGCAGGTCGACAAGCTCGAGGAGAAGGTCGACCCGATGATGGACAAGCTGATCGACGCGGCGCGCGACAGCGCCTCGAAGGCGCAGCTCGGCGGCGATGGGACGAAGGTCGTCGCCGTGGTGGCCCGCCTGCGCCAGGCGATCGACGACGCGAAGACCTCCAACGGCTCGGCCCTCGTGGGCTATCCGCGCGCCATCCCCGGGCTGCAGAACACGCTCAAGACCACCGTCGTGAGCTTCGTCGTCGAGTACGTCGAGGAGACGACCGGCAAGCAGCTCGACACGTCGAAGATCAGCCCCGACGTGACGCTCGACGGCATGACGCCGAAGATCACCATCAACGGTCTGGGTCCCGACGATCTCGGCAAGCTGAGCATCGGGGATCTGACGTCGGCCGTCCTCGACAAGACCAAGAAGTTCGTCTCGGACGCCTTCAGCCTCCCGGCTCAGGTCGGCCGGGTGGGCGAGATGCTGACGCTCGAGGGCAAGGTCCTGAACGCGATCCAGGACGGCCTCAAGACCGAAGGGCTGACGCCGCCCTCGCTCAAGGACATCGAACCCATCCAGGTCACCCCTGCCGGAGCCGCGAAGGGCGGCGGCAAGAGGTAACGCGGCCGCTCACTTCGGAGCGAACAGGCGGGCGAGCAGGTCGCCCTTGGTCCACGAGGGATGCTCGGGGGCGTTCGCGACGGCGAACCCGGCGAGCAGCTCGACGCGGGCGACCTGCGCCATGCCCTCGTAGTCGTAGCCCGGGTCCCACTGGTCCTGAGGCGAGTGGTAGCGCGTGGCGATCCACGCCTTGCGCTTCGCTGCATAGGCGTCGGTCTTGCCCTGGTCGTCCTTCAGCCCCGGCTCGACCATGATCGACGGGATGCCCTGCCGGACGAACGAGTACTGGTCGGACCGAATGAAGATGACCTGCTTCGGCTCGGAGTCGGGGCTGGTCTGCAGGCCGAGCGAGCTCGCTGCCGTCTCGACCAGCGGACCGAGCGACGAGTGCTCGGCCCCGAACGCGACGATGTCGTGCATGGGCCCGAGGGCCAGGACCATGTCGTCGTTGAAGTCGGCGACGATCGACCCGGCGGGCACCGTCGGGTACCTCGCGAAGTAGTCCGATCCGAGCAGCCCGCGCTCCTCGCCGGTGCACGAGAGAAACAGGATCGACCGCGCCGGTCGCTTCGGCGCGAGGCTGTACGCGCGGGCGATCTCGAGGATGGCTGCCGTCCCCGATGCGTTGTCGAGCGCCCCGTTGTAGATGGCGTCGCCGTCGATGGGGGCGCCGAAGCCCAGGTGATCGAGGTGGGCGCTGTAGACCACGTACTCGGCGGAGAGCTTGGGGTCGCTGCCGCGCAGGATCCCCACGACGTTGTGCGACTCGAGGTCGCGCAGCGTAGAGCCGAGCTTGCCGTGCAGCGAGACCGGGATGTCGAAGCCCTTGAGCGTGCGTGCGGTCACGGCGCTCGAGAGCGCCGCCGTGTCGCGGCCTGCGCCGGCTCGCGCGAGGATGGCGTCGAACGTCTTCCAGTACATGGACCCGCGCAGAGCGGCGCCCGCCGCGGACGTTCCCGGTTGCCCGTTCTTGAGCCACGACATCTGCTCGATGTGCGACTGCTTGGTCACGCGGGCCCACGGCAGGCGCTCCTCGTCCTCGGGCCGGAAGACGGTGAACATGCCCACGGCGCCGCGTGCGGCCAGCCGCGCGCTCTTTTCGCGACCGTCGGCGTAGATGGCGTGTGCGGTGGGTGGGAAGTAGTCGTCCTTGTCCGAGAGCGGGGCGCCGGTGAAGACGACCGCGATCTTGCCCTTGACGTCGATGCCCGCGAAATCGTCGTACCCGTACTCGGGGGCGGTGACTCCGAAGCCGGCGAAGACCAGCGGGGCGTCGACGTCGACGCTGGCTGTGCGCATGTCGGACGACAGGATGAAGTCCTCGTCGATCTTCAGCTTGGTGTCGGCCTTGCCGCGCGAGTGGACGACGAGCGACGACTTGGCGGGATCTTTCATCGCGCCGCGCATCGGCACGGTCTGCAGGAACGATCCGGCGTCGCCGCCCGGCTCGGCCCCGACCGACTGCAGCTCGCTCGCGACGTACCGCTCGGCGATCGCATGACCACGCGATCCGGTGAAGCGTCCTTCGAGCAGATCGTCGGAGAGGAAGCGGATGCGCGTGGAGATGCCGGAGGCGCGGACGGCGCTCGGATCGATGGATGGTGCGGCCGGCGGTGGCGCGACGGCGACCGTGGCAGCAGTTGGCGCCGGCGGGGCAGGGGGCTGCGGAGGGGGAGGCGGGACGGAGGCGTCACACGCGAGCACGGCGACAGCGAGCAGGGGGAGGATGCGCACGCCGACACGCTAACACTGCGCTCACCGGTCAGTGTGGCAGTACCTTCCTGCGCCGCAACCGCAGGCCTCCGACCAGCGCCAGGATTCCGAACGCCACGAGCCCTGGCGACGGGCCTGCCTCGGCGGCGCCGGCCGTCTTGCAGCCGCACCCTCCGTTCGCTCCCGGCGTGGCGCCAGCGCCACCTTCGTCCGATGCATCGCCCGCCGCGTCGGCCGCGGCACCGTCGCCTGTGGCCGTCGAGCTGTCTGCAGCGCCGGTGCCCGAGTCGTGGGTGGTGCCGGAATCTGCGCTGG
>Ga0209415_10004172_pt1 | contig 26557 bp, 7 predicted proteins | sample PeaSoiSIISIP2007_FD_187696 | JGI IMG/M metagenome (GOLD analysis project Ga0209415, IMG submission 187696) | Peat soil microbial communities from Weissenstadt, Germany - SII-SIP-2007 (SPAdes) (version 2) | ecosystem: Environmental > Terrestrial > Soil > Wetlands > Peat | place: Germany... | reverse complement strand
GTGCTGGTGCCGAGGACGAAATTGAAGACCACCAGGTTGGGGAGAGGAGTAGTCCCGTCCTGGAGTTGGAAGGTGGGGGAAAGGACTTGTCCATTGGTGCCGGCGGCGGTGAAGGAAAAGAGGCGGGAGGCGGATGGGCCGTAGGCGGGCATGGGGCCATAGGCTTGCGGGGCGGAGACGTTGGTGACGCCGTTGGTGGAGAGCAAGGTGGCGATGAGGTTGTTGACATTAGTGCCGGCCCCATTGCGCAAGGCAAAGAGCATCGTAACCGTTTCGCCGGGCTCGATGGTACGGGCGACATTGGTTTCAAGACAGGTCAAATCGAGCGCCCAACCGCTGGAGAGAGAGCCAGCGAAAGGCGGGGAGCTGTCCTGGGCGTAAAGGGACCAGACGCCATTGGGGTCGGAATCGGTGAAGCCCGCAAAGTTCGTGGCGTAAGGTTGGGCCGGTGCGGGAGCGGGGAACTGGACAGAGCCGTAGGCGGCCGGGGAGTAAGCGCCGTTGGTAAGAGGACTCGTGGCGGGGAGCAGGTTGGCAGCTAAATCGTCAAAGGCCAGGGAGGTTCCGGAAAGTGGGCTGGCGCCGCCGGCGTTAGCGATCAAGAGAGTGGTGGCACCCGAGGGACCGGCGAGCAAGACGGCGAGGTTGTCCGCGGCGGGGATCGAGGCGCTGGGGATACGGACGACGGCGTTCTCGACCTGGCTGGCGAGGTCGCCGACGGTGATGCGGGAGGGGTAAGGGGACCCGGGTGCGGAGGCGAGGTTGATGGCGGCCGGATTGGTAAAGGAACGCGTGAAGGTGAGGGCTGCGCCGGCAGCGAGGATTTCACTGCCTTGGGCCTGGAGGACGGTGAGGGTGGCGGCATTGGTGGCGGTGAGGACGACGAAGCCAAGGGTGCCATTGATGATGGTGGGGTTGGCGAGGCTGATTTGGAGGACGTGGTCACCGTCGGCGCGGTCATCGTCTATGACCGGAACGGCAAAGCTCTGGAGGGTAACGCCGTTGGTAAAGAGCAGGGTGCCGTTGGTGGGCATGTAATTGACGCCGGGGACGGCCGAATCGCTATTGGTGCCGGAGGTGGTGGCGAAGGTGGCAGTGAGGGAGCAGTTGGTGAAGCCGGTGCGGATGACGGAGATGACGGCCTGGCCGCTGTTGGCTTTGACCTGGTAGGCGGGGCTGGAGAAGCTCAAGCCGGCGATGTCATCAGTGATGGTCACGGTGGCGGTAACGGGCGGAAGCAATTGGGGGTTGCCGAGGCTGGTGGCGCTGGTAGAGAGGGCGACCTCGAAGGCCGTGTTGCCTTCGAGGGTGCGGTTGTTGATGATCGGAACCGCAAAGGACTGGAACACGATGCCGTTGCTGAAGGTGAGCAGACCGTTGGTCGGATAGTAATCGACATTGGCGAGGGCCGTGCGGTCAAGCGTGCGGAAGTTCACGGAGGCCAGGCCGGTATCGGCGTTGGTGCGGGTGACGGTGATGACGACGTTAGTGCCGCTCTTGAGGACGCCGAAGGCAGAGTTGGTGAAGGAGAAGCCGGTATTGTCATCCAGGAGGGTCACGAGGGCCGAGGCGAAGGGATACAGGGCCGCGGGCGCGGAGGGATTGGAGAGGTTGACGCGGAAGAAGAGGCTGCCCGTGATATTGGTGTCATCGATCAGCGGGATGCTCAGCGACTTGGTGGATTCGCCCGGGACGAAAGTGAGGGTGCCGCTGGCCGTGACATAATTGACCCCGGCGCGGGCGGTGTCATCGGCGGTGGAGTAGTTGACCGTAGTGGTGCCATTCGTCAGGAGGCGGTCGATGAGGACGACGAGGGCCGGGGCGGTTTCGTTGGTGACATAGAGGCTGACGGGGAAGCCGACGCCCTGCTGGGCATTGAGGATGGTGACGGAGGCGGAAGCGGGTGGCAGGATAGCGGTGCCAAGCGAGGGACTGGCGAGCGAGAGAAAGAAGGTGAGGTTACCATGGATGACCGGGTCAAAGAAGACGGGGATGAGAATGGTCTTGCTGAGCTCGCCATCGGCGAAGGTGAGGGTGCCGTTGGTGGAGGCGAAATCGATGCCCGGGACGGCGCCGTTTGAGTTGGTAGGGGAGGAGGTGGCGAAGTCGACGGTGACGGAGCCGGTATGGCCGTTGGTGCGGAGCACCGAGACGGCGGCGACGGCGCCATTAGTTCCGCCGACGACGTAATTGGTCTGGGCTAAAAAGAATTGGCCCGGTTTGGTGTTAGTGGAGAGGATGGTGAGGAGAGCGGCGGAGGGGTTGAACAAGAAAGTGCTGGCGGCATTGGTCAATCGGAGGTCGACGAGCGTGTTGTCGAGCATGCCGGCATCGTTGAGGATCGGGACAAAGGCCGTGACGTTGGACTGGCCGACGGGGAAGGTGACGGTATTGGAGACGGCGAGGTAATCAAGGCCAAGGATGGCGGAGCCATTGGTGATGGTGAAGAAATCGACGGTGGCGGGGAACCGGGTGCCGCCGTTGCGAGCGAGGGTGACGTTGGCGAAGCCGCTGGGGACATTCTGCAGCACTGAGTAGTTGGTCGAGGAGAAGCTCACGGAACTGTCATCGTTGATGATGAGGAGCGTGGCGACATATTGATCGCCGAGGGAAGCGCCGCCCTGGGGGTTGCTCAAGGAGAGATTGACGGTGAGGTTCGGGGTGATTTGAAAGTCATCGACGACCGGGACCCGAACGGATTGGAAGGTCTCGCCCTCGGGGAACGCGAGGGTGGCCACGACGTTGGAATAATTGACGCCGTTGGTGGCGGTGTTGTTGGCGGTGGCGAAGGCGATGGAGACGTCGCCGGCGGTGCCGCCGGTGCGGCGGACGGAGATGAGGGCATTCGTGGAATTCTCGTCGGCCTCGAAGATTGGGCTGGTAAAGGTCAAGGCGCCTGGGCCGGCCATGGCGCCGCCGAAGACGCGGGCGAGGCGGGAGCGGGGCTGCTGGTCAAAGAAGGAGAAGCCGCCACCGACGACGAGCATGGCATTGGGCTGGAGGGCGACCGAGCTGATGTAGCTGTCGGCGCCGTAGCCGAAGTTAATCGAGGGGTCGGCCGCGCCCGAAGGGAGCAGCCGGGTGATGTGGCCGCGGTCGACGCCGTTGACATGGGTGAAAGCGCCGGCAAGCAGGATGCGGGTATCGGGCTGGACGACGATAGCATCGACCGTGTCATCGGCGCCGGGGCCGACATTGGCGGTGAAGGAGGAGTCGAGGGAGCCGTCGGGGTTGAGGCGGGCGATGTAGTTGAGAGGAGCGACGCCGAAGTTGGTGAAGGAGCCACCGACGAGGATGTTACCGTCTAACTGGATGGCGAGGGCGCGGACGGCGTTGGTGGCGCCGTGGCCGGGGTCGAAGGTGAGGTCGAGGGAACCATTGGGGTTGAGGCGGGCGAGGCCGTTGCGGGCGGTGCCATTGACGGAGGTGAAATCGCCCCCGATGAGGATTTGGCCGGCGTGCGGCACGTTGGTGGGATAGACGGCCAAGGCGTAAATGGTACTGCCCGAGTCGAAGACAGGGGTAAAGTTGGAGTCGAGCGAGCCGTCGTTCTCGAGCCGGGCGAGGCCGGAGAGGGGGAGGCCGTTCAGGTGGGTAAAATTGCCGCCGACGAGCAGGGAACGATTGGTGCCGCCGGGCGGGAAGCTCTCAGCGAGGGCGAAGATGTTGCCATCGGCGCCGGAGCCCGGGCTGAAGGAGCTATCGATGGAGCCATCCGGGAGGAGGCGCGCGATATGGAAGCGGTCGACGCCGTTGAAGGTGGTGAAGGCGCCACCGACAAGGATGCTGCCATCGGATTGGATGAGGAGTTGGTTAATCGCGGCGTTAGCGCCGGACTGGTAGTTGAGGAAGGTGGAGTCGAGGGTTGAGTCGGGATTGAGGCGGGCGACGTGGCCCCTGGCAGCGCCATTGGCCGCGGTGAAGTCGCCCGCCGCGAGGATTTGGCCATTGGTCTGAATGGCGACGGAGAGCACATCGCCATTGAAGCCGGGAGCGGCGGGGAAGTTGGGGTCAGGGGAGCCGGCCGGGGCATTGACGGCTTCGGCATCGATGATACTGACGACGGCGGTGCTGGGGTAACCGAGCACGGCGTTGGTTGGCGTAGGGTTGGAGAGGCTGACGGCGAAGAAGAAGTTGGCGGCGTCGACGACCCCATCATCATAGAGCGGGACGGTGAAGCTGGCAGCGATTTGGCCCGGGGCGAAGGTGAGAGTTCCATTCGTGGGGGCGTAGTTGCGAAAGGCCTGAGGGCCGGTGGAGACGGCGGTGCCGTCGGTAGTGGCGAAATTGACCGTGAGGGTTTGGGCGGCGCCGCCGGTGCGGATCGCGGTAATGGTGGCGTAGCCGCCCTTTTCGCTGACGACGTAAGTGGGGGCGCTGAATTCGAGGCTGCCGTATTGGTTGTCATCTATGATGGTGACGTTGGCGGTGACGCGGGAGCCGGCGAGCATGGTGAGGGCATTGGTGCCGTAGGCGAGAGGATTGGAGAGTTTGACCTGGAAGGTTGTGTTGGAGCCGACGAGGCCATTGTTGAGCAAGGGGACGACGACGTAGCGCGGGGAGGAGTCACCGCTGTCCCAGAAGAGGTTGGTGGAAACAGAGAGATAGTTGACGCCGGGGAGGGCGGAGCCGGAGTTGGTGGTGGAGCAGAGGAGAGAGATGGCGCCCCGAGAGCCGCCGGTGCGGTTGAGGGTCAGGACGATGGCGCCGGCGCTTTCGTTGGTGGAGAAGGAGTTCTGAGTGAAGTTGACGTAGCCGATGGGGTAGTTGTCATCGACGATGTAGAGGCCGGCGTTGGTGAGGCCGTAGATGCCGGAGCTGAGGTAGGTCAGGTTAAGGGCGACGATGCGGTCCTGGGGCTCGATATTGGTATTATTGATGATGGGGACGGCAAAGGTGAGGTTGGTGACGCCGTCGGCGAAGAAGAGGGAGCCGTTGGTGGGCCAATAGTCCTGGCCGATGACGGCGCTGCCGGAAGTGGTGGTGGCGTAGCGCAAGGAAATGTTCCCATAAGCGCCGTTGGTGCGGATGACGGTGATCAAGGCCTTGCCGGCGTTTTCGTTGACGGAGAAAGTTGGGGATAAGAAGCCGAAGACGCCCGGGCTATGGTTATCATCGGTAATGGTGAAAGGGGCGCTGGAGAGGCCGAGGGCGCCGCTGATGGGGATGGTCTGGCCGCCGAGATAGAATTGGTCGGCGCAAGAGGGGTTGGCGAGGAGGATGGAGGCGGAGCGGTTGCCCCGGTTGGAGTTCCTGATGGTGCTGATGACGACGCGGTTGGGAGTATAATCGAAGAAGGTGGAGCCGTAGATGTCGGTGGGGCTGGAGCTTTGGCCGAAGAGACCGTCGCTGAAGCACCGGGTAAGGGACATGGGCTGGCTGGCGGGAAGATAGTCGTAGAGGCGCCAGGCAGTGAGATAGGTCGGGACGGAGCCGCTATAGGCGTAATCGACGCCGCTTTGGGCCACGCCGGAGGGGACGCTGAGGTTGGCGGAGAGATAGCCCAAGGTGCCGTTGTTGCGGGTGAGGGAGATGGTGGCGGAGGCCGAGCTTTGGAGCACGCTGTAATTGGTGTAAGTGAGGGAGAGGTTGCCGGGGCCCGGGGTGCTGCCGCCGATGAGGCGGCAGAAGTTGGAGCGGTTACGGAGGCCGGCGCGGGTCTTGGGCTGGGAATCGATGTTCTGGTTGTAGGGGCCGAAGAAATCATTGGGGTCGATGCGGAGAGCCGCGTTGGCCTGGCCGCCGCCGACTTGCTGGAAGGTACCGCCGATGAGCACGTTGCCGTCGCTCTGAACCCCGGAGGCATAGACGACACCCGCTGGGTCGATGAACCGCTCGCGGTGGAGGCCGGCAAACTGATTGTAGGCGGTATCGAGGAAGGAAGTATCGACGGTGCCGTTGGCGAACAGGCGCGTGAAGCCGAGCCGATGGGTGCCGTTGAAGAGAGTGAAGCTGCCGCCGACGTAAATAACGCCATCGAGCTGGGGGAGGATGCTGAAGACCGTATTGTCGGTGCCGGTGCCGGGGGCGAAGGTGGGGTCCAGAGTGCCGCCTGGGGTGAAACGGGCGATGCGGGGACGCGAGAGGCCGTCCACGGTGAGGAATTCGCCGCCGACCAGCAAATTGCCTAAGGGATCAATGGCCAAGGCATGGACGATGCCGTCGAGCCCGACGCCCAAGGTGTTGGCGAAGGCGCGGTTCAGAGAGCCGTTGGAGTTGAGTGAGGCGAGGTTGAGCAACAGGTTGGTGCCGACGGCGGAGAAGTCGCCGCCGATGTAGATCTGGCCGTTAGCGGAGGCAAGGGCGTTGATGGTATTGCCGGTGATGCTTGGGGCGGCAAAGGAGGTGTCGAGCGAGCCGTTGGGGTTGAGCCGGGCGATGTGGCTGCAACTGGTGCCGTTATAGCCGGTGAAGTCGCCGGCGATGAGGAACTGGCCGTTAGGCAAGACGAGCACGGCGCGCACCGGGGCATTGGCGCCAAGGCCGGGACTAAAATCGGCGATATCGAGGGAGCCGTCGCCATTGAGCAGGGCAACCCCGGGACTGGGCTGGCCATTGAAGGCGCCGAAGCCGCCGCCGACCAGGATTTTGTTGTTGGTAGCCGAGGCGATGCTGCTGATAAAGGCATCGGCGCCGTCCAGGGGCGGGGCGAGGAAGGATTGGTCGAGGGAGCCGTCGACGTTGACGCGGGCGATGCGATTGCGAGCATAGGTGTTAAACGACCGGAAATCGCCGACGACAATAGTCTGATCCAAGGTATTGGTAGTGGAGACAACATTGGTGGAGACGGTGGTGCCATTGGTGGAGACGACGGTATTGGTCATGACGTAGAAGTTGGGGAAGACCAGCATGCCCATGACCTGGCCATCGGCGCCAGGTTCAGCCATGTCCGGCGGGTCGGAGGGAGGGACACGGGCGAGGGCCATGGAGTAGCTGTGATCCGGGTCGTAAAGTTCATCGACGGAGCCGGCCGGGGGGTTTTGGTCATTGGCGAGGATGGTGACGTAGCATTCGTCGGCGGTGCCGACGGCGACTATGCCGCTAGCCGGGCTCTCAGCGTCCCTCCAAAAAGAGACCTTGAAGGTGCGGGCGAACTTGGTAAAGCCGTCGTTGGTGATGATGAAGGAGAGGGTTTTGTAGCCATCGTTACCGCCGAAAGAGATGTCGCCTTCGTCGAGGACGAAATCGGAGTTGGTGCCGTTGATGGCGTTTTGCATCGCAGGGGTGGGAGTGGCGTAATCGGTGCCCGGTTCAAGCGGGAAGAAATTGTCCCAGCCGGCACCGCTGATATTATCGAGGTACTGGGCGTTGACGCGATAGTGGAGGGTGGCGGACTCGGGGGGGCCCGACTGACTGAAGGTACGCAAGACCGTAAGCAGGGCGGTGGAGTAATAGGTTTGGAGGTCTTCGGGGAAACGATAGTGGACGTGAGACCAGTTATAGACGTCGCGGTTAGTGGTGCCGTCCATGACCCTCGTGAAATTCCGGATTTCAACGGTGGCATTGGACCAGGTCAAATCGAGGCGCGGGGGTGAGACATCGAGAGATTCGACGGGGTCGAGCCTGGGGTTGGAGAGGAAGACGGAGAAATCGTAGCCGAGGGGTCCAAGGTTCATCCCAAAGGGTCCGCCGCCGCCGCCCCCGCCCCCGCCGCCCCCGCCCCCGCCGCCAGTTAGACCTTGGCCTCCGAGGATGGGGACAACGATGTCCTTGCTCATTTCGAAGTCGTCGAAGACGAGGGTGCCGGAGATGGGACTGTAGTCGGTGCCGGCCAGGGCGGTGCCGTCGGCGGTGGCGTAATCGACCAAGACGCGACCGGAGGACCCGGCCCAGCGAGTGACGCTGACGACGACGCCGGTGGCGAAATAGTTGTAGTAGGTTTTGGCGTTAACATTCCAGTCCGCGAGGCTTTCCTCCGGGGTGCAGTAGTACTCGGGGATGGGGCCCGTGGGGCTGGTCCAGTTGAACTGCTCGCTGGCGAAGCGAAAGAGGCCGGAGGAGTGATAGGCCCAGTTGAGGACGGGGAAACCGTTGGGGGCAGCGATGGTGCTGCCGCCGAAGATGGTGCCGGAGCCGCTGGAGTTGGTGGTGTTGGCGCCTTTGCTGTCGATGGCGATGTAGTAGGTGGTATTGTAGGCGGCATTGAAGCGCAGGCCGCTGGGTCCTCCGAACGGCAGAGTGCTGCCGCGGACAACGCTGCCCGCGACAATGCTCCCGAAGAAGCCGCCCATATACTGGTCTTTCTGGAGGAGGTAGGGGTCGAGGTCGTCATTGGCGGCGACCTGCGTGAGGTGGTTGAGGTCGGTCCCCGAATAGACCGCGAGGATGGTATCCATGGGCCCGTCATAGGTATTGGTCACGGTGATGAACGTTTGGACGTTGGTGAAGCCGTTGGTGCCAACGGGAATCAAGATATTGGTCAGGATGAAGCTGTAGCTTGTGGAAATAGAGTGACTGCCAAAGGTGTCCATCGAGACCTCGCCGTCGGCCGGGGCCGTCCATTTATACCAGATGCTGTAGGTGGGGGCGAAGCCGGCGTGGTTGGGTTCGCCGGCCTGGCCGGTGGCGTTGGTATTGCACCCGGCAATGGAGCCCCATTCGCCGGTAATGAGGGTGGCATTGGCAAAGTTGTCGTTGGTGGCGCCGGTGGCGGGTGTTTGCGCCAAGGCCGAGCCCGCCAGGCCAAGGGCGAGGAGCGCGAGCGGAAATCCGAAATCCGAAGTCCGAAGTCCGAAGGGCCGCAGGAAAGCCGCAAGCGGAAATCCGAAACCCGAAGGCCGAAATCCGAAGGGCCGCAGGGAGCGGCGGATATTCAAATTGAATCTACGCATAACGATAAACTTCACACGGTTAAACTAACGAGCATCGGGTGCCGGTATTCTCACTCCGCCAGGTCCAAAGGCGCGCGGCTATGACCTTTATCCAGACTGTTCCAGGAACAGGAAGAACCTAACAAAAAAAAGCGGAGCCTCCTCACGCCCGCAGGGCCGATTCGAGAAGGGGCCGAAAACGGGGAGGGGACGGCTTCGTCCAATGCCGCTAGCTCGGATATTTCACGAGCTTCGCGAGCCGGAAGGCGTAGCGCAGACTTCTCCCGGCCTGCCGGGATATCGCGGATTTCCAATCCGCGGATGCGACTAAGCAGGTACAGCCTGCCGACTGGAAGTCGGCGATACAGCAGGTTGGAAACCTGGGCTACGCAGATTGGCCCTGTCACGCCGGATCCAACAGGATGTTGAACGGTGGAATTCACTGGGCCAGTTCCAAAAGGACCTTTCCGCTCTGCTGCGGGCCCAGGAAGAAGCCGCAGCCGTTGGCGCCCTGGCCAGAGAGCACACCCTGGAAGGAGAGGGTCTGGCCGGCGGACCAAATGGCGCCGTTGAACACGCCGGAGGAGGTAACCAAGGAGAGAGACAATTTGCCGTTCGGGTGAACGCGCTGGTGGGTATCAAGGGTGAAGGAGCCAGCGGCAACTGCCGAAACGGCGTTGGAGAAGAGCAGCGTGCCTCCGGTGACGCCGGCGAGGGCGTTGGCGGACACGTAGAGGGAGCCGGCGGCGGTGATGAGGTTGGTGAACCCCGCGGGGTAGGACTTGGGGGTAGCCCCGGCGGGATTGAGCCAGACTAACTGCCCATCGCAAGCGTTGGCGGCGGCGTTGGGGAACTGGAGCCAACTGAGCAGGCAACCGCCGCCGCCGTAAAGGGAGGCATAGAGGGGCCAGTAGCCGTCTTGGGAGCGCATCGCGCTCTGGCTGACCTTGGTGCCATCGGCCAGAGCGCCGGCAAAAAGGAGATTGCCGAGGCTATCGACGGTGATGGCGCCGTAGCCATAACCGGCCGGGGAGGCGGCGAGAGAGGCCTCCGAAGGCTGGATGACCAGAGTGTAGGGGGCACGTGCCGTCGGCGCGGCCCGATAGGCCTGCAGCGAGGCGGACCAGTCGGTGGCGGCGAGGCTGCCTAGCATTTGACCGCCGCCGGAGAGGTCGAGGAGCAGTGTGAGGTTGAGCGGCGCCAGGCCGGAGGCGCGCGGAACGCGAGCGGAGGCCGTGCTGGGAGTATTGGTGCTGAAGGAACCAGAGACCGAATACGAGTGCCCGCCCAGCGTAAGTTTGGCGGTATAGGCGCCACGGCGCGTGACCTTGGCGGTGAAGCCGCCGGAACTGGCGGCAGCGGCGCCGTTGGTGTCCGAGAAGAGGCCATAATAAGAGCCGAGGGCGGCGGAGAAGGCGTTGGCCGAGGCAATCTGGGGGGAGAAAGTGGCCTCGGGCGGGAGGATGGCGGGCCTAACGGCGGGTTTGGGGGGCGGGTCTTGGGGCACGACTTCGAGGGTGGCGAGGGTGCTGGTCACCGAGCCGAAGGGATTGGAAACGATGACATCGTAAGAGCCGGCGTCGGTGACCTGAACATTAGTCTTGGAATAGACGGCGGCGGTTGCCCCGACAATGGCGCTATAAGAAAACCCCCCGCCACTGGGCTGGGTAAGGAACCATTGATAAGCGAGCGGGGGGGCGCCGGAGACGGCCACAGAAAAGACGGCGGTGGCGCCCGGAGCGAGGGTGAGGTTTTGGGGCTGCGCGGTGATGACCGGCGCCAGCGGCGGGCCGAGGTTGAGGGGGACCGCGGGAGTGACGACGGCACCGGCGAAACTGGCAACGACGACGGAGTAAGCGCCGGCGTCGGTGGCCTGGACGCTGGGGAGGGTGTAAGCGGGGAAGTAGGCGCCGGGGATGGGCACCCCGTCCTTGAGCCACTGATAGGTCAACGGGGAGGTGGAGGAGGCGAGGACGCTAAAGGTGACGGAGACGCCTTGGTTAACGGTCTGGCCCTGGGGGGCGAGGTTGATGGCGGGGAGCAGGGGCACGTCGTTGGAGAGGCCAGGGAACGGAAGCGGGACAAGGGAGATCGGGGCCAGGCTTTGGCAATTGACCACGCCGTTCGTATTGGAAACGAGGTCGCAGCTTGAGGCCAAGGCGGCGTTGACGCGATGCAAGAGGCCATCGGGATAGAGGAGGTTGGTGGAGGAGAAGTAGCCCCAGTTGTAGGTGCTGACCCAAACGAAGTGTCCGGCGCCGCGGCCGTTGAGTTTCTCGGCGATTTCGACGCCGTTGGCCCTGGCTTGGGCGAAATAGACGGTGATGTTGGCGGCGGACATGCCGGTGAAATCGCCCTGAGCGTCGCTGGCGGTGGCGGTGAAGTTCGTCAGTTCGAGGTCGTCGATATAGATGGCGCTGCTCCCGGCGCCGGCACCGGTGAAGGCGAAGACGCTGTCATCGGCGCCGTCGAGGATAAGGCGGCCGAGGGCGGCATTATTGAAGAAGCCGGCGCTGGTGGGGCCAAGGTCGGCGGCAGCCCAGACAATGGGAACGCTGGTATTGGGAGAGGCGGTATCCATGATGGTGGTGGCAAGGAGGTCGCCGGCCTCGGGCTTGACGAGGAGGCTGAGGCCGCCGTCACCGGCGCTCCAGGCGTTGGCGTTGGTGAGCTGGGCGTTGAAGAAGTTGGTAGGGTAGTTGGTGTTGGCCAGGTAAATGAGGGCCAGGTTCGAGATGCCGTCGCTCAAGGCATTGGTGACTGACAGGCTAAGGCCGGCGCCGGCCTGGAAGAGGGTGTTGCTGGCGAAGAGATAGCCGCTGTCGAGGGCGATGTTGCCATTGACGGCGAAGAGGAAGCCGTTGGTAAGGATAGCGTTCCGGGCCTGTTGGACCTGCACGTCGCCGGTAGCGGCGGCGATGAGGCCGCTGTTCTCGAAGTCCTGGGACCAGATCAAGGAGCCGTTGTTGGTGATGAAGCCGCGGTTGACGAAGGCCACATAGGGGACATTGAAATTGGTGTCGTAGAACGGCGAGGAACGCGAGCCGCCGAAGAAGACGGCGTTATGGGCGGCGAAGGCGCCGAAGTTGGTCAGGTACTGAAGGCGGGGAGTGGCATTGGGCCAAACAATGCCGCTATTATCGATGTAGAGGGCGCCGGCGGCAGGGGACGTGCCCGGGGCATTGGTGGCGATGGTGAGGCGGGAGGCATCCAGGCGGAGGTTGCGGGTGACGTGGAAGGCGTCATGGAGGATGAGGTTGTCATCGCCGCCCAGCACATTGGTGCTGGTCAGGTAGAGGGACTGCGAGCGGACAGGGAAACTGGGGGCGAGGTGGGCATCGACGAAGAGGACGTGAAAGACGTTCGTGTTGGTGGTGGCATTATTCACGTTAGTGACGCAGGTGCTCCACAGGTCGACGTAGCCCTCCGGTTGAGCGACGTAGGGGTTGAAGAGGTTGGTGATTTCGAGCAGGCCGTTGGTGCTGCGCAGGTTAAAGTCGGCGAAGGGCGCGACAATCTGGGCGTTGCTGCTGCCGAGGAAGTGGTTGGTGGCCTGGAAGGACAGGTAGTTGACGCTCGTGATGCGAGCCTTGGTCAGGTTGAGGCTTTGGCTGGCGCTGACCTCGATGCGGCCAGGGATGTTGGTGACATCCTGGCCGACCGTGTCGGATAGAAGGATCGAGCCCGGGGGCAGGAGCGCCTCATAAGCGGCCCAGAGATTGGTCAATGTGCCAGCGGGAAAGAACCCCCCGGGTATGGCGTTAGGGGTGGCCGCGAGACCGATACCGAAGAAGGAGAACGCGGATTCAAACACATCGAAGTTGAGGGGGATTATCGTAGGCCGGGAAATGCCGACACCGGCGTAGCCGTTGGTCACAAAGCCGTTGGTGACGATGAGTGGAAAGTCATCGAGGACGTAGAGGTAGGTGGGGTTGACAGTGGCGCTGCTCGGGGACCATTGGACGATGATCTCCCCGCCCTCGAAGAAAACCTTGGCAGAATAGGCCGAGTTGGTGTTGTTAAGGAAGACCGCGCTGTAGAGGAAGCTGTTGGTGCCTAGCCAGTTAGGGGTGACGTCCCAGTAGGAGAGGCCGTTGGCGGCAAGCGTCAGTTGCTGTAACAAGAGGGTGTTGTTGCGGGTGGTGACGATATGGGCGGGCGTCGACTGGGGGGAAAAGCCAAACTGAGCGTTGAGGTCGAAGTTGTTGGTGCCGAAACCCCAGTAGCCGTCAAAAACGCCGCCGTTGAAGAACGAGGTGCTGAAAATGTTAACCCGGCTGAGCGTGTTGAAAATGCCGATGCCTGAATTGGTCATCATGAGGGAACCGCGGCTCAGGTCGACGGATTGGCCGTTGAAACTGCAGAGGCCGTTGTAACCCAGGACAATCGCCCCGGGGTTGATGATATTGGTGGCTTCGACCCGCATTTGGGCGAGACCGGCGTAGCTCAAGCCGAGGGCGCCAACGAGGATGAAGTTGGTTTCGCTCCCGGCATAGATGGAGCCGGAGTTATAGAAGTTGGCGGCCATCCGTTCCGGACCCACGCTCGAGGGGACGGTGCGGAAATCGATGCCGGGGTCGACGGCCATGTAGCCAAGATTGGTGAAATTGAGGGTGTCGAGGGGCTTGAAGAGGGTGGCGTTGAAGCCGAAGGTGACGGGATCCTCGTCGAGGTTGGTGAAGGTGACGGAAAAGAAGTTCTTATTGACGAAGTTAACGGCATCGACCGTGGGGGGGATAGCGGGCGGGGCTTGGACGACGCCGTCGTTTTCATAGAACAGGGCGGGCTGCGCGCGCGCGGGCAGAGCCAGGGCGGCCAGCAGAAAGCTTAGGAACAAACTTGGGAGAAAGGAAGGTTTCATAGAATTAAAGTCCACAGTCCACAGTCCACAGTCGGGAATCGGACGTCCGCAGCCCACGGTCCAGGCGGGGTAGAAGCTGAGCGAAACGAGAAAGGGGGGGCCGACAAAGGTCCAGGCAAAAGGACCGACAAAGGTGTGGAGCCGGAGTCGGGGACGAAGGTCAAATTATTTGGCATCGGGGCCTAACGGTTGATGGTGAGGGAATAGGGAGTATCGATGAACCGCTGGCCGGTGTCGGTCATTTGGATAGTGAAGGCGTAGGCGCCGGCGGCCAGCGGGGTGCCGGACAGAACGCCGTTAGCCAGGACGAGGCCCGGGGGCAGGGTAGAGCCGGTGGCTACGGCGAAGGAATAAGGGGGCAGGCCGCCGGCGCCGGAGAAAGTGTTGGTGTAGGCAACGCCGGAGGCGGGATTGACATAAGAGAAGGCGTACGGTGTGCCGACCGTGCCGGCGGGGAGGGTGGCCGGGAAGGCCTCGATGACGATCTGGTTGACGAAATTAGTAAGGCTCAAGCCGACGGGGTAAATGACCGGGGGGTTGGTGGTACCGTCGAAAGAACCCCAGAGGAAGGCCTGGCTGGCGGTGGTCTGATCTACCGAAATGGGACCGATGTTCTGGAGGAGCGGGCCGACTTTGTTAAAGGCAAGAGATATGGTGGTGCCCCCTTGGGGCGCCAGCGCCACCGTCCCAGGGCCATAAATCGGGTTGCCAGAGTTGGCCACGATGCCATTGGTGTCGAACTGGAGTGAAGTGAAGGAGACATCGATGTCGAAGAACGGATAGGTGGCTGGCGGGCCGGCGAGGTCCGCGGCGGAGAGGATGATGTCGGGTGCGAGGACGATGCGGGAGATGATTATGGGGTAGATGGCATTGTTGGTTACGGCGGAGGCGGTGAAGACATTGGTAACGGGCTCCCAGAAGCGATTGAGCAGCGAATCGTAATCGCGGCGCCGGAACTCCATGTAGTTGATGCCTTGACGGAGGGCGATATTGGTGCTCTGGCCGGCGCAAGTAACGGGAACCGCAAGGAAGACGTGATTGGTGGAGTAAGTGACCAGGTTCTGGGCGTAGATCTCGATATTGGTGGCGCCGGCGCCGGCGGTGTTGGTCGAGGCGGTACTGTTCGTGTACATGATGACATTGGTCACGCCGGTGAGAAGGTTGGTTTCGGAGTTGGTCTCCGTCAGCTCGTTGGCCAGGATGGTCATGTTGCAGAGGTTGCTGGTGAGGACGAAGAACTCGCCGACGGGCAGGTTGGTAACGAAGCTCTGGCTAGTGATGTTGGTGAGCATCGAAGGCGTTTGGTAGGTCCCGTAGGGAATGTTGGTCGGGTTGATGCTGACGGTCTGCAGGGTGGCGATTTGGGGGCCGACCAGGCCATCGATGCTGGTGACTGGGAAATTGGTCCAGGCGCCGTTTTTGAACTGAACGACCCAGAGGTTGCCGTAGTAATGGACAAAATCCAATTGGACGGCGAGGGAGTAGTTAGTCTGATAGACCAGGACGGGCGCGTTGGTGAAGGGGCTGTAAGGGGATTTGACAAAATTGGAGGTGACGATGGCATTGGTGACGAGGACGGGGAAATTGGTGGCCGCGGCGCTAAAGAAGAGGCCGGGGTAGAGGGCCGCGAGGGCGGCATCGCTGTTGGTGAGGGCTTGCTCAGCGAAGAGCGTGAGGTTGGAGGTGTAGAGCAACTGGTTGGTCGTGCTGGCGACGGAGGTGAAGCTGACCGTGCCGTTGCCGGCGTTTTCGAGGACGAGGTTGTTGGTGTTGAGGAGGTAGCGCATGCCGCCGACATCATCGCGGGTCAAGCCGGTATAGTAATAGCCGAAATAGTCGATCAAGCTGGAGTTGAGCCCGGAGTAGAGGTCGTGGTGCCTCGAGACGGGGGCGAAGGTGGGGGCGTCGGCGTCAACGGGAGTAGGCACGGTGTAGGCTCGGTCCTGGGCAGGACACAATTCCTGGATCCAGTAGGTGTAGAGGACGCTGTTGACGTAGGCGGTGGGGTCGAAGGTGACGGGGTCGAAATTGCGTTGGATGGTGCCATAGACGTAGAGCGGGCAAGAGGCGCCGGAGGGCAGGGCGCGCCAGCGCAAGGTCCAGGTATAGGCAATGGGATCGGCCAGGCAAAGCTCGCCGAGCATGGTTTGGAGGGTAAAGGACTTGAGGTCGAACAGTTGGAGAGCGGAGGCGGTGTAGTTCAACTGCCTGGATTCGAGGGGGATTTCGTCGAGGCCGGGGCTGAAGGAACTGAGGTTGGTAAGGGTAGTGTTGAGGATGTTGAACGCGGCGTCGCCGGCAGCGGTGCCATTGGTCCCGAAGTAGTCAAGGAAGGTTTGATCGTAGGTATAATAGAGCTCCGGGATATTCCAGCGGAACCCCTCGCCCAGGTTTTTGACGGCGTACGTAGAGGTGCCGAGGTAACCCAACGCGGCGGTTTGATAGGGCTCCCGGGTTCCGTACATGGAGAAGGCTGAGGCGGACTGGGCGGCGGCCATGAGGCAGGCCGCCCAGCACAGGTGCTTGAGTTTTCGCAACATAGTGAATTCCTTATTCAGCGGCAGGCGGGGCGCCGCCCAGATAGACTTGTCCGCTCTGGCCGGGAGTCAGGAAGAGGCCCGCGCCACTGGGGACCTTTTCATAGACCACACCCTGGAAGGTGAGGGTCTGGTTGAGTTCGGCAGACCAGGAACTGCCCTTGAAGAGGCCGGAAGCGGGGGTGAAAGTGAGCTTGAGGCTCGCGGGGGCGCCACTGACCCGATTCAGGCGGTCCAGTCGGAGGGAATTGGTGAACGGCGCCGGCAAGGCGCCGCCGCTGAAGATGAGGTCAAGATTCGTGAGGTTCAGGATCGGGCCGGCGCTTGGCGGGGTGTAGGCGGAACCGACGGCGGCGACGGCATTGGTGAACCCGGCGGGGAAGGACTGGGTCCCGAGGCCGGCGGGTTTGATCCAGATGAATTGGCCGCTGAGGTCGCTGGCGGGGAGGGCCGCGTTGAATTGCATCCAACTGATGGCAGCGCCAGCGCCGCCATAGAGGGAGCTATAAAGGGGCCAGAGGCCGTCTTTGGAGAGGGCGCTGGTCTGGCTGACCTTCGTGCCATCGGCCAGGACGCCGCTCCACTGGAGGACTCCGCCGGGAGAGACGGTCATCGTTCCATAGCCGTAGCCGGCCGGGCCGGAGGTCGCGGGCGGGATGGCGATAGTGTAGGAACCGCGCTGGGGAGCGGGGTTTGCTGCGGTGAAGATGAGCCGATCGGCGTCCAACTGGGCCCAATAAGCCGAGAGACGGTCGGTAATGAGGCCCTGGAGGCGGTCGGTGCCGGAGAGGTCCAGGCGCAGGCGCACCGTGAGGGACTGGCCGGAAATGAGCTTGAAGGAGTTGGTTGCCAGGCCGGTAAGGGGGCTGAACTTGCCGGAAATGGGGTAGTGGCGACCGGCAATGAGCAGGTTGGCGCTGTAAGCGCCTTTGGCCGTGGTACTGGCGGTGAAGAACCCGGAGGTGAGGACCGTGACGTTAGAAACATTGTAAATCAGCCCGTTGTAAGCGCCCTGCGCCTGGGCGATGGCGTTGGAGGGGGCGTTTCCCGACAAGGGCAGGAGGGGGGGAAGCGGGTCGAGGGTGGGAGCGGACTGGGCGGCCAGGGAAGGAACGTTGGTGCTGGACGGGGCCACCGGCGACAACGGAATTGCCGAAGGGGGCAGGATTATCGGGAAGGGGTCCGAGGCCGGCGGGGCAAAGACGGTCGAGATGGGGGCGGAGGGGACATAGGCAGCAGGGGCCACGACTTGGGCGACAGGGTCGAAGCCGCTGGCGAGGCTGCCAAGGCTGGTCCAGAGTGTAAGGAACCGTTCGGCGTTGTCAGAGATGACGGTGCCGTGCATTTGGCGGCCGACAGTGGTGGTATTGAGGCGGAATTCGGAGCCGGAGGGGGAACCGTCCGGGTTGAGGAATTGGCCATAGACCCCTTCCCACGAGCCGTCCTGGCCCATGCTGGTCCAAACGGCGAGGAAGTTGTTGCCGACGGAGGCGACGTGGGAGGCGTACTGATCGCCCTGGGTGTAGGTGTTGACCCGGCGCACGAGACCGCCGGTTCCATTAGTCGAGAAGGTCCTGGCGAAGACATCGAGCCCGTTGCTTTGGGTGACGAGGTCCTTCTCGGTCCAGGAGACGATGAAACCGCCATCGGGGGCGGCGGCCGCGGCGGGAAGGCTGCAAGGGGCAACATTGGTATTGACGATGAATTCGTTAGCCAGGGCAACGCCGTTGCTATCGAAGGTGCGGGCGAACACATCCGCGCTGGGGAGGAGCATGGGGGAAAAAACGGTATTGGCATCCGGGCTCTGAGGGGCGGCCTGGGTCTGCTGCTCGGAGATCCAGACGATGACAAAGCCGCCATTGGCAAGGGTGGCGATGGCGGGAGACCTTTGGTTGTAGAGTGTGAACTGGTTGACGAGAAACTCGGAGCCGACCTTGGCGCCGGCGGAGGTCAGGATCTGGGCGTAAACGTCCTGGTAGCTCGAAGGGCTCTGCTGGTTGTAGCTGCCCCAGGCGAAGACCACATTACCATTTGGGAGCGCGGCCAGGACGGGTTGGCGCCTGAAGTTGGCGGTAAAGGTGTTGACCAGGACATCGCCGGTCAGCCAGGTGTTCGTTGGGGAAAGGAAGCGGGCGTAGATGTTCTGACGGCTCGGAGCGCCGCCTTGCCAGGCGAAGACCGCCCCGCCGCCGGGGACCAGGGCGACCTGGGGCAGCGTTTGGTCGCCGCCGACGATTTGATTTACACGGAAGGGACGGCCGACCGGGTGGAAATTGCTGTTGAGAGCGACGACGCCGATGCCCAAGCCGAAGCCATCGATGGCATTGTCTTCCCACGCGAGGAAGCCGCCGAGGGGGGAGAGGGCGGCGGCGGGATGGGCCTGATCGCCGGCTTGGGAGCCTGCGATAGCGTACTCCGGGCCGTTGTTGGTGAAGGTGATTTCAGCACTCAGAGCGCCGGGCAGGGCGAGGGCCAACGCCCAGCCGATCACCTCTTTGCGGACGGACAGCGACAATGACATATATCCTTACAGTTGTTTTAACAAGCCGAGGCGGTTTTGTCCATGAGTAAACGCGCGAGGTCAGCGGTTCTCATTGTGGCCGTGGACACAGCGATCTTCTGGAGTGCGCTGGCAGAGCGAAGCGGCGACGGCGCTTTCGGCCGCCGGGGACGTTCGACAGGGCCGCAGGTCGCCCGGGCCAAAGCGGTGTCGCGCTTCGCTTGCCACCGCACTCCAAACGCTTCGCGACCTCGACACCGCGTCCGAATCGGGCGCAGCCTTCGGAGTGCGCGGTATTCCCGGCATGAGGGCCTGTGCCGTGGCAGCCACGGGCGGAGCGAACGAAGGTGACGGAATGATTCCATGCGGCTCTCGTTTCTAAGGGGACTTAGCGTTGCATGGGCGGGGCCGCAGGAGACTTGGGCTGCACCGGGAAGCCGTTCTGGGCAAACGGCATTTCGTCCTCCGAATGGTAGCGGTTGCCCGCCGGGTCAATGATCGTCGGGGTGACAAAGATGAGGAGGTTCTTCTTCTGCGTCTGGTTGATCTCGTTGCGGAACAGCCGGCCGACGACCGGCAGGTCGCCCAGGATGGGGACCTGGTCCTTCATTTTGCTGACGTTTTCGGTGATGAGCCCGCCCAGGACGACCGTCTGGCCGTCATAGACATTGACCGAGGTAGTGACCTGGCGGATGCGGAAATGAGGCAGAGGCAGCACGGCGGTTAGCGGCGTGGCCGGGCCGGTGCCCGAGGCGGCCGCGAGGATGGTGGCAAAGGGGCCCGGATCGTCATAGCCGATGAATTCCATGATGCTCGGGATGAGGATCATTTGGATGCTGAAGCCGTCCGCCGAGACGTAGCCGACGGCGTCCAGCGTGGGGCCGAAGGGGAGTGCCACAACGCTAGGCGTTATCGCCGTAGAACTAACGCCGACGACGGTACCGCCGATGCCGCCGCCGCCGCCCAGGCCGCCGGCGCCGCCCAGGCCGCCGCTGGTGAGGCTGTTGCCCACGACAATGCTCTGGATGTCAACGTTCATGATTTCGGCTTGGCGTCCGCTGAGGGTCGTGACTTGGGATTCGGTGATGAAATCCGCGCCGTCGCGCTGCTGGAGGGCCGAGATGACGACCTTGAACTGGGGGTCGGTGAGGATGCCGGTGAAGCTGGCCAAGGGGGAGAGGGTGGGCAGGGCGCCAGCGGAACCCCGCACGCCGCTGGTAAGATTACCGTCCGTGTTGGCGGGTGGAGTGATGACGCCGGTGGGGAAGAAGCCTGAAGGGTTGGCCGCGGACGGAGAGCCGGTCAAGGTGGGCTGGCTGCCGGCAGAGCCGACGACCGCGCCGTTCGGGCCCATGAGGAAATTGCCAAGGAACCACTCGAAGCCGAGGCCGCGTGTGTCATTCTGGGTGAGTTCCACGAATTTGCTTTGGATGTTGATCTGTGGGGGAGCGATGTTCAGGACCTGGACGGCGCGTTCGATGATGTCGAGATCGAAGAGGGCAGCATAGACGAGCAAGGTGCCTTCGCGGTCATTGAAAAAGAGGCTCTTGGGGGGAGTGATATCCACGCCCAGGCTCTGGAAGAAGCTCCTGACCTGGGTCTGGACGCCAGACACGCCGGCGACACGAGTGACGAAGCCCAGGCCCTGGCCGGTGTAAGGGTTCGCCAGGAGGTTGGAGCCGCCCTGGCCGCCGACCCCGCCGCCCAAGCCGCCACCGCCGCCCAAGCCGCCGCCCAAGCCGCCGCCGCCGCTGGGAGCGATATTGACGTGCGGGACCGAGGCAAGGCTCATGCCGCCGCCGCCGCCGCCGCCCATGCCACCACCCATGCCACCACCCATGCCGCCACCCATTCCACCCATCATGCCGCCGCCACCGCCCATGCCGCCGCCGCCGCCGCCGCCGCCGCCGCCGCCGCTGCTGCCGGAGAGCGACATGAGCAGAATGCCCCAGTCCAGGCCGAAGACGCCTTGGAGCCCCTGAATGAACGTGTTGGGGTCCACCTTGATGGTGCGGAAGTAGAGCGGGGTGGTCTCCCGGCCTTTGAGGGAGAAGACCACGGCGTAATCCTCGATCGAGTATTTGATGGGTTTCTCGGCGACTTTGACAATGATTTCGAGGAGGTCGGCCAGGCGGAGGTCGTGCAGGACGAGGCTGATCGTAACGCCGATAGTGTTCATGTCCACGGTTTCGGCGCCCTGGGCCGCGATAGGCAGGCCGGTGGCGGGGTCGGTGCCGGTAGGGCCGGCGGCGGAGGTGGTGGCGGGGTCGGCGAAGGGGGCGACAATGAAATTGATGCCTTGGCCTGTGGGGTCGCGTCTCCTGGCCAGATCATCGAGCATCTTGACCACTTCGCTCAAGGGGATGTTGACCAAGGGCGCTTTGTTGACTGGGAATTCGTCGATGCGGATTTTGTCGAGTTTGCTGACGATGATTTGGCGGCCGCGCCCGGTGAAGACGGTGGTGGGGTTGGTGCGGGCGAAAGGGTTGGGTTGAGGAAGATAATTGCCCTTGGTGTCGATGGCCCATTTCCTCTCGATGTCGGGGCCCAGTTTTCTGCGGGAATCCAGGTCCCGCTCGTTTTCGGCGGTGTGGTAACGGGCTTCGCTGACCAGGTTGAGATAATACCAGGCGGCATCGTTTTCAGGGTCTTCTTTCCGGGCCTGCCTGAGTTTGACTTCGGCCTCGTCGAGTTTCCCCATTTCGTAGTACAGCTTGCCGTCCTGGACGAGCTGCGCGGCCCGGCTCTTGCTGGCCACCACGGCCGGCACCATCCGTTCCGCCTCTTCGCTCGGCATCTTGTTCTTGGACTCGGCGATGAGTTTGTCCAGCCCGAGGCGGAATTCGACGGCGGCCGGATTGGCGGGGTCGGCCCGCAGGGCGTCATCGATCTGCACTTTGGCCTCGCGCAGGTTGCCGCGGCGCTGGGCGCTGCGGGCGAGCTGGAGGCGGACGGCGCCCAGGCCGGCCTTCGTCTGCTGGGCCTCCGCTTCCACCCCGGAGCCGATGCGCTGGACATAGTCCCAGGCGTCGTCGTAGAGCTTGGCGGCCACGACGAGATCGCCCCGCTCCTGGGCATCGCGGGCCTTGACCAACGTATTGCGCAGGTAGATGACATTGGCTTGGCGATAAACTGCCTCTCGGGTGACGATGTCCTGGTCGGACGGCTGGGAGTAAGCCGCCGGCAGGGTTGCCAACAAAAGGGTTAGGGCGAGTGGGAGGGTAACTGCTTTCATCGTGGATCAATTATGATTTATGAATTATTAAGGATGGAGCATGACGGGCGCCTAACAGACTAATCCGGGCCGTTGTAAGGGATGGACCACTTCTTCTGGTTGGATTTGGCTTTGAGAATGACTTCGTTCTTGTTGATGGCAACAACATCGTAGCTCTCGCCGTTGAAAGTGAGCGGAGGTGGGGTATTGGCGCGGCAGCCGGGCCAGGCGCGGCTCTCCGGGGCGTACTTGAGGTCGGCGGTGTAGCCGTCAACTCGGCGGTAGGGGTTCGTCTTGTCCGTATTCAGCACGGCCTCTTCTCCGTTTTCGTTGAGCACCAGCACGACGTTGGTCGGGCTGTCGGCAGGGCCGCCGAATTCTTTGACGAGGAACAAGTCGTTCTTGTCACCGACCTTGCAGTAGCGAGTGGTTTTGCGGCGGTCGGCGAGTTTGGGGGCGGCTTCGCGTTTGATCCCGATGGTAAACTTGGGCACGGCATCTTCGATCGAGACATTGTCGAGCGTCAGTTCGACATAGAGTTTGGTGAGTTTGGTGACGACGACGGCCTTGGGGCCGACGCTATTGGGGTCGAGCTTGACCAGGCGGCCTTCGGGCGACTTGCGCCAGGGCATGGGGTTGAAGAGCTTGTGAGGGGCGGAGAGGTCGAGGATGGCAGGGGTGGCCAGGCGCTGGAGGACCGCCTGGTAAGGGCCCAGGTCCAACTCCGGCAGGGGCTTCACACCGGGCCTGAGGTGTTCGTTTTCTTTGCTCGCGAGTTCCTCTTTTTCGCTGGCGATTTTGAAAAAGAGGAAACCGACGGCCCCGGCCAGCCCAAGCAGGACGGCGCCGAGGAGGACCTTTTCGTAGTGTTTTTTAATGAAGTCCATCTTATCTCGAAATGGCGGGTTTGGGCTAGGGCTTCACCAAGCTGGCAGCGGCGGGTCTGGGCTCGCGCTTCGCCACGCCGGCAACGGCGGGCTTGGACTCGAGCTTCACAATGGCGACCACCATAACCACCTTCAACTGCTTCTCGTCAAGGGCGATGGTGGGGCCGGTCTTGGCGGGGGTCGAGCCCGGCGTCCCGGGGGCGCCGACAGCGCCAAATTGGGGAGGCGGGGCTTGGGGCGGAGGGGGTTGGAACGGAGAGGCACCCGGCCCCCCGCGGAGCCGGCCCGGGCCGTAGCGGCGGAGCCTGTCCTGCTGGCGGCGGAGGGCCTCCAAGGCGCTTTGGGCGCTCGGGGGCACGTAGGTGGGGGCCGTGGGGATGGTGGGGGTGGGGGTGGCGACGAGGGAGTTGGCGCTGAGGTCGGCGAGGGCGGAGGCGGAGAGGCCTTCGACGTTGACGGCCTTGACGACGAGGGAGTAGGGGGAACAGGCGAAGCCGGCAATGACGGCGCCGAGTTCCTGGCTAAAACACCGGAAGGACAGTTCGTAGGGGGTGATGACGGCCTGGGCGTTGGTGACGGACTTGTCGGGCAGATAGTCGCCGGTGCCGCTGCTGGTCTGGTCATCGGGGGAGATTCGTTCCCGGCGGATGGTATCGATGGCGTTAATCTTGGCCTGGTAGAGGACGTCGCATATAGCTTTGACCTCGCCAAGCTGGATGGAGAGAGGCTCGAGGCTTTTGGGGGCGAAGGAGAGTTTGCGCGCCTGGGCCTGGAAGGAGAAATAGTAGTCGGCGGGCAGTCCGATGCTGGCGTTGGTGGCCTCGCGCTGAAGCTGGCTGATCGTGCGGCTGAAATTGGTGGCGAAGCTCTGGTCGGTCAGCTCGGCCGCGGGCAAATCGGGGATGGGCGGGATGCGCTGGAAGTGACTGCGGGCTTTTTCTTTAAAGGCCAGCAATTGGGCGGTCTGGTTCGTGGCGGCGGCGTGGTTGTCAATTTTGTCATTCCCCGGATGCGGCTTCTTGTTGTTGAGCTCGCTCAGGGTGGCGTAATCGGCGTTGAGTTTCTCCAGGTTCTGCCCGTTGAGCTGCCACTTGGCATAGAGATACCAGGCGGCCAGACCGATCAGCGCGAGGGCGACGGCGCTGCCGATGAGGAAGTAGAGGTTGCGCTTAATCCAGGACATACTAAAGCTTGAGCGGGCGCTTGAGCTGGATGTTCATCTTGAAGGTGAAGGTGCCCGGGTCCTCGGTCGGGCCGAGGGTGCTCGAAAGCGCGGTGTTGGTTGGATCGAAGAGGGCGCTGCTGCGCAATGCATTCTGGACGTCATAGGCCATGACCTGGTTGGCATCGGCCTGCGCGGGAAGGCTGACGGCGCGGAAAGTGACATCGAGCCGGTCGATAACGTTGGGGTCCTTGGGTTTGCCGGCGGGGGCGCCCAGGGCGTCGGCGGCGCCGGCGGCCGGGGCACCGAGCGAGCGCAGGCCGTAGCGGTCGCGAAGGGCTGCGGAGCCCATGGCGCCTTGCGCTGCCGGGCCCATGGCATCGGGAGAGGCGGACTCGATGCCGGGGGTGAAGGTGTTGAGCGATTCGATCCAGATGCCGGCATCGGTGCCCAGGCCGGACTTGGTGTCGGCCTCGACGCGGATGAGGACCTGGCGGATTTCCTTGAGGACATCAACCCAGTAATAGCGGTCGCTCATCCAGTCGGAGACCTGGTTGATTTGTTCCTGGGTTTTCTTCAGGTTAGCGTAGGCGGCGGCGAATCGGTCCTGCCTCCGCGAGGCGGGTTGCACGTTCTTCTGCAAGTCCTCCCACGATTTGTTTTTGGCTTGGGCCAACTGGTCGAAGAGGACGCCCATGAGGAAAACCACGGCGGCCAGGCTGATCGCCGAGGCCAGGAGATAAGGCTTTTTCTGGTTGAAGCTCTGCCATCGCAGCGTGGTGTCGGGCATGAGGTTGAGCTCGACGGGGCATTGGGCGAGGTTGCGCAGGCCAAGGCCCACGACTTCGCCGAGGGAGTGGGCGACGCGCGCGAGGTCTTCGAGGTTGATCGAGGGGTCGATTTGGACGTTGCGCAGCGGGTTGAGGTATTCGACGGGGACGTTGAGTTTTTCGGCGAAGAACTGGGCGGTATAGGGCATGAGGGAAGCGCCGCCGGAGAGGAAAAGCCTCTGCGGGGCGGAGCCGCCCTGTTGGCCGCGATAGAACTGCATCGTCTGGTTGACCTGGATGTGAAGGCGCGTCATGAACTGACGGGCGATCTTCGAGATGGCGGCCTGGTGCGGGTTTTCCGGTTCTTCGTAGGCGCCGCCCAGGCTGACGAACCCCTCATTGATCTTCAGCTTTTCGGCGGCGTCGAACTTGAGTTTGGCTTCGGTGGCAAAGTCGTGCGTGATGGAATTGGCGCCGAGGTTGATGCTGCGGGAGAAGACTTTGCCCTTTTCGAAGAACAAGAGGTTGCTGGTCTTGGCGCCGATGTCCAGGAGCATGGTGCAGTCTTCCAAATCTCCGTAGTTGTAGCGGAAGGCGTTGCAGAGGGCGGCCGGGGAGACGTCCGCCAATTGCAGGCGCAACCCGGTGCGCTCGGTTACCCGGAAGAGCCCCTCGACAATATCCGCCTTGATCGCGACCAGCAGGACCTCCAATTCGCCTCCCGGGGTCGTGCCGAGAATCTGGTAATCCCAAACGACCTCCGCGAGCGGGAAGGGGACGTTTTGCTGCGCTTCGTATTGGATGATCTGGGTGACTTTGGAGGCATCTACGGGGGGCAATTTGACGAATTTCGAGAAGACATGGAAGCCAGGGGCGCAGACGTTGACGTTCCTGGCTTTGACGGCTTTCTCCGCGAGCAACTCCTGCAGTGCCTTTTGAATCGCCGCTTCGCGAGTGGAATCCTGCGCGCCCTCAGCGCCCAGCGGCTTGAGGCCGTATTGCTTTAGGCGCAACCCGCCGGCTTCGTTGACCTCGAACTCTGCCAGCTTGAGACTCCCCGCCCCAAAATCGACGGCCAGAAATGTCTTTGAATTCAGCATTTACTTTTGCGCAATTTGCACCCAACCTTTTTGCCGCCCTGGCCTGGGAGTTCCCGGGGAGCAGCCAATGGTGGGTAAGCCACGTTCCGCGCAACCGTCAAATAAAAAGGTAAAACGGGGAGGATGAAAAGAGAAAAATGAAAAGAAATGTAATGGGTCGGTGGTGGCGGGGCTTGGATTCTTGACCACGGATGGACACGGATGAACACGGATTTGGGTCTTACCTGTGCTTATCCGTGTCCATCCCTGGTCGGAATTCCCGCCGTCACTGATGCCTTACAAAGAAATGGCAGCGGGGTGGGGACCTTGGCCTGTCGAGCGGGGCGGGCACGACCCGGGCTGCCGGCTGAAGCCGGCGTTCCGGGCGCGGTGGGTCCCGGCCTCGTCGAGCGGGGCAAATAAGGTGGAAAACAACTATAGCGTGGGCAGTTTTCCATCGTGGCGCAAAAGCGGCTGCAACTGCAAGGACCGGAAACCGAAGCCAAAGAGCGAAACTGATCTCATCGTAGGGTGGCGGGGTGGGTTTGGGTTTTCGGATATTGCGCCGTCCAGTGCGCTCGACGGACTGCCTGGAGCAACTCTCGAACAAGCAACGCCCATACCGTCACCAGAACGAGATTCCGGGCCACCAGCACTAGCGTTTCCGGCAAGAGCAGACCCGTCCCGTAATGACCGGGAAGGGCGGGGAAGATGATCGGCGTGAGCATGGTCGCGGG
>Ga0209415_10004170_pt1 | contig 26565 bp, 26 predicted proteins | sample PeaSoiSIISIP2007_FD_187696 | JGI IMG/M metagenome (GOLD analysis project Ga0209415, IMG submission 187696) | Peat soil microbial communities from Weissenstadt, Germany - SII-SIP-2007 (SPAdes) (version 2) | ecosystem: Environmental > Terrestrial > Soil > Wetlands > Peat | place: Germany... | reverse complement strand
ATCAATCAAGTGGCGCGCGGCGACCTGACCATCCGCGGCAAGGTCACCAACGACGCGCTGGGCAACGTCGTGGATTCGGTGAACTTCATGCTCGACAACTTTACCAAGGTTCTCGAGCGCGTCCGCAAGGCAGCCATTGACGTCAGCACCAGCGCCAATCAGATTCTCGAAGCGGCCGACGATATGACCGCGGGCGCCACGCAACAGGACCAGGAAATCACGAACACATCGTCCGCCGTGGAAGAGCTTACGGTTTCGATGAAGCAGGTGTCGAACAACGCGGAAGCCAGCGCCGAAGCGGCGCGCCGCGCGCTCGACGCCGCCGAACAGGGCAACCGCGCCGTGAGCGATACGCTCGAAGGAATGCAGCGCATCCGCGCGTCGGTGCAGGCCACCGCGAAGAAGATCAAGTCGCTGGGCGACCGCTCCCTGGAAATTTCGGAAATCATCAACGTGATCAACGACATCACCGAGCAGACCAACCTACTCGCGCTCAATGCCGCGATCGAAGCAGCCCGCGCCGGTGAAGCCGGCCGCGGTTTCGCCGTGGTCGCGGACGAGGTTCGCAAGCTGGCCGAGCACTCCCGCAGCGCGACGAAAGATATCGCGGCGCTCATCAAGGCCATTCAGGCCGAGACGAACGAAGCGGTCGTCGTGATGGAAGAGGGCACGCGCGAGGTGGAAGTCGGCGCGAGCCTCGCGGATCAGGCGGGCAAGGCGCTCGAAGCAATTTCGAGCGTGGTGCGGCAATCCGCCGAGCTCGTGCAGGAAATTTCACTCGCATCGAAACAGCAGGTGCGCGGCACGGAAGGCGTCGCGAACGCCATGCAGATCATTTCCGGCATTACCCGCCAGACCACGCAGGGCGCGAAGCAGACGGCCGGGACGGTCGGGAACATGGTGAAGCTCTCCGAGCAGCTGAACGAAGCGCTGGCGCAGTTCCGCTCGCAGTCCGCGCGGGCCGGCGAATCCGCGCCTGCAACAGAAGAGACGCGGTCGAAAGAGCCAGTGGGGGCGCGCAGGTAGCGGCAAACTCCGCGAACCGGCGCCCGATACAAACGGACGCCGGCGCTGAACGCCGAACATGAAACAGCATCCCATCGCGGCCGCCCGGCTCACCGAATCCGAGCTCGATCAGATTCGCACACTGATCGAACATCGCTCGGCGATTCTCTTCGATGCTTCGCGCGAGCGGTTTTTCTCGACGCACGTGCGCGAGCATCTCGCGGAGAAGGGCTTGGCCAGCGGGCACGAGCTGTTGAGCCTGGTGCGCGGGTCGAGCATCGAGTACGAAGCGCTGCTCGAGCGGCTGTTGACGCAGGAGACGTCGTTCTTCCGCTATCCGGCGGTATACGGAGCGCTCGAAACGAAGATCCTGCCGGAAGTGCAGGAGCGCAAGTTCTGGGAGAATCCGCGGACGCTGCGGATCTGGAGCGCTGGCTGCTCGACGGGCGAGGAGCCTTACTCGATCGCGATCAGCGTGTGCGAGGCGTTGAAATTCGCGGAAGCTTGGGAGATCGAGATTCTGGCCACCGACATCAGCCGGCGCGCGCTGCGGCACGCCGAACGCGGCGTCTACTCCAAGCGCAGCTTGCAGGAGGTGTCGCTCGGCCAGGTGGAGAACTATTTCACGGCGACGAAGCACGGCTATCAGGTGAAACCGCGCATCCGGCGGATGATTTCTTTCGTGCAGATGAATCTCGTCGAATCGGTTTACGTCGGCAAGATTGACTGCATTTTCTGCATGAACGTACTGATGTATTTCTCCGAGGAGCGCCGCCTGGCGATCCTGCGCCGCTTTTACGACGCGCTCGAGCCCGGCGGCTATTTCCTGCTGGGCCATGCGGAGACTCTGACGAACATACCCGTGAAATTCGAGCCGGTCGTCCTCGGCGATTGCCGCATCTATCGCAAGCCGGGTGCGGTGGAGGCGCGGCGCGCGCCCGCTCTTGTGGAAGGAGCCCTGTGAACGGGCCCAATCAAGAATCGATCGAGCTGTTCCTCCAGGAGGCTTCCGAGAACCTCCAGTATCTGCGGGAGTATTCCGGGCTTTTGCAGGAGTCGCAGACCAAGCCGGAGGACCTCGAAAAGCTCTACATCGCTGCGCACACGCTCGCGGGCACGTCGGCGAGCTACGGCTTCCCTGAATTTTCCGAAGTCGCCGCGAAAATGGCGCACATCTTTCACTACGCCATGAACGCGACGCTCACGGCCGACATGCACGGCCCGCTCACGGAATTTCTGTCCGACGCGATTTCCGTGCTCGAGTTCGACCTCCTGCAAATTAGTTCGAGCGGCACGGAAACGTCCGCCGATATTGTCGCGTTCAAGCAGCGCTATGCGTTCGCGTTTCCCGCGGCGCCTCCCGCGGAAACGGAAAACGAGCCGGCCGCGGACTCGCCGGGCGCCGGCGAACCCATTCCGGCCGTCTTCCCATCCACTTCGTTCGTGGACCGCCTCCCTGAGGATGGCGAAGTCCCCGACGAAGTGCTCGAGTTCTTCATTCCCGAAGCCGAGGAACATTTGCAGGCGGTCACCGAATGCCTGCTCGCGCTAGAGGGGAATCCCAACGCGGACGAGATCAACCGCCTGTTTCGCGCGATGCACACCGTAAAAGGCTCCGCCGCGCAGGTCGGTCTGCACCGGCTCTCCGCGGTGGCCCATCGCGTCGAAGATATGATCGGACGCCTGCGCGACGGCGTGTTGCAGCCCAGCTCCGAGATCGTGGACCTGTTCCTCCAGTCCGTGGATGTGCTCAAGCAATTTCTCCACCGCCAATGGCCGAGCGATGCCGAAATGGCCGCCGCCGTTGATCCGCTCCTCGCGCGCATCGCGGAACTCGCGCCCGAAGAGGCAGCCGAGGAAAGCGGTGAATCCGAAGCTGCGCCCCGAGTGGAAGTGCTCGCGGTCGGGACATCTCCGGTTGCGGCGCCGGCGCGCGCCGCCGCGGCGCAGGCTTTGCCGCAGGCCAAATCCGTGCGCATTTCGCTCGAGTGGCTCGACCGCATGATGAACGCCGTCGGCGAACTCGTCATCAACCGCACGCGCATGCTGGGCCGTCTCACCGAACTGGCCAAGCTCGTTGAGGTGTTGCAATTTTCAAAGGCGCGGCTGGCGGGCAAGGTCTCGGATTTCCAGGAAAAGCATGAGTACAGCCGCATCTCGAGCACACTCGTGCCCGGCGGACAGGCGCTGCAGAAAGACACGTTCCGCGGGCACGGCAACGCTCTCTCGCCGATCACGACCAACGACCTGCTCGAGTTCAGCGATCTCGAGATGGACCGCTACGATGACGTCAACATCCTGTCGCGCTCGCTGACCGAAATTTCGGCCGACGTCAGCGAGGTTCTGACGCAGCTCGAGGGTTTCATGGGGCGCGTGGATTCGGATATCGACGAATTCACGAAGCTCGCGCACCACTTACAGGACGAAATCACCGCCGCGCGAATGGTGCCCATCGGCAATCTCTATACGCGCCTTTCGCGCACGGTCCGCGACGCCGTGAAGGCCGCCGGGAAGCCGGTGGATCTCTCGCTGGAAGGCGCGGAAACCGAACTCGACAACAACATCGTCCAGCACATTTCCGATCCGCTGATTCATCTGGTGCGCAACGCCGTGGCTCACGGAATCGAGGATGTCGAGACGCGCAGCCGCGCCGGAAAGCCCGAAAAAGGCCGCATCGCGGTGCGCGCGTATCACCGCGGCAATCATATCTTCATCGAAGTGGAAGACGACGGCCGCGGCATTAATTACGAAAGCGTGCGCCAGAGCGTCGTGGATTCTGGCGCGATGTCTTCGATCGCCGCATCCGAGTTGTCCGAACGCGAACTGCGCGAATTTCTCTTCCGCCCGGGCTTTTCAACGGCTTCCTCCACGTCGGAGCTGGCCGGAAGGGGCGTTGGCCTCGATGTGGTGCGTTCCAACGTCCACGCGCTCAACGGCGAAATCGAAGTTCGTTCGGAAAAGGGCCGTGGCGCATGCTTCACCGTGAAAGTGCCGCTGACGCTGATCATCTCGCAAGCGCTCTTCATCCGCTGCGGCACATCCGTCTTCGCATTTCCGCTCGCCGTGGTGGACGAAATCCGCCGCCTGCGCCCTGAAGAGATCGAGGACGTCGGCGGAAAGCTTTTCACGCGCGTGCGCGACGTGGTCACCGAAGTGGTGCGTCTTGATCTGCAGCTCGCGCTGCCGCCGCTCGAACCGCTCAACGGCTACTTCCACATGGTGATCGTGAAAGTCGCGGGGCGTCAGGTGGGCGTGGTTGTCGAGGAAGTCCTCGGCAAGGACGAAATCGTCATCAAGAATCTGGGCGACTACCTCCGCCGCGTGAAGCTGTTTCCCGGCACCACGATCGCTTCGGACGGCAGCCTGATCCTGTTGATTGACTTGAACCGGCTGGTCTCCGCGGATACCGCTGAACGCCACGCACTGCCGGCTTCCTCGCCCGCGGCGCGCGTGTTTGCGCCGGGCGCCGAAGCGGTCGCCGCAGGCAGCATTCCTTCCGAAGCCGTGGACGCGATTGAAAACGATCGCGTCGTAGTGGTCGCGGACGATTCGATCAGCGTGCGCAAATTCGTGGGCCGCATGCTCGAGAAGGCCGGCTACCGCGTGAAGCTCGCTTCCGACGGACTGGAGGCTTCCGAAGTCGTCGCGCAGGTTGGCTGCCATTTGGTGATCACCGACCTCGAAATGCCGCGCATGAATGGTTACGAGTTGATGGCTCATTTGCGGCAGAATCCGGCGACGCGAAAGATTCCCGTGCTCGTGGTTACTTCACGCGCCGGGGCGAAACATCGCGACCGCGCCATGAAAGAAGGCGCTTTGGGATTCCTGACGAAACCCGTGCAGGAAGATCAATTGATTGCCACCGTTGAAAGCCTGATTGGTTCCGATACGCCGAAAGGTCGGCCCGCGGTCCGCGTGCCGGTGCGGCAGGATTGAGATGATGAAGGCGCCCGACAAAAAAATCCGCGTGCTCGTGGTGGATGACTCCGCCTTCATGTGCAAGGTGTTGCAGGAGATCATCAACTCCGACCCGCAGCTCGAGGTCGTGGGTCAGGGCCGCGACGGCCGCGACGGCGTCGCGCTGGCGGAATCGCTGTGCCCCGATGTCATCACCATGGACATCAACATGCCGCACGTCGATGGTTTGCAGGCGACCGAGTTGATCATGACGCAGCATCCGCGCCCGATCGTGATCGTGAGTTCGGAATCGCGCGAAGGCGCGGCGAGCACGCTGAAGGCGCTGGAACTGGGCGCGATTGATTTTGTGCCCAAGCCTACGAGCGGCATTGATCTGGATATGAAAACGGTGCGCGAGGAATTGACGCGCAAGCTCAAGCTGGCCGCCAAGGTTCGCGTGGTCCGCACTGCGACCCGCTCGAGGATTACTGCGGCTCCCGCGCCCACCCTTGGTGCTGCTGATTTTTCTGGCGCGGTCGCGTCGTCCGCCCAGAATGGCGGAAAGATTCCCATGGTTGTGATCGCCGCTTCCACCGGTGGTCCGGCGGCGGTCACGCGCGTCGTGGCGAGCCTGCCAAAAGATCTTCCCGCGGCCGTATTCCTGGTGCTGCACATGCCGGCGGCATTCACCAAGCAGTTCACGATGCAACTCGCGGAAGTGACTTCGCTGTCCGTCAAGGAAGCGGAAAACAACGAAACGCCTCAGCCGGGAACGATCTATTTGTGCCCGGGCTCGCACCACCTGCGGCTTTCCTTCGGCGGAAAGATTTCACTCGATCCCGGTCCACGCATCGAAGGCTATCGTCCCTGCGCCGACGTCGCGCTCGAGACAGTTGCCTCGTATGCACGCGCGCTGACCGTGGGCGTGGTCCTCACCGGCATGGGCAACGACGCGGCCAAAGGCGTCAAGATGGTGAAGGCCGCGGGCGGCTACGTTCTCGCCCAGGACGAAGCGACGTCCGTGATTTTCGGCATGCCCGCGGAAGCGATCCAGACGGGAGTTGTGGACGAAGTGCTTCCGCTCGATAGCATCAGCGCGGCGATTGAAAAGCGCGTCGCCAAATTGTGCCGCCTGGCCCCGGTGGCCACCCGATGAAGTCCACGGGCGAACAAGACGCAAAATCGCGCCGCGCGCGCGGGCCGCAAACGGTCGTTCTCTTCTTCGTGGCCAATCAGATGTTTGCCATTGCAGCGGACTACGTGCAGGAAATTCGCAGCACGGACAGCCTGGCGGGCGCAGCCAATGAGATCGAAAATCCGGAGCTGGCCAAAGTGCGCCATACCCTTGAGCGCGGCCACCGCACCTACTACGTGGTGAATGCCGGAATGCATTTCGGTCTCCCGGTTACGCGCCCAGCGCTGGTCTTAATCCTCAGGCAATTTCGGGCGGCCTTGCTGGTGGATCGCATTGACCGCATGGCGGAAATTTCGGGCGTGTATCCGCTTCCGCTGGCATTCGCGGGCGACGAGCGCCGCTGGTACCGCGGCCTGGCCTACCTGGATGATTCCGTGATTCCCGTGGTTGAGCCAACCGGGTTTCTGACGCCCGAGGAATTTCAGCGGCTCGATCGCGCCTCAGCGCTGGCCGCGTCGCAACGCGAGCCGGAAGCGGCGGTGCAGGCATGAGCATCGCCGAAAACGCGAGAGAAAACTCGTTCGTACTGCTGCACATCGGCGACCGGCGCGTCGCGCTCCCTGCGGGCCTGGTGGCCGAACTGGCGCCGCCCGTGCGGCTGCACGCATTTCCGCATACGTCAAAGCTGATTACCGGAGTGATCGTGCGCCGCGGGCGGATCGTGCCGGTGTACGACGCGGGCCTCGTGCTGGGTAGCAGGAGTTCCTCTTCCTCGCATCGTTTCTACTTGATTGCGCGGCGCCAGATTGGCCAGGTGAGCGAACTGGGCGCGATTGCCGTGAACGGCGAATGCGAGCTGGCCACCGGCGAAATGCAACCGCCGGCCATGGATCGGCCGGCATACGTCGCGGGAACGCTCGCGGTCGGTGAGGATTCACTCGATGTATTGAACCTTGACGGGCTCACTGGTTCCTACTCCGCTGCGGCGGGCGAATCGCTCCATGCGGAGGCGCATCAATTCCACGGCTCGGAGGCGAGCCGATGAACGCGCCCGCGAATCTCCCGAAAATATTGCTGATTGACAGCAATGTCTACTTCGCGAAGCGACTGGGCGACGCTCTGAAACAGCAAGGCTTCGATGTGGTTCCGAGCACTCAGGGCACGTACGCGCTCACGATGCTCGAATGGAACGCGCCCGCTGCGATTGTGTGCGCCACAAACCTTCGCGAGATGGGCGCCTACGAAATGGCTCCCATTCTCCGCGCCGATCCGAAGACATCCTCCATACCGCTCATCGCCGTGGGCAGCGGAGGAGGTCAGGCGCTTCTCGAAGCGTATCGAGCGGGCTGCGATGACTACGTGGACCGCCACCTCCCGCCCGCGGATATCGCCGCGCACATCAGAAGTTTTCTGGTGAGCCGCCAGGACGGTTTTCAACCAACGCAGATGCTTTCGACGGCGGAAACGGCGCTCAGTGGCAGCCTTTCGCATCTCGATCTTCCCGGCGTGATGCAGATGCTAGGCCAGTCTCGTCAGACCGGCGCGCTGCACATCAACGCAGCCGATACCGACGGGATCATCTTCTTCGAGGGCGGCGAAATCTTTCATGCGGAATGCGGCATGTTTTTTGGAGACGAAGCCGTCACGCAGATCGTGAAGACTTGCCAAAGCGCCACAGCCGGAGTGTACAAATTCGTGTACGGGGCCACCGCCGCGCAGCGCACCGTGCTGCGTTCGGCCACCGATCTGCTTCTCGACGCCATGCGCGAATTCGACGAAGACCAACGTGAAGAAGAAGACCAGCGCGAGGCGGAGAAGAATCACCCGGAAACCGATCACGCGGAAAAGGAGTCGTCATGAGCGAAACCGAAACCCTCACGGCTGCTCGCGTTCCAACCGTCTATTTTATTGACGATAGCGCGACCATGCGCGAGGTGATTAAGATCGCCTTCCGCAAGGAAAACATCCACATCGTCACCTGTCCCGATGCCGCCACGGCGATCGCGCAGTTTGGCGAGACGGCGCCGGATGCCGTCATCACCGACGTTATCATGCCCGACAAGGATGGCTACGAGGTCTGCCATTTCATCAAGCAGCACGAACAGCTCGGCCGTACGCCCGTGATCCTCATGTCCGGAGTCGTGAACCGCGCTGTTGCTGAAAAAGCGATGGCCGTTAAAGCCGACGAGCTGATTCGCAAGCCATTTCAGCCGCAGGATCTGATCGCTCGCGTGAAGAATCTGCTGAACCCGAGATCAGCGGGGGTGAGCGCCGTCGACGCTTCCGCGAACGAATCGCCCGAAGTGTCGCGCGTTTCTTCGCAGGTTTTGTCCGGCTTGTTCTCGGCAGGTCCCGCGCCCTCGGCTCCTTTCAGCCCTGCCCCTGCAGCTCCGCGAGCGGCGAGCGCGCCTGTCGTCGTGGCACCGAGGCCGAACATGCCTCCGCCAGCCGCTGCTCCTGCGCCTCTTCAGGCAGCGCGTCCTGCACCGACGGTTGCCGCGCCGACCGTAGCTCCCGCATCGGTGCCCGCATCAGCGGATGTTCAGAAGCTGCGCAATGAAATTCGCCGGCTCGAGCTCATGATCAAGAAACTGCAAGCCGAACTCGAAGCCGAGCACAAGTATTGCGAGGCTCTCGAGGCCCATTTCAAGACGATTCAGGAATCCGAATAAGCGGCACTTTCCCCGGCGGTACTTTGCCGATTCGTGGGCAATGCGGTGTTGCTCCAGTGAAACTGGCACTTCCCGCGGCTTGACCCGCATCGACCCACGCTCTAATCTGTACTCACCTCTCACAGTCAGGCGGTCGGAGTTCGTCTAGGCGCATTGTTTTGGAGGTTAGATGGGGCGCCGCAGCGAACAACGCATCGCCATCTCCTTTCCGATCACCGTTCGCGGTTCCGATTCGCGCGGGAATCAATTTACCGTTGCCACGGAGACGTTCGATATCAGTCTGTCCGGTGCGTCTTTGACTGGTCTGAACACGATCACGGAACCCGGCGGGAAGATCGAGATCGAGTCCGGAGATCAGAACGCCTGGTATAGAGTGCAGTGGGTCGGGAACAGCGGCAGCTCCAAGGCCGGACGCATCGGCGTTCGTTGCCTTGAGCCCGGAAAGTACATCTGGGGCGTTCCTGCAAAGGGTTCGGAGCCGGACACCTACGATCCATCGAAGCTGGAGCCCTTGCCGCGACGACCCTCCGAATCGGCGGGCACGTACGCAACGCCGACTTCGTTCGGCGGAGATGAGCGCCGAAAGTTCGCGCGTCACGCCTGCCGGATTGAAACGCAAGTGGGCACCGAAAACGGTTCCATCGGCGTGCCCGGAACCATCACGGATGTTTCACTCGGCGGGTGCTACGTCGAGATGCTTTCTCCGTTGCCCGTGGATTCGACGATTCATTTGTCTCTCAATCCAGGAACTGCGACTCTGCACATGTCGGGCAAGGTGCGGTCGTCGCAAGTGGGGCTGGGGATGGGCGTATCGTTCACTGGGATGGGGCCGGAAGATTTCGAGAAGCTGTGGCGGTTCGCTCCGCCTACTGCCGACGCTCCGGCGCACGCAAAGGCGCCACCGATGCGGCCTGCGCCATTGCGCGAAAGCGCCCTGCCTCGAAACGACGTCGCGGGAGCGACTGCGCGTTCGTACGCCACAGCGGAATCCGGCTCCTTCGATTTGTCGTCGACCGCGGAAGCGCTGGATGCAGTCGTCCGGCTGCTGTTGAGCAAGGGAGTCTTCACGCAGGGCGAGCTCGCCGAAGTGCTCGAGAAGGCAAAGATCGTGAAGTGATTCTTCCGGCTGGCCCGATTTCGCGGCTTGCGCATCAATCGAGACCTTGCGCGTGCAGGAATTCGCGCGCCACTTCGCTTGCGTCGCGGCCCTCGCCGGCCACCGCGTAATTCATCTTTTGCATTTGCGCGTTTGTGATCTTGCCGGCCAGCTCGGCGATGGCGGCGCGCGCCTCCGGATGCCGCGCGAGAGTGCCTTCCCGCACGATCGGCACGGCTTCATACGGCGGGAAGTAGTGCTTGTCGTCCGCCAGAATGACCAAATCGCGGGCGGCGAGCAATCCGTCGGTCGAGTTTCCCGCGACGAGATCCACCTGCTTGTCGAGCAGCGCGCGATAGAGCAGGCCGAGATCCAGAATCCGCGGTGGCGCGGAGAATTGCAATTCGTACGCGCGCGCCAGGCCGGGATAACCGTCCGGGCGCTCCATGAACTCATAGCCGAAACCGGCGCGCCAGTCGCGGGTGAAAGGGACGGCGCTTGAGAGGGTGTTGAGATGCAGGCGGCGGGCGTCTTCACCGCGGATGACGATTGCGAATGTGTCGTCGAAGCCGAGCGACGGCATCACTTCAAACTGAAACCGCTTCTTGTACTCCGATTGGACTTTGCCGAAGACGGCGGCGGGATCGCTTTCGACCGGATCGTGCAGGATCGCGGTGAGAGCCGTGCCGGTATATTCGACATAGGTGTCAATGCGGCCCGCCAGCAGCGCCTGCTGGCAGATATAACTGCCGGCGAGATAGAAGCGGCGCTCGACGCGCAGGTGCGTGCGCGCTTCGAGATGCTGCGCCAGAATTTCGCCGAGAAGCGCCTGCTCGGGGAAATTCTTCGAGCCGACGACGATGGTGTCGCTGTTGCGCGCGCTGCAGCCGATCACGAAAGCTGCGAGGAAGCAAATGGCGGCTGGCAATAGGCGCGCGCGGAGGGATTTCATCGTGATGTCACCGCGCGGGCCGCAGACGGCGTTCGAGGACGCTGACGAAAAAATCGGCCAGCAGAGCGAGGGCAGCCGCGGGAATCGCTCCCGCGAGGATGAGTTGGTTGTTCACCAGCGCGAGGCCGCGAAAGATGAATTCACCCAATCCCCCCGCGCCAACGGCGGCGGCAATTGTGGCGACTCCAATAGTCAGGACGGTTGCGACGCGTATTCCCGCAAGAACGGTTGAAAGCGAGAGCGGCAACTCGACTTGAAAGAGAATCTGGCGCGGAGTCATGCCCATCCCGCGGGCGGCCTCGCGGACGGCGGGGTCCACGCCGGTAATTCCCGCGGCGGTGTTTCGAATGATGGGCAGCAGGGCGTAGAGCGTGAGCGCGGTGATGGCGACTCGGTCGGCGCGGTCACCGAGCCAAGGAACCGGAAGCAAGAATCCAAGCAGCGCGAGACTGGGAATCGTCTCGGCGACATTGGCGCTGCCGAGGATTGGTTTCGAAAGCCACGGCCGCCGCGCGACGAGAATTCCGAGTGGAACGCCGATGGCGATGGCCAGCAGCATCGTGGCGCCGACGAGCCAGACGTGCTCAAGCGTCGCTTGCAGGATTTCGCCGGCATGCTGGGAGAAGAATCCCACTTCGTTCATTGGCCCCTCTCAAATTCTTCCAAGGCGTGCAACTGCGCAACATACGCGGCCGCGACGGGCTCGCTCGAATGCAAGAAATCCTTCGGCGAATAGAGACCCTTGAGAGCTCCGTCTTCGATCAGGCCGATGCGGGTGCCGAGCAGCAGGGCTTCGCTGGTATCGTGCGTCACGATGACGATGGTTTTCTTGAGGCGTTCCTGAAGCGCTAGGAATTCACGGCGAATTTCCATGCGCGTGAGCGGGTCGAGCGCGCCAAAGGGCTCGTCCATCAACAGAATCGGCGGATCGGCGGCGAGAGCGCGCGCGACGCCGATTCTCTGGCGCTGGCCGCCGGAAAGCTCGTGCGGGTAGCGCCGCAGGAATTGCGCCGCATCGAGGCCGACGAGCGCGAGCAATTCCTGCGCCCGCGAATGGATTCGCTCCGTCGGCCACCCCTCAAGTCGCGGAACGAGAGAAATATTCTGCTCGACGGTGTAGTGAGGAAACAGTCCGGTCTCTTGAATCACGTAACCGATGTGGCGGCGGAGAGCGATGGCGTCCCAGTCGAGAGTGGAGCGGCCTTCGACGAGCACTTGGCCGTTGGTTGGCTCGGCGAGGCGGTTGATGAGCTTGAGCGCCGTGGTTTTTCCCGCGCCGCTGCGGCCAAGAAGAACCAGGGTCTCGCCGCGCCGCACCGTGAAGCTCACGTTTTGCAACAGGACCTGACCGGCGGGCAGACGGTAACCGGTGTCGCGAAATTCGATAATGGCTTCGGGGCCGGCGCTCGTGTCGATGCTCATGGGGAGGGGGCCATCCCGAGGTATCGCCGGATGTCGCTCAGAACGCGTGACAGCATAGCCTGTGTGAGCCTGCCGGTGAACGTATTTTGCTGGCTCGGATGGTAGGAAACGAAGAGGCGCGGCAGATCGCCATGCATCGCGTAACTGGCGCCGTGGGAGAAGGGAAACGCCGCGGCACTCTCGATCCGTCCCAGATCCTTGAGCAGGTTGAGGTACGCGCGCATGGCGATTCCGCCGAGCGCGAGCACCGCGTGCGGGCGAAGGATTTCGAGCTCGCGTTCGAGATAGGGACGGCAATTCGCGAGCTCCTCCGGCAGCGGCTCGTTGGCCGGCGGCGCGCAACGAAGCGCCGCGGTCACGTAGGCGTCTTCGAGCACGAGACCGTCGCCGCGGTCCGTCGAGACCGGTTGATTGGCGAAGCCGGCGCGATGAAGACCCTCGTAGAGAAAATCGCCCGAGCGGTCCCCGGTAAACATGCGGCCGGTGCGATTGGCACCGTGCGCGGCGGGAGCGAGTCCCAGGATCAAGAGCTTGGCGTGCCGATCGCCGAAGCCGGGAACGGGCTTGCCCCAGTATTCCCAGTCGCGAAACGCGAAACGCTTCTCGCGCGCGATTTTTTCGCGGTAGAGCACAAGGCGCGGGCATTTGCGGCAGCCGACGATTTGCTGATTGAGCTGTTCGAGCGCGTTCAAAATTGCCTCTCGCAAGGGGAAAACGTGGTGCAACCGCCCCTTGAAATCTGTGTCGAGTAATATGTATGCCCATCGTTTGTTTTCAATAAGTTAGGGGGACAATTACTCGGCAGGGTGTGTCGAGTAATTGCGCGAAGATTGAGCTGGGATTGAGCTTCAGACGGTGGCCGAAGGATGGCCAGGGGAGCCTGCGTCGTCTTCACTCTACTCGCCATCCTTTCGACCCTTTCCCCGGAAACTTTCCCGGAACCTCATCGTCCTTCGGCGGCTCTAACGATTGTTAGTATTGCGCACGCGGCTAGGTTAGCATCCGGCGAATGCAGCGCAAGGGTGAGCGCCTGTGGACTTTGCGAGTTTGATGGATGCATCGCGCCAAGCATCTGCGCCGGGCGTAGTCCGCCGCGGCGGACTAGGCCCCTACAAAAGCGCGTGGAATTCCACTAGGATTACACTGGCCGAGGGCATACGGAAATGAAAGCGAATTGAGCCGATGATCAAGGGGCGCGAAAAAATCGTTGTAGTCGAAGGCGATGATGCTAGCCGCGACCTGCTGCGCGTGGCGATCGAGAGCGCGGGCTACGAAGTTTTCGCGTTTGCGACCGCGCGCGAAGGTCTGGAGGCCGCGCGGCAACCGGGCACGGACCTGCTGGTGCTGGACGCGGCAGCAGCCGGCGTGAACGCGCCGAGCGCGCGCGAGACGCTCGCGACGGTGCGCGGATCCGCAGTTACCGAGGGAGTCCGCGTGATCGTGCTCACCGGTCCCGGAGCGGGCGATCGCGCCGCGGGACTGGACCTTGGGGCGGATGATGCAATTTCGCGGCCCTGGGACGCGGCAGAGCTATTGGCGCGCGTGCGAGCGCAATTGCGAGTGCGGCGGGCGGACCAGCAGCTTTTGGAAAAGATGCATCTCGCGGAAGAGGGCCAGCAAATAGCGCACACGGCGTTCGACGCGCTGGCAGTGACGGAAAAGATGGCCAGCGACGCGGTGTCGCTGAACCGGCGGCTGAAAATGGGGCTGGCCGGCGTGTTCGCGATCGCGGCGGTGATGGCCGGAACCTACTTTCTTTTCGCGCGCAGCGCCCAGACGGATATCAAGCGCACGACCGCGACGATCGCGCGGTTGGAGCGCGGGATCGTACACCAGCAGGATTTGATGGCTGACGCGCGCAAGTTGCGCCAGGAACAGGGAGCGGCCGGCGAAGCTCTTGCCGGAAAGGTTGAGCTGCAGAAGCAAGCGGCGGACCTGCAAGCCAAGATGGCCAACGCGGGTTCGGACCAAGGAGCGGCACTCCGAAAGGAATTGGACGATACGAATGAGCGGTTGAAGCGCATTGAGCAGGAAGGCGATTCCGCCCAAAACCTGATTCGCGCGGATGTGGATAGCGTGTGCCTGCTGCATGTAGCGGTGGCGTTCCGCAATCAGCAAAGCGGACAGCGGCTGCGTTACGCCGGCTTGAACCAGCAGGGCGAGCCAATTCAGGATAGCGAGGGGAATCCGGTCCTGACGCTCGAAGGGAACGGGCCGGAAGTGAAAGTGGACGTGTTCGGCACGGGATTTCCGGCCGGGGCCCAGGGGCGGATTGTCACGAACAGGCACGTTGCGCAGCCGTGGTGGAACAACGACGAACTCAGCGAGGTGACGAACCAGGGGTTTACGCCTGAGATTTCATCGATCCACGCGTATTTCCCCGGCGATCCGCGCGCGTTCACGGCCGAAATTCAGGAGATTTCGAAAGAGACGGACCTGGCGACGATGCGGGTAGACATGAAGGACCTGAAGCGCACCGCACTTACCATTGATCCTGGCAAGGGAGCGGCGGTAACGGGCGAGCCTGTCGTGCTGATGGGTTATGCCACGGGACTTGCGGCCATCCTGGCCCGCACCGATGATGACACGGCGCAAAATATCATGACGCACAGCGGCAGCGACGTCTCGCAGGTTCTGGACGAACTGGCGCGCCGAAACTTGATTCACCCGCTCATCACGCAGGGCCACATCGGAGATATTCTGCCGGACAAGATCGTGTTCGACGCGCAGACGACCTCCGGGGGGTCGGGCGGGCCTCTTTTCAACCAGCAGGGGAAAGTGATTGGCGTGACATTCGCCGTCCTCAAGGGATTTGGCGGCTCGAATTTCGGAATTCCCATCCGATTTTCGGAGCCGCTGCTGAATGCGTCAGCCGGACACGGCGGGAATTGACGGAAACTTTCGCCCAGCCGCGGTGGCCATGTCGGGTAATCCGACGAACCACGAGCTACGGGACTTTCAGAGAGGCGTCGAGCAATAGATATGGGTGTGGCACAGGCTGCCCACCGATGCGCGGGCTCTGCCTGAACGTCGTCTAGGATAGTGAATATTGAAATATGGGTTACGCTCAAGATTCGACTTTGGCGAGCAAGCGGGACAAACGGGTGCGGGCCAGCCGGGGCGGATGGCACTATCTGTTCGTCTTCATTTCCGTGGCGGCGTCCGGTTTGGTGTGGGGCGCAATCCTCCTACCCTTCCACGCATTTCGAAAGAGCCTTGTGCCCCCGGATGCATTTCTTTCGGGGGGAACGGTCTTCGGCGACGTTTTCTTTTACGGACTGCCGATCATTCCCGCGCTTACAATCGGCATGATTCTAGGCAGATTTCTTGTCCGACTCATTCCGGCTGCTCGAACGGCTCTCGAACCTGAACTCGGTGAGAATACGAAGATTGTGTCCCGCCAGCATAAGTACGCAAAGTGGGGTCTGGTCGCGTTGATTGTGGTATTGCCCCTCTGCTTTCTCGGCGCGATGGGTATTTGGGCGACCACGTCCACACGCATCGAGGTTCGTCCGATCTTCTCGACAACTGTTCATTCCTATGATTGGTCGAGAGTCAGCGAGATCGAGACGGGATGCACTAAGGGTAGAAACAGCGTGAATTACCATTTCGTGCTCGACCTAGCCGATGGCACACCCATAGATCTCATGCAAGATCAGGAGTGGAACTTCGAGACCGCCTACCCCAAGATCCAATCGGCCCTAGAAGGCCGGTCGTACGGATTTAGCAATGCCGGATTCGTGGGGGCATCCTGTGCAACCTACACGCGGCCAAGCTGGCAGGAAATGCTGACCCATCCGCCAACCTACCAGCATTCCGCCCCAACGCCCTAAGAACTGGAGGAGCGAATTACAACCTCGGCAAGGGCGGGCTATATGCGTCCAACTCCTGATTAACGCGGTAACCGAAAATGTGCTCCTGACTTCGAACCGGAGATTGCCCGCCCGTCAGTAAACGAGCCAAGTCGTCGCCTAACAAGGTAAACTTAGATACTCGCGGTGCCGCAGCAGGAGGTAGAGGGGCGTTTCGCACGTGAAAACCAGCTCGCAGGAACGGACGATTCTCGACAAGATTGTCGAGGCGCGGCGCGAATCCATCGCGCACAGGAAACGTGTGCTGCCCGATGTAGCGTTGAAAATGGCGGTCGAGAAGAACGAGCTGCCGAGGGATTTTGCAGGGGCGCTGGCGCGCGACGGATTCAACGTGATCGCGGAGCTGAAGAAGGCGTCTCCCTCGAAGGGCGTGTTGCGCGAAGAGTATGCGCCTGCTGATTTGGCGGCGGCGCTTGCCGGAGCTGGAGCGGCGGCGCTGTCCGTGCTGACCGAGGAGGAGTTTTTTCTCGGCTCGCTTGCGGATTTGAAGGCGGCGAAGAAGGCGGCCTCGATTCCCATCCTGCGAAAAGATTTCATCGTTGATTCGTGGCAGGTTTGGGAGGCGCGTGCGGCGGGGGCGGATGCTTTTCTGCTGATCGTGGCGATTCTGAGCGATGAGGCGCTGCGTGAACTGCTGGAGCTGGGCCGCTCGCTGAAGATGGAGCCGCTGGTCGAGGTGCATTCGCGTGAGGAGCTCGGGCGGGCGATAGCCGCCGGGGCGCGCATCATTGGCGTAAACAATCGCGACTTGCGCGATTTCAAGGTGCGCATCGAGACGTCGCTCGAATTGATTGAGGCGGTGCCCGATGAGTGCATCGCGGTGAGCGAGTCCGGGCTGCGAACGCACGAAGATCTCGCGCGGCTGCGGAGCGCGGGATTTGACGCGTTCCTGGTGGGCGAGCATCTGATGAAGGAAACCGACCCGGCCGCGCCGCTGCGGAGTTTGATCGGTACGGCCGGCGCGGGGCACACGGCTGCTTGACGCCCATGGTAAAGGTAAAAATTTGCGGGATCACAAATTGGGCCGACGCGAAGCACGCGATAGAGGACGGCGCGGACCTGCTGGGCTTCAATTTCTACAAGGGAAGCCCGCGCTATGTGACGCCGGCCAAGGCGCGGCGGATGGTGCGGCGGCTGCCGAAGGGTATTTCCGCCGTGGGGATTTTCGTGAACGAATCGGAACCGAAGATGCTTGAAATTGCACGGACAGTGGGGCTCGATCAGCTGCAGCTGAGCGGCGAGGAGTCGCCGGCGATGGTCGCGCGGCTGGGGCGGTCGCTTCGCGTGATTAAGGCGCTGCGCGTCCGAAAACCGTTTCGTGCGGGGCAGGTGAAGTCCTACAAGGCGGCGAGCGCGATTTTGCTCGACGGGTTTGACCGGAGCGCGCGCGGCGGGACGGGAAAGACCTTTGATTGGCAGATTGCGCGCCGGGCGAAGCGTCACGGGCGGATTTTTCTGGCGGGAGGGCTGACTCCTGAAAATGTGGGCGAAGCGATTCGCGCGGCGAGGCCGTATGCCGTGGATGTGTGCAGCGGCGTGGAAGCGCGGCCGGGCAAAAAAGATCCCGCGCGGATGAAGAGCCTGATTCGCGCGGTGAAGGCGACCGGGAAAAAGGCGGCGCGATGAGTTACACGGCAAACGTGGTGCGGGAGCGTGGGCGATACGGCCCGTACGGCGGGCGTTACGTCCCGGAGACGCTGATGGCGCCGCTCGAAGAGCTCGAGCGGGTATACGCGGAGGCGCGCGCGGATCGCAGCTTTCAAGCGGAGCTGGATGACTTGCTGCACAATTTCGCGGGACGTCCCACGCCGCTGCAATTTGCGTCGCGGCTCACGGAGCAGCTGGGAGGCGCGCGAATTTATCTGAAGCGCGAAGACCTGCTGCACACCGGCGCGCACAAGATCAACAACTGCCTCGGGCAAGGCCTGCTGGCCGTGCGCATGGGGAAAAAGCGCGTGATTGCGGAGACCGGCGCGGGGCAGCACGGCGTCGCGACCGCGACCGTGGCGGCGCGGCTCGGGCTGACGTGCACGGTGTACATGGGGACCGAGGACATGGACCGGCAGCGGCTGAACGTGAACCGCATGAGGCTGCTGGGCGCGGAGGTGATCGGCGTCGAGGCGGGCAGCAAGACGCTGAAGGATGCGATCAACGAGGCGATGCGCGACTGGGTGACCAACGTGCGGACGTCGCACTATTTGCTCGGGTCGGTGCTGGGCGCGCATCCTTATCCGATGATCGTGCGCGATTTTCAGAAAATTATCGGCGAAGAGGCGCGCGAACAGATCCTGCGCGCGGAGAAACGGCTGCCCGACTATTTGTATGCGTGCGTGGGGGGCGGCTCGAATTCCATCGGGCTTTTTCATGCGTTCCTGGGCGACGCGAGCGTGAAGATGGTGGGCGTGGAGGCAGGCGGGCGAGGAAAATCGCTCGGCGAGCATGCGGCGCGGCTTGCGGCGGCGGAAGGGTTTTTAGGCGCGCGCCCCGGAGTTCTCCAGGGAACTTACACCTACGTGCTGCAGACGGCGGACGGACAGATTGCCACGACGCATTCCGTTTCGGCGGGGCTCGATTACGCGGCGGTCGGCCCGGAGCACGCGTGGCTGGCGGAACAGGGCCGGGCCGAATACACAGCGGTGATGGACGAAGACGCCATCGCGGCCGCGAAGATGCTGGCGCGGAGCGAGGGAATTATTCCGGCGCTCGAGTCCGCCCATGCCGTTGCGGAGCTGGCGCGACGCGCGCCGAAAATGAAGAAGAACGAAATCGTCATACTGAATCTTTCCGGCCGCGGTGATAAAGATATGGAAACTCTCTCCCGATATGTCTGACGCGGCGATCCCCAAGTCATCTGCTGGAACGCAAACGCCTGCCGGAAGGACCGAGGGGCGCATCGGGCGGCGTTTTCGCGAACTCGCCGAAGCGGGCGAGCTGGGCTTGGTCGCCTACATTACGGCGGGCGATCCCTCGCTCGACGCGACGGAGAAAATCGTGCTGGCCGCCGCCGAGGCGGGCGCGGATGTGATCGAGCTGGGCGTGCCGTTTAGCGATCCGGTAGCCGACGGTCCGACAATTCAACGCGCGAGCGAGCGGGCGCTGCGGAGTGGGACGACGCTGGCGGGCGTGATCGAGCTTGTGCGCAGACTTCGCGCGCACACGGATGTGCCTCTGGTGCTTTTCAGCTACTTCAATCCGATATTGCAAATGGGCATCGCGAAATTCGCCGAGGCCGCCAGCGCGGCGGGGGCCGACGGCGTGCTCGCGACGGATTTGACTCCGGAAGAAGCGGTTGATTATCGCGCGACATTGCACGCGCACGGACTGGACACTATTTTTCTTGCGGCGCCGACCTCGACCGACGTGCGACTCGCGCTGATTGCGGAGTTCTCGAGCGGGTTTCTGTACCTGATTTCGCGCACGGGCGTGACGGGTGAGCGCGCTGCGCTGCCCGAGGACTTGCCGGCGCTGGCGCGGCGGGTGCGGCGGACGACGAAGCTGCCGCTGGCGGTCGGTTTCGGGATTTCGTCGCCCGAGCACGTGTCGGTGCTGGGAGGGATCGCCGATGCGGCAGTCGTTGGATCGGCGCTGATGGCGGAAATCGAGAAGGCTCGGACGCCCGGTGATGCGGTGAGCGCGGTGGCGAATCGAATTCGCGCGCTGAAACACGCCGCGCGCGCGGGAATCAGCAAGCGGAGTGCGGAACGCACATAGGGGCGCGGAAGGATGCTTGCGAAATTGTAGTAAACTGCGGGTTTCTGCGAGCGTGTTCTGAGGGCACAGAGATAGATGGACAAGCGTGTAGCCAATGCCGAGGCGGTTATCGGACGCGTGAAGGACGGCGCGACAATCCTGATGGGCGCATTTGGCACATGCGGCGTGCCGGAGAATTTGATCGGCGCGTTGATCCGCCACGGCGCGAAGAATCTGACGGTGGCGTCGAACAATCCGGGCATCGACGGCTTCGGTATCGGAGCGCTGATCGAAAATCGGCAGGTGAAAAAACTGATCGCGAGCTACGTGGGGAGCAATAGGTTCTTCGAGAAGCTCGCCCTGAACAACGAGATCGAGATGGAGCTGAATCCTCAGGGCACGCTCGCGGAGCGGATGCGGGCGGGCGGGGCGGGCATTCCGGCGTTTTTCACCCCGACGGGCTACGGCACCATGGTTGCCGAAGGCCGGGAAGTGCGCGAATTCAACGGCCGGCCGCACATACTGGTTCCGGCGCTGCGGGGCGACTTCGCGTTTGTGAAGGCGTGGAAGGGCGATCGCTGGGGCAATCTGGTCTACCGAAAGACGGCGCGCAATTTCAACCCGGTCGTGGCCACGGCTGCGGACTACGTGATGGCCGAGGTCGAGGAAATAGTGGAGTTGGGGCAGCTGAACCCGGATGGCATTCATACGCCGGGAGTTTTTGTAGATGCGATTTTTCAGGGCACGAATTATCTGAAACCGATGGAGCCTGGCCCGAAGCGAAAGCGGGGGGCGTGATGCCGCCGGCTATGGACAAACGGGAATTCATCGCGCGGCGTGTGGCTCAGGAGCTTCGCGACGGATTTTACTGCAATTTGGGCGTGGGGATTCCTACGCTGATCCCGAACTATCTGCCGGCGGGCATCGAGGTGATTTTGCAATCCGAGAACGGCATGCTGGGCATCGGACCGTACCCTTACGAAGGCGAAGAGGACCCGGACCTGATCAACGCGGGCAAGGAACCGGTGACGGAGATTCCCGGCTGCTCGTATTTTTCGAGCGCAGATTCGTTTGCGATGATCCGCGGCGGGCACATCGATGTGAGCGTGCTGGGCGCGCTGCAAGTGGACGAGAAGGGCACGCTCGCGAACTGGGCCGTCCCCGGGAAAATGCTGAAGGGGATGGGCGGAGCGATGGATCTGGTGGCGGGCACGAAGCGGGTGATTATCGCGATGGAGCATGCGACCAAGGACGGCGCGCCGAAGATCATGAAGACTTGCACGCTGCCGCTGACGGGCGTCGAGGTGGTGGACCTGATCGTGACGGATCTCGCGGTGATCGAAGTGACGCCGAAGGGTCTGGTGCTGCGAGAAGTGGCGCCCGGCGTGACGCCGGAAGCGGTGCAGAAGGTGACGGAGGCCAAGCTGCTGGTGGCGCCGGATCTGAAGACGATCTCGATATGAAGATGGCATTGACCCCGACACGGCGAATCGTTTCCCAGGAGAAGAGATGGAGCCGCATTCAATCGTAGTCCTGAGCCTGCACAGCCCGAAGGAACGGTTGTGGGGCGAACTGGTGGAAATTTCGAACGCCGGCGTGACGATGCGCGGCATCGATCTGGGCTCGTTCGACGATTTCGTGATCCAGGTGCTGCATCCCGAAGGGGACCGCATCGGATTGCCGACGCTGTTTTTCCCGATGGTGCGGGTCGAGCGGATCGCACTGGACGAGGCGCGCGGGTCGATTCCGTCGATGGCCGCGATGTTCGAGAAGAAGGTGGGCCGCTCGATAGCGGACTACCTCGCGCAGTTCGCCTGATGAAGAGCTTGTTGTAATTCGCGCGGAAAAGCCTGGAATTCAAATGAAAAGCCGGATCTTTACGGTTCCGAACGAGCTGACGTTTCTTCGCCTCGCCTTCCTGCCTGTTTTCATAATCGCCATCCAGTATGACCGCTATCTTTGGGCTCTGGGGATTCTCGTCGCCGGTGGCTTGAGCGACGCGCTCGACGGCTGGCTGGCGCGCTCGCTGAACCAGAAAACGGCGCTCGGCGCATACCTCGATCCGATCGCGGACAAGCTGCTGATGTCGTCGTCGTATTTCGTGCTGGCGCTGAAGGGCAAAATCGGCTGGTGGCTGGCGATTCTGGTTCTCGGCCGCGACGTGCTGTTGCTGGTGGCCTGCGCCGTGATATTGCTGACCGTGGGCTACCGGCCGTTTCCGCCGAGTATCTGGGGGAAACTGACCACGTTTTTCGAAATTGTTCTGGTCGTGCTGGTTCTGGTGATGGCTATTTGGAATCACCTGGGGCTATCGGTCGCGCGGGAGATGTGCGGCTACTTGGTGGCGGTCCTGGTGATCACTTCCGGATTGCACTACAGCATCGTGGTGTCGCGCCAACTGCACGCCGGGCACTAAAGCCGCGCACTCGCCATCGCGTCAGCCGCGACGCAATATCCCCAGAGCCACCATGGCAAAACTCGCGACGATAACCAGCGCCGCAGCCCAGCCGAGCGCGTACGCCAGTTTTTGCTCTTCCGGCGTTGCCGGCGGCCGGTCGGCCATGAGCTTGCCGAGAATGAACCCGGTCGCGAGGCCACCCGCGTGCGCCCAGTTGTCGATCCCCGGGAAGAGCAGTCCCCATATGCCGATGTAAACCAGCCAACGGATCAGCTGGCCGCGCAGCATTTGCATTCCGGCGGTTCGCCGTCCCACGGTCATGGCCAGGAGCACGCCGATTAAACCGAGCAGCGCTCCCGAGCCACCGACGCTGAAATGCCAGAAAGCGCTGCTGACCACGTAGCCGCCGATGCCCGCCACGACGTAAATAAACAAGTAGCGCGCCGAGCCGTAGAGTTCTTCAATCTGCGGGCCAATATCCATCAGCACCCACATGTTGAAGAAGATGTGCAGCAGACTGCCGTGAAGAAACACAGCCGCGACGAGCCGCCAGGGTTGCACGAGGTCCACCGGCCACGGCAGCGATGCGCCCACACGCTGGAGGACTTCCCCGCCGATCGCTCCAAAATTGAAGAGGCCGCCACTGAGACCCCCAAATCCGCTGCTTCGAATCGTGAGCGCCAACGTCACGGCGTAAATCAGGCAGCTCAAAGTGAGGATGGCGTACGTTGCGGGCGACGTCGCCGGAAACAGCCGCCCGAGCGAGCGGCTGGCCGCGGCCATGGAAAATGTCATGCTCGCGCCGCACTGATGGCATCGCGTGGCGCCTGCGCCGACGAGAGTACGGCACGCCGGGCATAATTTCGGGCGGGGCTGTTCGTTTTGACCGCCGGAAACTCCGGCGAACTTCTTGCGGAGCTGATCGAATCTCCAACGCATGCGGGGCGACAGGGGCAATAGGGTTCCTTGCGAGAATGTGCGAGCGTTTCTATAATACCCAAGTTGAGAGCAAACAAGTGAATCAGGAAGCCGCGTGAAGCTCTCCGTCGGGACAGCGGAGTGTCTAGAGAGATCGCCGAGATGGGATCTGGGCCGCGCCGGGGGCGTATTTCGCGTGCGGCTGGCGATGGTGCTGGCCTGCGCGGGGATGATTTCAGCGGGCTGCGCTCACCGTGCGCACACCACGCAGCCGCCCGTGCAGGCCCCGCCCGAACAGCCTTCTCCCGCTCCGAGTCCCGGCGCGGCGGTGCCCTCGCCGGCATCGGGTCCGCCTCCTGCAATCGAGCGGCGGCCCGCCGTTCCGGGCGAATACGTGGAGGAGGGCGTGGCGTCGTGGTACGGCGATCCCTTCAACGGGCGCCGGACGTCGAATGGCGAAGTCTACGACATGCACCAGTTCACGGCGGCGCACCGCACGCTGCCGTTTGGCGCGATCGTGCGCGTGACGAATTTGCGAAATGGAAAGGAGACGGAAGTACGCATCACCGACCGCGGTCCATTTGTGGCCAATCGCGTAATTGATCTCTCGCTATCGGCCGCGCAGGCGATTGACATGGTCGGAACCGGCACGGCACCGGTCCGGGTCGAGGTTTTGGGCGGGCCGAATCCGCAGGCGGGGTTCTTCGGCGTGCAAGTGGGTGCGTTTCAGTCGCAAGACAACGCCGAGCGATTCCGCATGCAGCTGGCGGCGCGTTATTCCCCGGTGACGATTGCGGCGTACGACTCACCGAACGGGATGTTCTACCGCGTGCGTGTGGGCCGATTGCCCAGCGAGGATGCGGCGCAACGGCTCGCGGACCAGTTGCGCTCCGACGGGCAATTGACTACCTTCGTCGTGCGCCTCGACGAGTAATATCCCGAGCAGCGACAAATGACAAAAACCGCGCCTGATCGCATGATCGCCGCGCCTTTCAAGCGGCGATGCAACGCGCTGCACGGCGTTTGGGTACGGGCTTGCGTCCCGGCGATCCTGCTGTGCGGACTTCTGCTGTGCCGCGTTCCCACGGCCCAAGCGCAAGCTCAATCCAATCCGTACACAACGTGGACCGTCACGATCGTGCTTCCCCCGCGAGTGATGGCGAGCCATCCGGCGACGCTGGCTGTGCTCGGCGTGGACGGGAAGCTTGCTGCGGGGGTGACGGTGACGCTTGGCGATGGCCAGACGGTCACGACCGACCGCACGGGGCGCGCTGTCTTTACGGTGCCTGCGTCCGGGGACTACCTGCTCGCAAAAGGATCGGGCGCGTCGGTCGCGGCGCTGATTGATCCGGCGGCCGGAGCGAGCGAGCCGAAGGAAACAACGCTGCCAGCGGTCGTGTCCGTGCGAGATCGCTTCTGGATTTGCAGCGCGGGGCTTCGGGGCGATGCCGACGCCGATAGCGTGAGGATCAACGACGAGCCCGCCCTGGTGCTTGCGGCCTCACCCGAATGTCTCGTGGCGCTGCCGAGTTCGAAAGCGGCGCCGGGTCCGGCGACGATTTCAGTGGAAGCTCAGGGAACGCGAGCGACTGCGACCACGACTCTAGTGGCGCTGGACTTTGATGCGCCGCAGCCGGCGCTGATGCCGGAGAAAAAGTCGCGCCTGAGCGTGCGTGTGAGCGGGTCCGACCAAAGGCTGGGGATCGTGGTGGAAAACAAGACGCCCGGCGTGCTTCGATTTGTGCACGGCGATACCCAGGAACTGCTGACCAAGGGCGGACCGCAAAATGACGCTATCCTCGACGTGCAGGCCGTCCGGACGGGCGATTATTTCTTCCGCGCCCGGCTGCTGCCGGCATCGGACATCGCGGTCGCACAACGATTCTTGCAAGCGTCCGCGGCGTTGGCGCCCGAGGACATGAAGAGCGACATCAACGGATACTCCCGGCGGCTCGCGCGTCACCCTCGCGATTCAGCAGCGGTGCGCGCCGCGCTGGGCGAGATCTTGATGCAGACGATTGCCGGAGATTTCCGCACGCTGCTGAACGCCGCGTGGGAAGCGTTGTAAGGGGGTTTATTCGCCCGATTTGCCCTCGAGCGCTTTCGGCGCGGCTTCGGGAAGCGCGCCCTGGGACATCTGCTCGAGGGAATTCCGCGCGCGATTCAGTTTGCTATCGGCATCCTCGTAGCTTTGTTGTGCGTGGCGGAGATGCGTGCCGAGCTTGTCATAGACGTCGGCAAAAGACTCAACCTGCTTGGTAACTCCCGCAAGATTTCCGAGCAAGTGCCGCGCGTTTTCCTCGATCTTCTGGCCCTGCAAGCTGACGGCGACGGCGCCCAGAAACGCGAAGAAGCTGTTCGGCGAGACGGGAAACACGCGCTTCGCCCGGCAATACTCCTCGAGGCGGCCGTGCTTTGGATCCTCGGTCATGAGCAGTTCGTAATAGACGCTTTCGGAAGGCACGAACATCAGCGCGTAATCGAAGGTGTGTTCGTCCGGGAGAATGTATTTGTCCGCGATGGAATCGGCGTGCTTGCGGACAGCCAGGGAGAAATCGCGCCGAGCGTCGTTGCCTTCTTCGGTGAGGCGCCGATAGGCCTCCAGAGGGAACTTGGAATCAATCGTGAGAAGGTGATCTCCGCTTCGCACGATGGCGTCCACGATGGCGCCCGTCGAGGGAAAACGATATTGCGTCGCGTAGGCGGCCTGTGGCAGCGCATCGGCCAGCAGGCTCTCGAGCGCGATTTCGCCAAGCGATCCGCGGGTTTTCGCTCCGCCGAGAACGGACTGAAGGACTTGCGTGGCCTTCGAAAGATCCTGGCTCGTTTGCTGCAACTCTCCGACTTTCTGGTGCATCTGGGCCAGCGCGTCGGTGGAGGATTTCAATTGCTTGGCGACGTCCCGTTGCGCTTCCGCATTCAGCTGGCCCGTGGAAGCGACGCCGGTCATCAGTTCCTGGCGGACCTGCCCGAGCTGCTGCGTTACACCCTGCATCAGATGATTGAGCTGGCCGGCAACGGCCTGGAGCTGGGCCGCGAGCGAGCTTTGCATTTCTTGGCGCACGGCGGAAAGCTGCGCTTCCGAACGCCGGCTCGCCGCGCGGAGCATCAGCGCCACGAGCACGATACCAACCACGCCGGCCGCCAGCCAGACAACGGGATTCGTCAACATTCGTCCAGGAAACCTCTCTTCGTAGCGCGATAGCCTTAGACACTCTAGCGCGCTTGCGTTCGCATTGTCATCCCGAACGACCTGGGCGGTTAAGATTTAAATGTAGCGCCGGGGCCTTCAGCCCAGCATCCTGGTTTCGAAGTTTAGGGGGTCGGAGCTTTAGCTCCGACATAAAGACTCCGGAGGAAAGGGGCTTTAGCCCCTGAGGCACCAGCCGTTGCGTGCTGAAACCGCAGCGTGGTTTCGTTATACTGTGCGCCCGAGGCGCGGTACCCAAGTGGGAAGGGAGAGGTCTGCAAAACCTTCATTCGTGGGTTCGATTCCCACCCGCGCCTC
>Ga0209415_10004169_pt1 | contig 26569 bp, 20 predicted proteins | sample PeaSoiSIISIP2007_FD_187696 | JGI IMG/M metagenome (GOLD analysis project Ga0209415, IMG submission 187696) | Peat soil microbial communities from Weissenstadt, Germany - SII-SIP-2007 (SPAdes) (version 2) | ecosystem: Environmental > Terrestrial > Soil > Wetlands > Peat | place: Germany... | reverse complement strand
CGAGCCAGCCGTTGTGGGTGCGCGCATCGCGGAAGAGCTGGTCGAGAGCCCGGTCGTCGAGCCTGCTCTCGGCAGTAAGTGGTTGAATTTGCACGGTAGCCTCCATCTGTTCGAAGGGCGGGTAACCCCCCTCGGAGGCACCCGTTGACAACTGAAAGATGGGTCACCGGCCATTGTTCTATAAGTATTGCAAGTTAACATATCCTAGTGAATAATATTCACTAATGTCCTCGATCCCCTTCGACGAAATGGCCGCCTTCGCCTTGGTGGCCGAGCGCAAGAGCTTCGGCAAGGCGGCGATCGAACTGGGCGTGTCCCGTTCGGCGCTGAGCCACGCGATGCGGTCGCTGGAGGAGCGGCTTGGGGTGCGGCTGCTCAACCGCACGACGCGGTCGGTCGCGGCCACCGAGGCGGGCGAGCGGTTGCTGTTGCGCCTGCGGCCGGCGCTGGCCGAAATCGGGCTGGCGGTCGAGGAGATTAACGCGTTGCGCGACACGCCCGGCGGCTCGCTGCGCCTGACGGTGCTCTCGCTCGCCGCGCGGACGGTGATCGCGCCGGTCATCGCCCGCTTCCTCGCCGCTTACCCGGCGATCCAGGTCGAGATCTCAGTCGACAACGCGCTGCGCGACATCGTGCGCGACCGGTTCGACGCCGGCATCCGGCCGGGCGAGCGGGTCGAGCGCGACATGGTGGTGGTGCGCGTGGGCGGCCCGTTCCGGCCGGTCGTGTTCGCCGCGCCCGACTATCTCGCGCGGCGCGGAGTGCCGCACACGCCCCGCGAACTGCAGGCGCACGACTGCGTGCGGCTGCGCCTGCCGACGAGCGGCGCCTTCCTGCCTTGGCGCTTCGCCAAGGGCGGCGAATCGATCGAGGTGGCGGTTGAGGGGCGACTGATCGTCAACGACGCCGAGCTGATGATCCGAGCCGTGCGTGACGGCGCGGGGATCGGCTATGAGGCGCGCGATTCGATCGAGCCGGATGTTGCGACCGGCCGGCTCGCGGTGTTGCTCGAAGACTGGATGCCGAAGACCGCCGAACTGTTTCTCTACTACCCCAGCCGGCGCCAAGTGCCCGCGCCGCTGCGCGCCTTCATCGACTTCCTCAAGAAGGAGCGCAGGGCGACGGCGGTCGCCTGAGCCGCGGCGCCGTTCAATGCGCGTCGGCCCAGCTTTTCGCCGCGCCGGTTTCGACCGTGAGCGGCACCGAGAGTTTCGCCGCGCCCTCCATCACTTCTTTCACGAGAGCCGCGGTCGCATCCTTTTCGCGCTCGGGCACTTCGAACACGAGCTCGTCGTGCACCTGGAGGAGCATGCGCGCGGCGAGTCTGGCCTTGGCCAGCGCGGGCGGCAGGCGCACCATCGCGCGCTTGATGATGTCGGCGGCGCCGCCCTGGATCGGCGCGTTGATGGCGGCGCGCTCGGAGAAACCGCGCACCGCCGGGTTCTTGTCCTTGATGCCGGGGATGAAGCATTTGCGGCCGAAGGGCGTGAGCACGTAGCCGTGCTTGCGCGCCTCCTCCTTCGCCGCCTCCATGTAATCGCGGATCTCGGGATATTTGGCGAAATAGGCGTCGATATAGGCCTTGGCCTCGCTCTGCGGGATGCCGAGCTGGGCGGCCAGGCCGAATGGGCTGATGCCGTAGATGATGCCGAAATTGATCGCCTTGGCGCGGCGCCGCACCATCGGGTCCATGCCTTCGGCCGGAATGCCGAACACCTGCGAGGCGGTGATGGCGTGGATGTCGGCGCCCTCGGCGAAGGCGCGCTTGAGCCCTTCGATGTCGGCCACATGCGCCACCAGGCGCAGCTCGATCTGCGAATAGTCGGCCGAGAGCAACAAATGCCCCTTCTCGGCGACGAACGCCTTGCGGATGCGCCGGCCTTCCTCGGTGCGGATCGGGATGTTCTGCAGGTTCGGATCGGATGACGAGAGCCGGCCGGTGCTGGCGCCGGCCATGCCGTAGTTCGTGTGCACGCGCCCGGTGGCGGGATTGATCTCCTCGACCAGCGCGTCGGCATAGGTGCTCTTGAGCTTGGAGATCTGGCGCCAGTCGAGCACCTTCTGCGGCAGCGGGTGGTGGGCCGCGAGTGCTTCGAGCACATCGGCGCCGGTGGCATAGGCGCCGGTCTTGGCGCTCTTCTTGCCGCCCTGGAGCCCGAGTTTGTCGAACAGCACCTCACCGAGCTGTTTGGGCGAACCGACATTGAATTCCATGCCGGCGAGCCGCTGGATCTCGGCCTCGAGTTCGACCATGCGTTTTCCGAATTCGACGCTCATGGCCTCGAGCTCGTGTCGATCGACCTTGACGCCGGCGCGCTCCATCGCCGCCAACACCGGAATCAGCGGCCGATCGTAGGTTTCGTAGACCGCGACCATGCGCTCGGCGAGCAGGCGCGGCTTGAGCAGCCGATGGAAGCGCAGCGTCACCTCGGCGTCCTCGGCGGCGTAGTCTGTGGCCTTGTCGAGCGGCACACGGTCGAAGGTGATCTGGTTCTTGCCCGAGCCGCACACTTCTTCGTAGGCGATGGTCTTGTGCCCGAGATAGAGAAGCGCCAGCTCGTCCATGCCGTGGCCGTGCGACGAGCCTTCGAGCACGAAGGACAGCACCAGCGTGTCGTCCACCGGCCCGACCGCGATGCCGCCCGCCTGAGCCAGCACTTTTGCGTCGAACTTGATGTTGTGGCCGATCTTGAGGATCGAAGGGTCTTCGAGCAGCGGCTTGAGCAGGGCCAGCGTGGTCGCGGCCGGGATCAGCTTCGGCGCGTCCTTGGCCGCGGGCGCATTGGCCAGGTCGAGCGCGCCCTGCTTCGGCGCGGGATCGTGGCGCACAGGGATGTAGCAGGCGCGGCCGGGCACGATGGCGAGCGACACGCCGACCAGATTGGCGCGCATCGGGTCGAGCGAATCGGTCTCGGTGTCGACCGCGAGCATGCCCACTTCGTTCGCCTCTTGGATCCAGCGCGCGAGCGCTTCTACGGTGAGGATCAGCTCATAGCGCGCCGGACCGTCGCTGTCGGGATGCGGGGCGGGGGCGGCTCGCCCGGAGGGATCGGCGTGGGCGCGCGTCGTCACTACGGCGGGCTTGGCCGGCGCGGGATGCGCCGGCTCGGCGCCGGCAGCGACGCCGAATTCGGCGGCGTAGCGGGCCCGGATGCTACGGAACCCCTGGGCGTCGAGGAATGCCAGCAGCGTCTGCGGGTCGGGCTTGCGCACCGGGAAATTTTCGAGCGGCTCGGGCACCTTGACGTCGCTCTTGAGGCGCACCAGCTCGCGCGAGACGCGCGCCGCTTCGGCATTGGCGAGCAGCGTCTCGCGGCGCTTGGGCTGCGGAATCTCGCCGGCACGCTTGAGCAGCGTGTCGAGGTCGCCGAATTGCTCGATCAGCTGCGCCGCGGTCTTGACGCCGATGCCCGGCACGCCCGGCACGTTGTCGGTGGGGTCGCCGGCCAGGGCCTGGACGTCGACCACGCGCTCGGGGCCGACGCCGAATTTCTCGCGCACCTCGTCGGGGCCGATGGCGCGGTTCTTGATCGGATCGAGCATGGAAACCGCGCCGCCCACCAGCTGCATCAGATCCTTGTCCGACGAGACGATGGTCACCTTGGCGCCCTGCTCCGCCGCCTGGCGCGCGTAGGTGGCGATCAGATCGTCGGCCTCGAAACCGGGAAGCTCGATGGCCGGCACGCCGAAGGCGCGGGTCGCCTCGCGCACCAGGGCGAATTGCGGCACCAGCTCGTCGGGAGGGTCGGGTCGGTGCGCCTTGTATTCGGGATAGATCTCGTTGCGGAAGCTGGCGCGGCCGGCGTCGAAGATCACCGCCAAATGGTCGGCCTTGGAGTCGGCGATCAGCCGCATCAGCATGTTCGAGAAGCCATACACGGCGTTGACCGGCGTGCCGTCGGGACGCGTCATCGGCGGCAGCGCGTGGAAGGCGCGGAAGATGAATCCCGAACCGTCGACCAGGCAAAGATGTTTGAGCGGCGCCTTGGCGGTCATGCGGTTTCCGGAGTGGCGTCGGGTGCGGACGGCCGGGCCCTCGTTGACCGGCCTCGCCCGGCGATGATACGCCTTGGCCCGGATCGCTCAACCCGAATCGCCCCGGCCCGATAACCATGCCACATTAGCGATACCATGAGGCCGTTTGCCGCCTTGACCGCTTTCGTTCTCCTGTCCGCCTGCACGCCGACCATCGTCGCGCCCGGTCCGTCGGTGCAGGAACCGAGTCTCGCAGCCGATGCCTTGGTCGCCGCCGACGGGGCGCGGCTGCCGATGCGCGTCTGGCAGCCGGAGGGCAGGCCCAAAGCGGTGATTCTCGCGCTGCACGGGTTCAACGACTATTCCAACGCCTTCGCCGGGCCGGCCAAATTCCTCGCCGCGCGGGGCATCGCCGTCTATGCCTATGACCAGCGCGGTTTCGGCGCCGCGCCCAATCCTGGGTCATGGGCCGGCGAGGCGGCATTGGTGGGCGACCTCGACGCCGCAGCCCGGCTGGTGGCCGCGCGTCATCCCGAAGTGCCGTTCTATCTGCTGGGCGAGAGCATGGGCGGCGCCGTGGCGATGCTGGCCATGACCCGCCCCGGCGCCCCCCAGGTGGCGGGCGTGATCCTGTCCGCGCCGGCGGTCTGGGCGCGTCGGCGGATGAGCGTCGTCGAGCGCGTGGCGCTGTGGATCACGTCGCATGCCGTGCCCTGGTTCCCGGTCAACGGGCAGGGCCTCGATATCCAGCCCTCGGACAACATTCCGATGCTGCGCGAACTGTCGCACGACCCGCTGGTGCTGAAGGACACGCGCATCGGCACCCTCGAGGGGCTGGTGGACCTGATGGACCACGCCTACGCCACCGCGCCCATGCTGCGCGGTCCCGCCCTGGTGCAATACGGAGAGCACGACGAGATCGTGCCCCCCGAGCCGAGCTACGACGTGATGGCGAGCATGGCCGGCCGGCCGGGCGTCCGTCTCGCCGTCTACGCCAAGGGCTATCACATGTTGATGCGCGACCTGGAAGCCGACACGGTGCTGACCGACATCGCGGCCTGGATCGAGCATCCCGAAGGGCCGCTGCCCTCGGGCGCCGACCGGCGCGCGGTCACCGTGCTGGCGCAACGCCGTGCCGCGCCCGCGCCGGAAGCGTCGGGCAGTGCGGGCTAGGAGCGGAAACCGTCAGTGCCCGGCGGTCGCCGGCGCGTCTTCCGCGAGCACGAAGACGCGGCTGCAATAGGGGCAGACGATCTCCAGGCTGCCCGGCTTGAAGGTGAGGAACACCCGCGGATGGCCGAGCGGCGGGTCCTTACCGTCGCACGCCACGGTAGCGGTGGTGACCTTCACGATTTCCTTTTCCATTCCGTCCTCGCTAGCGACGAAGCCCGCGCGATGCGTACGCCGATCGCATGGTCGCCGCCAAAGCCGGCGCCATTGACCCCGCGTTCGGGCGGATGATACCCATTGCGGCCGGCCTGACAACCCCGCTCGCAACGAACACAGAATGTCCAAGGAAGGCACCGGCCGCGCCGATCCCCCCGCCCATGCGGTGGAAACCCGCGCGCTGACCAAGATCTATCCGTCGCGCAACCGCCAGCCCGAGCGCAAGGCGCTCGATGCGGTGAGCCTGGCGATCCCGCGCGGCTCCTTCTTCGGGCTGCTGGGCCCCAACGGCGCCGGCAAGTCGACCTTGATCAACATCCTGGCCGGGCTGGTGCGCAAGACCTCGGGCACCGCCATCGTCTGGGGCTACGACACGCAATCCCAGGAGCGCATGGCGCATTCCTCGATCGGCGTGGTGCCCCAGGAGCTAAACCTCGATCCGTTCTTCACGCCGCGCGAACTGCTCGAATTGCAGGCCGGCCTGTACGGGGTGCCGAAAGCCGAGCGACGCACCGACGCGATCCTGGCCGCCGTCGGACTGGCCGACAAGGCCGGCGCCTATGCGCGCACGCTCTCGGGCGGCATGCGCCGGCGCCTGCTGGTGGCCAAGGCGCTGGTGCATTCGCCGCCCGTCCTGGTGCTCGATGAGCCGACGGCGGGGGTGGACATCGAATTGCGCCAGCAGCTGTGGGCCCATGTAAGCGAACTCAATGCGACCGGCGTCACCATCCTATTGACCACGCACTATCTCGAGGAGGCGGAGCGCCTGTGCGACCGGATCGCCATCATCGACCATGGACGCGTGGTGGCGGACGAGGCGAAGGAGACCCTGCTGCGCCGCCTTGACAGCAAGGTTCTCGACCTGACCATCGACCGCGACCTGACCACGACGCCCGCGGAACTCGCGGGCTTCCGCGTCGAACTCAGGGGCCCGCGGCATCTGGTGGTGCGCTATCAGCCGAGCCACACCGAAGTCGGTGCCATCCTGGCCGGCGTCGGCGCGGCCGGGATCCGCGTGGTCGACATCACCACCGAGGAAGCCGATCTCGAGGATGTGTTCCTGCGCCTGACCCGGGGCACGGCGGACCATCGCGACGAGCCCCGTCACACCGCGGACCTCGCCGCCCTGCCCGCCGACCAATGACCGGCTCGACCAATTCTACGCCGACGCGCCTTTCTAATTCCGGCCGCGCAATGCGGCTTCGACCTGGCCCGGATCGGCGAGCGGCGCGGCGAAGGCCAGCCTCGCCGCCCGCTTGCCGCGCACAAAATCGCAGCCGTCGGGGTCGATCGCTACGAGGCTCCAGCCCGTGCTGCGACGCTTGAGCCGCGCGTTGGCGATGCGATCGGCGCGTGGTCCGAGCTTCTTCAGCAGCGCCGGCTCGGCTACGGCGAAGGCCGAGGCGGTGGCCGAGCCGATCGTGACCGGCCGCTCGATCCAGGCGGCGCGGCCGAAGCCGCCGACCCAGTGGACGCGCTCGAGCACGATTCGGAAAAAGGCGAAGTCGGCGAAGCCGGCATAGAGCGCGGCACCGGGATGGCGCGCGAGATAGCGCTGGCGGATGCGATCGAGCTCGGGCGCTGTCACCCGCTCGGCGCGTCCCATCGCGGTGGCGCGCGGCCCCTCCTGCGGATTGGCGAAGCCGGCGGTGCCGTCGAACAAGAGCGAGACGCGCGCGTCGACGGCCAGGTTGCGCGTGTGGTCCGACAGCGCCGACAAGAGCAGCAGCGGCGTGCCGTCGATATCGCTGGCAACCGCGGCGAGCGAAACATAAGCCCTGCCTTCCGGCGGCGCCGACGTGCCGAGCGACACGCGATCGCGGGCGCGCATCAACAATCTTGCGGCGAGCGCGTATCCGTGCGCTGTGGGTTCCATGCCGCGCCAGGGTGGGCCGAGAGCTAGGACCGGTCAAGCGAGCAGCGCTGTGACGGCCCGGGCTGACTTAGGGCCCTGGCTACACTATATTTTGCCACAATGTAGGCACTCAATGGCGGCAACGAAGGCCGCAGAACAGGAGCGTCAATGCCATGGGCCAGACCATCGCCCTGGTCGACGACGACCGGAACATTCTGACCTCGGTGACCATGACCCTCGAAGCCGAGGGCTTCAAAGTACGCACCTATTCCGATGGTGCCGAGGCCTTGCGTGGAATGACCGCGCAACCACCAGATCTTGTGGTTCTCGATATCAAAATGCCGCGCATGGACGGAATGGAGGTGCTGCAACGGCTGCGCAAGACGTCGGCGCTGCCGGTGATCTTCCTCACATCCAAAGACGACGAAGTGGACGAACTGCTCGGCCTGCGCATGGGCGGCGATGACTACATCACGAAGCCCTTTTCCCAGCGCCTGTTGATCGAGCGTATCCGCGCCCTGCTGCGGCGCGGCGAGCTGGCGCGCGATGCGGCCGATGGCGGCGCATCGCAGGTGATCACGCGCGGCGACCTGCTGCTCGATCCGGCGCGGCACGCCTGCACCTGGAAGGGCCAGGCGGTGGCGCTCACCGTGACCGAATTCCTGATCTTGAAGTCGCTGGCGACCCGCCCAGGCCACGTCAAGAACCGCGACCAGATGATCGACGCCGCCTATGGCGAGAACATCTACGTCGACGACCGCACCATCGACAGCCACATCAAACGGCTGCGGCGCAAGTTCCGCGAGATCGATTCGGAGTTCGGCCATATCGAGACGCTGTACGGCGTCGGCTACCGGTACCGCGAAGACTCGTGAACGTCACGCAGCGCATGGGGGGTAGCGCCAGCGCCGCGCCGGACGACGGGTACATCGAGCCGGCGCAGGAGAAAGAGCGCGAAGCGGAGCAGGGCGCGCAGGAGCGGGAACGCCCGGCGCCGCACCGGCGGCGGTTGGCCTCGCCGCTCACCAGGCGCATCCTCGCGGTCAACGCGCTGGCGCCGATCATCCTGGTCGCAGGCCTGTTCTACCTCGATCAATACAAAAACGAGCTGATCGAGAACGACCTCGATTCGCTGCAGATCCGCGCCGAGATGGTGGCGGCGGCGGTCGGCGAAGGCGCGGTGATCGACAACGGCTTCGACACGCCGATCCTATCGCCGAATTTGGCCCGCCCGATGGTACGGCAGCTATCACATCCGGCGCGCGTGCGTGCGCGCCTGTTCACGCTGGAAGGCCGGATGATCGCCGACAACCGCCTGATGATCACCGAGAGCAATGCCGTGCAGGTCGAGGACCTGCCGCCGCCAGACACTGCCGGCTGGCTGCTCGGTACCAGCCACCGCGTCTACGAGTTCGTAGCCGCCGCGGTCAGCGGCCTGGTGGGCAGGGAGGTGCCGGTCTACCGCGAGGTGGTCCAGGCGCGCGCGCCGGACTATCCCGAGGTGATCAAAGCCTTGGGCGGATCGACCGCGAGGGTGGTGCGGCGCACTCCCAATTTCGGCGTGGTTCTGTCGGCGGCGGTGCCGGTGCAGCACTACCAGCGGGTCATGGGAGCTCTGCTTGCGACCGAGGTCGACGAAGATCTGGCGCAGTCGCTGTTCGAGGTGCGACTGACCATCTTCCAGGCCTTCGCCGTGGCTCTGGCGATCACCATCGCGCTGTCCTTCTATCTCGCCGGGACCATTGCCCGGCCGATTCGGCATCTGGCTGCGGCCGCCGAGCGCGTCAAGCGCGGCCATTCCCGCCGCCACGTCATCCCCGACCTCAGCGCGCGCGGCGACGAGATCGGCGATCTTTCGGCTGCGCTGCGCGAGATGACCGAGGCGTTGTACCGACGCATGGATGCCACCGAGGCCTTCGCCGCCGACGTGGCGCACGAGATCAAGAACCCGCTCTCCAGCCTGCGCAGCGCCGTCGAGACCGTGGCGCGCGTGGACAACCCCGAACAGCAGCGGGCCTTGCTCGCCATCGTCAAGGACGATGTGGCGCGCCTCGACCGCCTGATCAGCGACATTTCCGACGCCTCGCGGCTGGATGCGGAGATGTCGCGCGCCGACGTCGACCGAATCGACATGCGCGGCATGGTCCGCGCCATGGCCGATGCCTATCGGCTTTCCGGCGGCGACGATACCGTGCGCTTCGCCGTCGAGATCGCCGAGAGCGAAAACCTGTCGGTCTACGGTGTCGAAGGGCGGTTGGGTCAGGTGATGCGCAACCTGATCGCCAACGCGCTCTCCTTCAGCCCGCCCAAGGGCACCATCGCGTTGCGCGCGCGGCGCGAGGGATCCGAGGTGGTGGTCGAAGTGGAGGATGACGGGCCGGGCATCCCCGAGAACAAGCTCGACGGGATCTTCGACCGCTTCTATTCGGAACGGCCCAAGGACGAGAAGTTCGGCACCCATTCGGGGCTGGGCCTTTCGATCTCGCGCCAGATCATCGAGGGGCATGGCGGCACTCTCACCGCCACGAACCGCCTCGACGGCGAGGGCCGCGTCGCCGGCGCGCGCTTCGCCATCCGTCTGCCGGCCGAGCGCCGGGCTCAGCTTCCGGCGCGGCGCTAGGTTCCGCCACTCGCGCACCCGACCGCTTCCCGCTAAGCTGCGCGCCGGGGCGACGGCGAAGTGAGCGGCCTATGACTCTTGTGCACGCGAGTTGCGTCGCCATCGATGGCGCCGGCTTGCTGCTGCGCGGTCCGTCGGGTTCGGGCAAGTCCGACCTGGCGCTGCGCCTAATCGATTTCGGCGCCCAGCTCGTCGCCGACGACCAGGTGGCAATCGAGCGCGAGGGCGGGCGCGCGATCGCGCGTCCGGTCGAACGCCTCGCCGGCCTGCTAGAGGTGCGCGGCCTGGGCGTCGTTCGCCTTGACCATCTCGCGGCGGCGCCACTGGTTCTCGTGGTGGATCTGGTCGCGGCTGACCGAGTCGAGCGCATGCCCGAACCCAGCACGGTCAGCCTGTGCGAGATCGAGCTGCCTCTTATCCAAGCAGACCCGTTCCCGGCCTCGGCGGTGGCCAAGCTGCGCCTTGCCGCGCGGGTGGTGGCGGGGAGTATACTGTTGGCACGATGACCGTTACCACCGACGCGCCCGACGCCAAGGGCGGCGAGGAGATTGTTTCGTCGCTTTCGCCGGGCGGTGCTTCCGCGCGCACCGGCGGCGATGGGCGCATGGTGGTGGTCACCGGCATGTCCGGCGCGGGCAAGACGCTGGCGCTCAAGTTCCTCGAGGATCTGGGCTACGAGGCGGTGGACAATCTGCCGCTCGGCCTGCTCGGTCCGCTGCTGGGCGGGCCGCCGCCGCAGGCCGGCCAGAAGCGGCGCCCGATCGCCATCGGCATCGACATCCGCACGCGCGACTTCGGCGCGGCGCCGATGCTCGCCGAGCTCGACCGCCTGGCCGCAGGTCGCGCGCTCGATCTGCGGCTCCTGTTCGTCGACTGCGACGACGAGCTTCTGGCGCGCCGCTTCACCGCAACGCGGCGCATGCATCCGCTGGCGCTCGACCGTCCGCTCGCCGACGGCATCGCGCACGAGCGCCAGTTGATCGCCCCGTTGCGTGGCCGGGCCGATGTCGTGATCGACACATCGGACCTGCGGCCCGCCGAGTTCAAGAGCACGATCGCCGGCCATTTCGCGCTGGATCGCGCCACGGCACTGGTGCTGTTCGTCATCTCGTTCTCATACAAGCGCGGACTGCCCCGCGAGGCCGATCTGGTGCTCGACGCGCGCTTCCTCGTCAACCCGTACTACGATCCGGTCCTCGGCAAGCTTACGGGGCGCGACGCGCCGGTGATCGCCAAGATCGAGGCCGATCCCGCGTTCGCGCCGTTCTTCGCCGCGCTGACGACCATGATCGAACCGCTCCTGCCGCGCTTCGTCGCCGAGGGCAGGAGCTATCTCACCATTGCCGTCGGCTGCACAGGGGGACGCCACCGCTCGGTCGCGGTGGCGGAAAAACTGGCCGGCTGGTTGCGGCGGCGGGGGCAGCGGGTAGACCTGCGCCACCGCGATCTTGAGGAGGGGGACATCGCATGAGGTTCGCGCCATGATCGGCCTGGTTCTGGTCACGCACGGCCGACTCGCGGAAGAGATGGTGGCGGCGCTCGAACACGTGGTGGGTCCGCAACCCAACATCGGCACCGTGTGCATCGGCCCCGACGACGACATGGAGAAGCGCCGGCTCGACATCCTCAACTCCACGGAGAAGGTCGACGACGGCTCGGGCGTCGTGCTGCTGACCGACATGTTCGGCGGCACGCCTTCCAACCTCGCCATCTCGATCATGGACAAGGCCAATGTCGAGGTGATCGCCGGCGTCAATCTGCCGATGCTGATCAAGCTGGTCAGCGTGCGCGGCCGCGAGACGCTGGCCGAGGCGGTGGCCAGCGCCCAGGAGGCGGGACGCAAATACATCAATGTGGCGTCGCGCCTGCTCGCGCAGGACAATCATTGATATGCCGCCGGGGCGACAATGACCGCGCCGCCCGCCGCGCCATCCCCCGCGCCCGCCGCGACGCCGATGCTGGCGCGCACCGCCACCATCGCCAACCGGCTCGGGCTGCACGCGCGCGCGGCGGCGCGCTTCGTCAAGCTGGCGTCGACCTTCGCCGCCGAGATCGTGGTGTGCAATCGCGGCGTCGAGGTTTCGGGGCGCTCGATCATGGGGCTGATGATGCTGGCGGCAAGCCCCGGCACCACCATCGAGATCCGGGCCGCCGGGGCCGACGCCGCCGAGGCGCTGGCGGCCCTGGTCGCGCTGGTCGAGGGTCGCTTCGATGAACAGTGACCAAGCGCCATGAGGGGCCGGCCGTGAGCGAAGAGACTGGTACCCGCTCTCCCGGGGGCGAGACCGTCCTGCGCGGTCTGGGCGTGAGCGCCGGCGTCGCCATCGGTGTCGCCCATCCGCGCGAATCCGGCAGCAGCGAGGTCGCCGAGTATCGCCTGCCGCGCGATCATGTCGAAGCCGAACGCCAGCGCCTGATCGAGGCCGTGAGCGCCGCCGGGGAAGAGATCGAACGTCTGCGCGGCACCACCGACGCGCTTCCCGGCGCGGCGGGCGAAGAGATGGGCTTCCTGCTCGATGCCTATCAACAGATGTTGAAAGGCTCGCGCCTGATCCGCGGTGCCGACAAGCGCATCGCCGCCGACCACATCAATGCCGAAGCCGCCGTGCAGCACGAAGTGAACGAGATCGCGCGCAGCTTCGCCGCCATGGACGACGTCTACCTCGCGGCGCGTGTCGACGACATCCGCGAAGTGGGCCGTCGCCTGCTACGCCACTTGTCCGGCGGGCCGGTCAAGTCGGCCGCGGCGCTGCCCAAGAATGCGATCGTGCTGGCGGAGGAACTGACGCCGGCCGACACTGCGCTGCTGGATCCGGCGCAGGTGGCTGGGTTCGCCACGGCGCTGGGCGGAACGGCCAGCCATACCGCGATCATGGCGCGCTCGCTCGGTTTGCCGGCGGTGGTCGGCGTCGAGAACACGATGCGCCACGCCCGCTCCGGCGTCACGGCCATCCTCGACGGGGCCGAGGGCGTGCTGATTCTCGACCCGACGCCGCGCACGCTGGCGCGCTACCGCAAGAAGCGCGCCGATTTGCTGCGCCTGCGCCGCGGGCTGGCGCGACTGGCCGCGGTTCCCGCCGTGACCAGGGACGGCGTTCCGATCTCGCTGCAGGCCAACCTCGAACTGCCGATCGAGATCGACGGCGTGCTCGCTGCCGGCGCGACCGGGATCGGACTTCTGCGCAGCGAGTTCCTGTACATGAACCGGCCCGACCTGCCCAGCGAGGACGAGCAGTACCAAGTGCTGCGCGCGTTGGTCGAGCGGCTCGACGGCCGCACGCTCACCATCCGCACACTGGACATCGGCGGCGACAAGCTGGCGCCCGGTCTCGGGCTCGCGCATGCGCCCAATCCGGCGCTGGGATTGCGCGCCATCCGCTTTTCGATCCGCCATCCCGAGATCATGGAAACCCAATTCGCCGCCGCGTTGCGCGTCGGCGCGCACGGGCCGGTGCGCATCCTGCTGCCGATGGTGGCGACGGTCGAGGAAATGGTGCTGGTGCGCGGCGTGCTCGACCGCGTCATGCGCCGGCTGCGCCGCGCCCACATCCCCATGGCCGCGCCGCCGCCGCCGCTGGGGGCGATGATCGAGGTTCCCGGCGCGGCACTGGCCGCCGACGCGCTGGCCGGCGTGTCCGACTTCTTCGCCATTGGTACCAACGACCTGACCCAATACGTGCTCGCCATCGACCGCGCCGACGAGGCGGTGGCCCACCTCTACAACCCGCTCCACCCAGCGGTGCTGCGCCTGATCCAGTTCGCCACCGAGGCGGCGCTGCGCGCCCGCATCCCGGTTAGCGTGTGCGGCGAGATCGCCGGCGAAGAGCGCTTCACCGCACTCCTGCTCGGGCTGGGGATCCGCGATCTGTCGATGGCGGGGACCAGCATCCCCAGGGTCAAGCGCCGCATCCTCGACATCGATCTGGTGGCCGCCACGCGTCGCGCGCGGGTCATCATGGACCAGTCGGACGGACGGCGCATCGCCCAATTGCTCGACGACTTCAACGCCGGTACGAGCTGAAAATTCGGCAACGCCAGCGGCTGCGTCCGGGCGGGCCGGGCATCGACCATCCGGTATTGGGGTTGCCGCTCCCCTGCCCCGCTGCTATACGCCTGCGGGCATTCAACGGGAGCGCAGCATGCCAGCCGCCGAACATCAGGTCGCCGACCTGTCCCTGGCCGATTGGGGCCGCAAGGAAATCGAGATCGCCCAGACCGAGATGCCCGGTCTGATGGCGCTGCGCGAGGAATTCGGCGCCAAGAAGCCGCTCAAGGGCGCGCGTATCGCCGGCTCCCTGCACATGACCATCCAGACCGCCGTGCTGATCGAGACCTTGCAGGAACTCGGCGCCGAAGTGCGCTGGGCCTCATGCAACATCTTCTCGACCCAGGACCAAGCGGCCGCGGCGATCGCCGCGTCCGGTACCGCGGTGTTCGCCAAGAAGGGCGAAACGCTCGCCGAGTATTGGGACTACACGCACCGCATCTTCGATTTCGCTGGCGGCGAATCGGCCAACATGATCCTCGACGATGGCGGCGACGCGACGCTCCTGGTCCACCTCGGCACGCGCGCGGAAAGCGACCCCAAGCTGATCGGCAAGCCCGAGAACGAGGAGGAAGAAGCGCTCTACGCCGCCATGAAGAAGCGCCTCGCCGAGCGGCTGGGCTGGTACGCCAAGGCGGCCAAGAGCATTCGCGGCGTCACCGAGGAGACCACCACTGGCGTGCATCGTCTTTACCAGATGGAGCAGGAGGGTAGGCTTCTGTTCCCCGCCATCAACGTCAACGATTCGGTCACCAAGTCGAAGTTCGACAATCTCTATGGCTGCCGCGAATCGCTGGTCGACGGCATCAAGCGCGGCACCGACGTGATGATCGCCGGCAAGGTGGCGGTAGTGGCCGGTTTCGGCGAGGTGGGCAAGGGCTCGGCGGCGAGTCTGCGCGGCCTGGGCGCGCGCGTGCTGATCACCGAGATCGACCCGATCTGCGCGCTGCAGGCGGCGATGGAAGGTTACGAAGTGACGACGATGGACGAGGCCTGCCTGTTCGCCGACATCTTCGTCTCCGCCACCGGCAATGTCGACGTCATCACGCTCGATCACATGCGCAAGATGAAGGACCGCGCCATCGTCGCCAATATCGGCCACTTCGATTCGGAAATCCAGATCGCGGCGCTGCGCAACTACAAGTGGCACAACGTCAAGCCGCAGGTCGACGAGGTCGAATTCCCCGACGGCAAGCGCCTGATCGTCCTCGCCGAGGGCAGGCTGGTGAATCTGGGCTGCGCCACCGGGCATCCGAGCTTCGTGATGTCGACCAGTTTCACCAACCAGGTTCTGGCGCAGATGGAATTATGGGGCCACCCCGACAAGTACCAGCGCAAGGTCTACATCCTGCCCAAGCATCTCGACGAGAAGGTGGCGCGGCTGCATCTCGACAAGCTGGGCGTGAAGCTGACCAAGCTGTCGAAGAAGCAGTCGGACTATCTCGGCATTCCCCAGGACGGACCCTTCAAGGCCGAGCACTACCGGTACTGACGCGCGCTCCTTCGGCGCTTGCCAAGCGTCGGCCCGTCGCGCACCCTGGCACCGCTCATCCCCAGGGGGAAGGACGCGTCGGTCCGAATGATGGGGCGCATGAAGAGCTTTGCCACCGCCCTGATCGGTCTGGTCCTGCTGGCGCCGCCGGCCCATGCCCAGACGGCGGCCCCGGAAGGGCTGGTCCTGCCGGGGATCGCCGCGCTCGCCCTGCTCGCCGCCATCGGCTTGCTTCTGTCGGCGCTGGCCGAACGCCGACGCCGGCGCACCGCCGAGGCCGAGGCCGCACGGCTCGAGGAACAGCGCCGCCGACTCGACGAGCTGCTCGCGGCGGCGCCCGATGGCTATTTCCATTGGACGCTCGACGCCGAGGGCGCGATCTCCGGCATGGGATGCTCGCGCCGGCTCGCCGTTCTGCTCGGCCTGTTTTCCGGCACCGAGTCCGGCTTCGCCGACATCCTCGCCTGCTTCGGCCCAGAACAGGCGGGCGTGCTCGAAGTGGCGGTCGAGGCCCTGCACCGGCATGGCACCGGCTTCGAGCTGGAACTGGCGCTGCGCGAGGGCGCACGCCGCGTTCTGGTGTTCGGCGCGCGCGCCGGCGACATCGAGGGCCGCGCCTTCGCCGACGCGATCTGGATGCGCGACATAACCGCGGGATCGGAGGCGATGGAGCGCCTGTCGCGAGAGAGTCGCGCGCTTTCGATCGAGCACACGAGGCTGCGCGCGATCATGGACGCGGTCTCGGTGCCGATGTGGCTGCGCGACGGCGATCTCGATCTCGTCGCCTGCAATCACGCCTATGCCCGTGCGGTCGGCGCCGAGTCGGCTTCCCAAGTGGTGAGCGCGGGAACCGAGCTGGTGCCTGCCGGCCAGGTGCGCGAGGCGCGCGCGCTGGCGGCGCGGGCGCGGGCCGCGGGGCAGGCGCGCAGCGAGCGGTTTCACCTGGTGATGGCCGGGGCGCGCCGCCTGGTCGAGATCAGCGAGACGCCGGCGGGCGAGGAGGGCAGCCTCGTGACCGTAGGTGTGGCCATCGACCGCACGGATCAAGAAGAGCTCCAGGCGCAGATCGAGCGTCACGTCGCCGCCCATGCCGGCGTGCTCGAGAACTTGGGCACCGCGATCGCCATCTTCGGCACCGACACGCGACTGTCGTTCTTCAACACCGCGTTCCAGCATCTGTGGCGGCTCGAAGCCGAGTGGCTGGCAGGGCGGCCGAGCTACGCGCAGATCCTCGACGCGTTGCGCGAACAGCGCCGTCTGCCCGAGGTGGCGGATTTCCGTGCCTACAAGGCCGACGAGCACAAGCGCTTCACGGCGCTGCTCGAAGCCTACGAGGATCTGCTCCATCTGCCCGACGAGCGCACCCTGCGCCGCTCGATCTCGCCGCATCCCTTCGGCGGGCTGTTGATCACCTACGAGGACGTGACCGACGCGCTCGCCCTGGAACGCTCGCTCACCACCTCGCTCGCCGTGCATCGCGCCACGCTCGACAATCTGCGCGAAGGGGTGGCGATGTTCACCGGCGACGGCAGGCTCCGGCTGTCGAACCCGGCCTTCGGCCAGTTGTGGAATCTGCCGACCGCGCGCCTCGACTCCGAGCCGCATTTCGCCGAGCTGGTCGAATCGATGCGCGGCTTCTTCGACGGCTCCGAATGGGCGGCGGCGCGCACCACCCTGCTCGCGCTGCTGGGCGAGCGCGTTGCCCGGGCCGGACGGTTCGTGCGCGCCGACAGCTCGATCATCGACTATGCCGCGGTGCCGCTGCCCGACGGCGCGGCGCTGACCACCTGGCTCGACGTCAGCGACACCGCGCGGCTTGCCTCGGCGCGGCGCGAGCGCGACCAGGCGTTGGCCGTGGCGCAGCGTATCCGCAGCGAGTTCATCGTCGACGTCAACAGCGAGGTGCGCACGCCGCTCAACGCGCTGCTCGGTCTCGCCGACCTGCTGGCCGGCGGTGAGTCCGGTCCGCTCACCGACCGGCAGTCCGAGTATGCGCGCGGCATCGCCGAGGCCGGGCGGCGCCTGTTGTTCGCGGTGGACGACATCCACGACGTGGCCGCCTTCGCCACCGGGCAGGCGAGCCTGTCTCCGGGTCGGGTCGAGGTGCAGTCGATGCTGGCGGCGATCGTGCAACGCGCCAAGGCCCGGCTGCGCGACAAACGCGTAACGCTCGTGCTCGACTGCCCCGCCGACATCGGAGTCATCCTCGCCGACGAGCCGCGCCTGCGTCAGGCGCTGCATAACATCGTGGCGAACGCGGTTGTCTTCACCTCGGCCGGAGGGCGGATCGCGCTCGCGGCGCGCCGCGCCGAGACGGAAATTGAATTCGTCGTCGCCGCCACCGGCGCGGACCTCGACGAGGCCGACCGCAACGAGCTATTCGGCGGGCTGCGCCGCCCCGAGGAGGAAAGCGACATGGGGATGGCGTTGGTGCTGCGCGTATTCGCGCTGCACGGCGGAAGCGTAGCGGTGGAGGACCTTCCGACCGGCGCCAGCCGCGTGGTGATTCGGATGCCGGCGGGGGAGCCGTAGGACCACTTCGCGATTTATATCGTCGGCACGCCGGTGGTGGTCGAATATTCGAAATGCAGCGCCTTGCCCGGCCTCGCCACCGCGTGCGCCGCATGGGCCGCGACCGCCGCCTCGGCGAAGCCCTGAAGGATCAGCTTGAGCTTGCCCGGGTAGGCGGCCACGTCGCCGATGGCGAACACGCCCGGCAGGTTGGTGCCACAGGTGGCCGGATCGACCGTGATCGCATAGCCTTCGAGCGCGAGCCCCCAGCGGGCGATCGGGCCGAGATCGCCGGCCAGCCCGAAGAACGGCAGCAGCACGTCAGCCTCAAGTCGTTTGTCGGCGCCGTCGAGCGAGGCAACCACCACTGCCGACAATCGTCCGTCCGTCCCTTCGAGCGCCTTGAGCTGGTAGGGGACCACCATCTCGATACTGCCGGAAGCGGCCAGCTTCTGGAGCTTGGCCTCGGAGTCGGGCGTACAGCGGAATTTCGGCCGCCGGTGCACCACCATCACGCGCGCCGCGACATCGGCCAGCGCGATCGCCCAGTCGGCCGCCGAGTCGCCGCCGCCCGCGATCACCACGCGCTTGCCGGCGAAATCCTGCTGGTGCTTGACGAGATAGAACACACTCTTGCCCTCGTAGGCGGCAAGATTGTCGAGCGGCGGCCGGTTGGGGCCGAAGGCGCCGGCGCCGGCGGCGATCACCACCACGGGCGCGAGCAAGGCGCGCCCGTCGCCGATGCCGACGCGCCAGTGCGCGCCCTCGCGCACGAGAGTGCTTACCGTGGTGCTGAGATGGTAATTCGGCCGGAATTGCGCCGCCTGGGCCGCAAGCTGCTCGACCAGCTCGGCGGCAAGGATCTTGGGAAAGCCGGGAATGTCATAGATCGGCTTGGTCGGATAGAGCGCCACGAGCTGGCCGCCGATCGCCTCCAGTGCATCGACCACGTGGCAGCGCAGGCGCACCATGCCCAGCTCGAACACGGCGAACAGACCCACCGGTCCCGCGCCGATCACGATGGCATCGGTTTCGTCCGCCGCTCCGCCCATGCACCTCTCCCGCCGTCGCGCGCTGCCTCAACATGGCGGCCAAGGGCGCGCGAATCAACCGTCAATCGGCCTGGAGGCGGGCGCCGTTGCGCCCGGCGCGCCGGGCACGGTACAAACGGGCCATGCCCCTCGTGCTCGCCCTTGCCGACGAGGCCGCAACCGAGACGCTCGGGCGGCGCCTGGCGGATATCGCGCGGCCGGGCGACGTGATCGCGCTCGCCGGCCCGCTGGGGGCCGGCAAGACCACGCTCGCCCGCGCCTTCATCCGCCGCTTTACCGGGGCGGCCGAGGAGGTGCCCAGCCCGACCTTCACCCTGGTACAGACCTATGCGGGGCGCCACGGCACGGTCTGGCACTTCGACCTGTTCCGCCTGGAGCGGCCCGAGGACGCACAGGAACTCGATCTGGAGGACGCCTTCGCCGAAGGCATCGCGCTGATCGAGTGGCCCGAGCGGCTGGGCGCCCTGCTCCCCACGCGACGCCTCGAGCTGCGTCTCGCCGTGGCCGCCGATGGCGACGCGCGACGGGCCGAGCTCGAAGGCGCCGCCTGGAACGACCGCATCGCCGCGCTAGCACATGGCTGAACGCGACGATGCCATCGCCACGTTCCTCGGCCGCTCGGGCTGGAGCGGCGCGCAACGCTCGGCATTGGCCGGCGATGCCTCGTTCCGGCGCTACTGGCGGCTGGCGGACGGCGCGCGGCGCGCGGTGCTGATGGACGTTCCGCCCGACCAGCTCGACCTGCGGCCCTTCCTTGCCGTTGACGCGCATTTGCGCGGGCTCGGCTATAGCGCGCCAGAAGTGTTCGCCGCCGATCCGACGGCGGGCCTGGCGCTGCTCGAAGATCTCGGCGATGCCAGCATCGCCGCGCGGCTCGACGCCGGCGACGATCCGGTCGCACTTTACGGGCTGGCGATCGACTGGCTGATCGACCTGCACCGCGGCGGCGCGGAGTCGGTTCCGGCGGCCCTGCCCCGTTATGACGATGCGCGGATGCTGGAAGAAGTCGGCCGGTTCCTGCTTTGGTACGCGCCTCCGGTGTTGGACGCGCCGGTGGGCGACGCGGCGCGGGATCGGTTCGATGCGATTTGGCGCGAATTGCTGCCGGTGGCGCGCGGCGTGGACGAGACCCTTGTCTATCGAGACTTCTTCGCCGAGAACCTCGTGCGCCTGCCGCGCTCGGGCCTCAGGGCGTTGGGCCTGCTCGACTTTCAGGACGCGGTGGCGGGCCCGATCACCTACGATCTCGCTTCGTTGCTCGAGGATGCGCGCCGCGACCTGCCGTCGACGCTGGTCGACGCCATGCGGCGGCGCTATCTCGACGCGTTTCCGGCGCTGGATCGAGCCGCCTTCGACGCATCCTGGGCGACGATGGCGGCGCATCGCCATGTCAAATGCCTCGGCCTGTTCACGCGCCTCGCCAAACGCGACGGCAAGCCCGGATACCTGCGACACATTCCGCGCCTGTGGCGGCTGCTCGACGGCGCGCTCGCGCATCCCGCGCTGGCACCGCTCGCCGACTGGCTCGACGTCGAGCTGCCGCCAAGCAGGCGCACGATTCCCGCGCCATGACCGCCCCGACCCATGCGATGGTATTGGCCGCCGGCGCGGGATTGCGCCTGCGTCCGCTCACCGAGCACACGCCCAAGCCGCTGCTCGAGGTGGCCGGACGGTGCATGCTCGATCGCGCGTTCGATCGGCTCGACGATGCGGAGGTCGCCCACCGGGTGGTCAATCTGCATTGGCTGGGCGAAAAGATCGCAGCCCATCTGGCCAACCATGCGGGCGTGATTCTCTCGCATGAGGATGCGCTGCTCGATACCGGCGGCGGCGTGGCGCGCGCGCTGCCCTTGCTGGGCGCGGCGGCGTTCTATGTGTGCAATGCCGATGTGATCTGGCGCGACGGCTCGCGGCCGGCGCTCTTTCGTCTCGCCGCAGCGTGGGACGAGGCGCGCATGGACGCGCTGCTGTTGCTGCAACCGGTGGCGGCGGCGTTCGGCTACGACGGACGCGGCGATTTCGCGCGCGAGTCCGATGGGCGCCTGCGCCGGCGCGGGACGGACGAGACCGCGCCCTACGTGTTCACTGGCGTGCAGATCCTGCATCCGCGCCTGTTCGCCGACGCACCGAAGGGAGCATTCTCGCTCAACCTGCTCTACGACAAGGCGCGAGGGGCGGGGCGTCTGTTCGGGCTGATCCACGACGGCGACTGGCTGCATATCGGCACGCCGGAAGCGCTCGCCGCCGCCACGGCGCGATTAAGATGAACCGCTATCCCGCCGAGGCGGCGCAGTCGTGACCGGACCTCATGTCTACTCGATCCCGGCCGGCGAGAACTTCGTCGAAGCGTTGGCGCGCCAGCTTCTGGCCGAAACCTCGGACGACCCGCTCGCGCTTTCCGCCATGCTGGTGCTGCTGCCGACGCGGCGCGCGGTGCGCGCGCTGCGGGAAGCGTTCCTGGCGCTGACCGGCGGAAGGCCGCTGCTGCTTCCCGCCATGCGCCCGCTTGGCGATGTCGACGAGGACGATCCCACGCTCGCCGACGCGCCCTCGGCCGATCTGCCGCCCGCGATCTCCGAGTTGCGGCGCAGACTGCTGCTCGCGCGCCTGATCCTGGGCCTTGGCGGGGGGCGCGGCGGCGCCGCGACCCCGGAGCAGGCCGTACCGCTGGCCGCGGAGCTGGGGCGCCTGCTCGATCAGGTGCAGATCGAGGAACTGTCCTTCGATAAGCTCGCCGCGCTGGTGCCTGACGAGTACGCCGAGCACTGGCAGAAGACGCTCAAGTTCCTCGAAGTGCTGACCAAGCACTGGCCGCGCATTCTCAAGGAACAGGGCGCGCTCGATCCGGCCAAGCGGCGCGGCAAGCTGCTCGATGCCCAGGCCGAAGCCTGGCGCAAGAAGCCGCCCGCGCATCCGGTGATCGCCGCGGGCTCGACCGGTAGCATCCCGGCCGCGCGACGCCTGCTTATGGAGGTGGCCAACCTGCCGCAGGGAAGGCTGGTGCTGCCCGGCCTCGACCGCGACATCGACGAGGACAGCCGGGCGGCTCTGGACGAGAACCACCCGCAGTGGGGCCTGCACCGCCTGCTCGACGCACTCGGAGTTGCACCCGGTCAAGTGCCGCTCTGGCCCGGCACCGGGCCTACTCCGCGCGAGCGCCTGATCGCCGAGGCGATGCGCCCGGCGGCGACCACCGACGCCTGGCGCGCGCTCGATCCGACCGCCCTGGCCCCGGCGCTGGTGGGCGCGAGCTGGATCGACTGCCCAGGCCCGCGCGAGGAAGCAGCGGTAATTGCGCTGCGCCTGCGGGCGGCGCTGGAGCAGGAGGGCCGCACCGCCGCGCTGGTGACGCCGGACCGCGAACTCGCGCGGCGCGTGGCGGCCGAATTGCGGCGCTTCGCCGTCGAGATCGACGATTCGGCAGGCACGCCGCTCGCGCTCACCGAGCCGGGCGCATTCCTGCTGCTGACCGCAACCATGATCGCCGAGGAATTCGCGCCGCACGCGACGCTGGCTGCACTCAAGCATCCGCTAGCTGCGGGCGGGATGTCGGTGGGCGCGTTCCGCCACCAGGTCCGTGCCCTCGAACTCGAGGCGTTGCGTGGACCGCGTCCCGCGCCGGGCATCGCCGGGTTGCGCGCGTTGGTCGAGCACGAGCTTGGACTGGGAGCCTGGCTCGGCCGGCTCGAGGCGATGGCCGCACCCTTGGTCGCCGCGATGGCGCGTCCGTCCCGATTGCGCGAACTGCTGCGGGCGCATATCGACTTCGCGGAGCACCTCGCCACCGACGACAAGACCGGCGGCGCGGCGCTCTTGTGGTCCGGCGAGGCCGGCGAGGCCGGCTCGTTATTCGTGCTCGAACTCGCCGAGGCATGCGACGGGTTCGAGACGCTGCCCCCGATGCGGGGCCTCGCCTATCCAGGCCTGCTGCGCACGCTGATGGAGGGGCGTGTGGTGCGCCCCGCCTGGGGACGGCATCCGCGCCTCTCGATCTGGGGACCGCTGGAGGCGCGGCTGCAGCGCGCCGATCTGCTGATCCTGGGCGGCATGAACGAAGGGACGTGGCCGCCCGAAGCTCAGGCCGATCCGTGGATGAGCCGGCCGATGCGCGCCGCCTTCGGTCTGCCCGCGCCCGAACGGCGCGTTGGACTCGCGGCGCACGATTTCGCTCAGGCCTGCTGCGCGCCCGAGCTTGTTCTGACCCGCGCCGAACGCGTCGATGGCACGCCGACCGTGCCGTCGCGCTGGCTGCTGCGCCTCGACGCCGCGCTCGCCGCCGCCGGGCTGGGCGAACTGCCGCGCGACCGGCGCTGGCTGGATTGGCACGTAGCGCTCGACCGTCCGGAGGCTAAGGTGGAGAAACCGCGGCCGCCCGCGCCGCGCCCGCCGCTCGCGGCCAGGCCGCGCGAATTGCCGGTGACCCAGGTCGAGATGTGGCGGCGCGATCCCTACGCGCTCTACGCACGGCGCATCCTGCGCCTCAAACCGCTCGAACCGATCGACGCCGACCCGGATGCGGCCGACTACGGCATCGCCGTTCACCGCGCGCTCGACCGGTTCCTGGACGCACATCCGCGCGGCGCCTTGCCGGAGGACGCGCTCGACCGGATGCTGGCGGCCGGCCACGCGGCGTTCGGCGCGGCGCTGGCGCGCCCCGGCGTATGGGCCTTCTGGTGGCCGCGCTTCGAGCGGATCGCGCGCTGGTTCGTCGCGCAGGAGACCGAGCGGCGCCTCCTCCTCGATCGCGCCTGGCACGAGGTCGCCGGCCAACTCGCGTTCGACGCACCCGGCGGCCCGTTCACACTCACCGCCAAGGCCGACCGCATCGACCGCCACGCCGACGGACATTTGGTGGTGATCGACTACAAGACCGGCACCCTACCCAGCGCCAGCGAGGTCGTGGCCGGCTTCGCGCCGCAGCTTCCGCTCGAAGGCGCGATCGCCGCTCGTGGCGGCTTCGCCGAAGTGCCGGCCGGTGCGCTGCTGGCGCTGACATATTGGCGCCTCACCGGCGGACGCATTCCAGGCGAGGAACGCGAAGCCGGCGGGAAAGCGCTACCGGCCGATCTGGCGCGCGACGCGTTGGCCGGCCTGCGTCGCATGGTGTCCGCCTTCGACGACCCGGCCACTCCGTACCGGGCGCGTCCGCATCCGGCACATGCGCCGCGCTACTCGGACTATCTGCATCTCGCCCGCGTCAAGGAATGGGCGGGCGGCGAGGGGGACGAGAGCGCATGACCCGCGCGGCGCCATCGCCCGACGTTGCGCAACGCAAGGCCGCCGATCCGGCCGCTTCCGCCTGGGTCACCGCCTCGGCCGGCACCGGCAAGACCAAGGTGCTGACCGACCGCGCGCTGCGCCTGTTGCTGCGCCCCGGCACCCGGCCCTCGAGTCTGTTGCTGCTCACCTTTACGCGCGCCGCGGCGGCCGAGATGGACAACCGTCTTGCCGTCATCCTGGCCCGTTGGGCCAGCGCTGACGACGCGGCACTGGAGGGCGAGCTTGCGCAACTGCTGGGCGCGCGCCCCGATGCCGGCGTGATGGCTCGCGCGCGCCGACTGTTCGCCGCGGTCCTGGACGCGCCCGGCGGCTTGGCGATCGAGACGATCCACGGCTTCTGCCAGTCGCTGCTGCGCCGGTTTCCGCTCGAGGCCGGCGTGCCGCCGCATTTCCGGGTGATGGAGGAGCGCGATGCTGCCGAGATGATGAGCGCGGCACGCGAAGAGATGCTGACCGTGGCGCGCGCCGACGCCGCTGCGCCGCTGGCCCGCGCGCTCGCCGCCGTGACCGCGCTGGCGGGCGAGGAACCGCTCGGCACATTGATGCACGCCCTGTCGAGCGAGCGCAGCCGGCTCGCGCGACTGGAGGCGCGGCACGGCACGCTGGCCGGCGCGGCGCTCGAGCTGCGCCGCCGGCTCGGTCTCGGCGCGGACGAAACCGAGGCCGCGATCGTCGCCGCCGCCTGCCGCGACGAGTCGTTCGATCCGGTCGGATTGCGCGCCGCGCTCGACGGGCTGGTCGAGGGCGGCACAACCGACGCCGCCCACGCCGCGGCGATGGAACCGTGGCTGGCCGCCGACGCCGCCGCACGGGCGCGCGGCTTCGATGTCTGGTGCCGCTGCTTCCTGACCAAGGAGGGCCAGCCCTTCGCGCGCCTCTGTTCGAAGGATGCGGAGAAGGCGCGTCAGGGTACGATGGCCACGATGGCGGCCGAGGCCGCCCGCCTGGTCGCGGCCAACGAGCGGCGCAAGGCGGCGCGCACCGCCGAGGCCACCTCCGCCCTGCTCGCGCTCGCCGGAGCGCAGATCGAACTCTATCGCCGGCACAAAGAGGCCGAGGCGCTGCTCGATTATGACGATCTGATCCTGCGTGCGGGCGCCCTGCTCGGCGAAACCGCGCCGGCCTGGGTGCATTACAAACTCGACCAAGGCATCGACCATGTGCTGATCGACGAGGCCCAGGACACCAACCCCGAACAGTGGCAAGTGGTCGACCGGCTGACCTCGGAGTTTTTCGCCGGCCGCGGCACGCGCGAAGAAGGCAGCCGCACCTTGTTCGCGGTGGGCGATGCGAAGCAGTCGATCTTCGCCTTCCAGCGTGCCGACCCGGCCGAGTTCGTTGCCATGCGCGAGCGCCTGCGCGGCGCGGTCCCTTCGGCCGGCGGCCGCTGGGAGGAGGTGACGCTCGACACCTCGTTCCGCTCAACGGCTCCGGTGCTCGCGGCGGTCGATTTGGTTTTCGGCCAGGCCGATGCCGGCGACGGCGTGGTCGAGCCGGGCGAGACGCTCAGGCACACGGCCTGGCGCGTGGGCGCCGCCGGTTCGGTCGAACTGTGGCCGGTGGTGGAACCGCGGCCGGTCGATGAGGCCGAACCCTGGGAGCCGCCGATCCGGCGCGTGCGCGGCGACGACCCGCAGGTGCGTCTCGCGTCCCTTCTGGCGGAGCGCATCCGCGCCATGATCACCACCGAGAGACTTGCGGCGCGCGACCGGCCCATTCGGCCGGGCGACATTCTCGTGCTGGTGCGGCGGCGCACGCCGTTCGTGGAAGCGCTGGTACGCAATCTCAAGGCGCTCGACGTTCCGGTGGCCGGCGCCGACCGGATGGTGCTGACCGAGCAGTTGGCGGTGATGGATCTGATCGCGCTCGCCAATGTGCTGTTGCTGCCGGAAGACAATCTGACCTTGGCTGCCGTGCTCAAGGGGCCGCTGATCGGTCTCTCCGAGGACGATCTGTTCGCGCTCGCCTGGGAGCGCGGCCCTGGACAGAGGCTATGGGAAGCGTTGCGCGCGCGGGCGTCCGAGCGGCGCTTCGCGGCCGCCTGGGCCACGCTGTCCGGTCTCATGGCGCTGACCGACCGGATGCCGCCGCACGATCTGTTCGCCCATGTGCTGACCGGCGACGGCATCACCGGCGGCGGCAGGGCGAGGTTGCTGGTGCGCCTGGGCACCGAGGCCGAGGATGCGATCGACGAGTTCATGGCGCTCACGCTGGCCTACGAAAGGCTGCACCCACCCTCGCTGCAAGGCTTCCTCGCCTGGGTCGGCGGCGGCAGCGACGACATCAAGCGCGACCTCGATATCGAGTCCGGCGCGGTGCGCGTCATGACCGTGCACGGCGCCAAGGGCCTGCA
>Ga0209415_10004168_pt1 | contig 26569 bp, 24 predicted proteins | sample PeaSoiSIISIP2007_FD_187696 | JGI IMG/M metagenome (GOLD analysis project Ga0209415, IMG submission 187696) | Peat soil microbial communities from Weissenstadt, Germany - SII-SIP-2007 (SPAdes) (version 2) | ecosystem: Environmental > Terrestrial > Soil > Wetlands > Peat | place: Germany... | reverse complement strand
GCCATCACGATCACGTCGGCGAGGAAGATCGCCCAGCCGTTGATCCAGCCCATCTGCGGTCCCATCGCGCGCGTCGCCCAGGCGAAGCTCGTCCCGGCGTCCGGGTCGGCGAGGTTGAGGTAGCGGTAGGCCGCCGAGATGAAGAGGATCGGGACGAAGGAGACGAGCAGCACCGCCGGGGCGTGCGTGCCGATGCCGTGCACCGCGACGATGAACCCGAGCGTGGTCGCGAGGCTGTAGGCGGGCGCCGTCGATGCCACGGCGATCACGAGGTTCGACATGTAGCCGAGCGCGTCGGCCTTCAGGCCCTTCGCGCCGGGCGCGCTGTGATCGACCGGCGTCGCTGTTGGCGCGGCAATCGATGCAGATTCCACTTCGACCCTCCCTCTCGCGTTGCCGGTGGCGGAAAGCTAGACCGACGCCAGCCCGGCTGCAAGGTGCGGATCAGCCCAAAGGAGCGACGAACGTTGGACTGAAGGTATAAGGAGACGCCCCTAAGTAAGCCGTTTCGGCCGCTTGTGCCGACCGATTGGCAGCGCTAGCGTAGACAGAGCGGAGTAACGATCAAGAAAAATGGAGCAGAAATGACCGCCACCACCGCCGTCAAACACGGCGGACCGTACTCGGCCGCCGCCCTCTCTGAGCAGGCCCGCCGCCATCTGTGGATGCACTTCACGCGAATCGGCAACGACCCGCACGCCCCCGTGCCGATCATCGTTTCGGGCGACGGATGCTACGTCTACGACGCCGACGGCAAGCGTTACCTCGACGGCCTCTCCGCGCTCTACTGCGTCAACGTGGGCCATGGGCGGCCGGAGTTCGCCGAGGCTGCCGCGGCGCAGCTGCGCGAGCTCGACTTCTACACGACCTGGAGCTACGCGCACCCGCGCGCGATCGAGCTGGCGACGCGCATCGCCGCGCTCGCGCCGGGCGACCTCAACCGCGTCTTCTTCACCTCGGGCGGATCCGAGGCCGTCGAGTCGGCGATCAAGCTCGCGCGTGCGTATCACCGCCTGACCGGCCACGCCCAGAAGAGCAAGATCATCGCCCGCGAGGTCGCCTACCACGGCACCACGCTGGGCGCCCTCAGCGCAACCGGCATCACCTCCCTGCGCACGCCGTTCGAGCCGCTCGTGCCCGGCGGCTGCCACGTGGCCAACACCGACTCCTACCGCTGGCCCGCGGACCGCGACCCGCTCTGGGCCGCGGAGCAGATCGCCGAGCGGATCGCCTTCGAGGACGCCGACACCGTCGCGGCGGTGATCCTCGAGCCGGTCCAGAACGCCGGCGGATGCATCCCGCCGCAGGACGGGTACTTCCAGCGCGTGCGGGAGATCTGCGACGAGAACCACGTGCTGTTGATCTCCGACGAGGTGATCTGCTCGTGGGGACGGATCGGCCACTACTTCGGCTCCGAGCGCTACGGCTACGTGCCGGACATCATCACAACCGCCAAGGGGCTGACCTCGGCGGCGATACCGATGGGCGCGATGATCGCCTCCGACCGCATCGCCGAGCCGTTTCACACCGAGACCGGCAGCTTCGTCCACGGCTTCACCTTCGGCGGGCACCCCGTTGCCGCCGCGGTCGCGCTCGCCAACATCGACCTGCTCGAGCGCGAGGACCTCTGCGGCCACGTGCTCGCCAAGGAGGCCGAGTTCCGCGCCGTGCTCGACTCGCTCGCGGATATCCCGATTGTCGGTGAGGTTCGCGGCGCCGGATTCTTCCAGGCGATCGAGCTGGTCAAGGACCGCCAGACGAAGGAGACCTTCAGCGACCAGGAGTCCGAGCACCTGCTGCGCGGATTCCTCTCGGGTGCGCTCTATCACCACGGGCTGATCTGCCGCACCGACGACCGCGGCGACCCTGTCGTGCAGCTGGCGCCGCCGCTGATCGCCGACACCGAACAGTTCGAGGAGATCGTCGCCGTTCTGCGCACCGTGCTCACCGCCGCCAGCGAGCTGCTTTAGTGGGCCTTCCCGAAACGTTCCACCGTAGACGTCGGCGTCTGGACGCCGCCTGGCGGCGTCCTTCCGCCGTTCGGGGGACAGGCGGTCGCGGCAAGGGCAACCAGCCCTGCCCGCTCCCTGCGTCCTTGCCAGACGACGCCAGCCACTCGCCGTTTCCGGCACGACGTTCCGGGAAGGCCCACTAGCGCCATGTTGACCGTCGAGGACCTCGTCGGTGCGCTCGAGCTCGAGCTCGCGGCCGGCCAGCGCGGGGCAGGCGCCCCGATCCGCTGGGTCCACGTCTCCGAGCTCGCCGATCCCACGCCGTGGCTTTCCGGCGGCGAGCTGTTGCTCAGCACGGGCATGCAGCTGCTGGAGGAAGGGGCGCAGCGCGCGTACGTGCGCCGGCTTGTAGAACACCACCTCGCCGGGCTTGGGATCGGTGTCGGCTTCGCCCACGAGCAGCTCCCGGCCGCGCTCGTCGAGGAGGCGGCCGCGCTCGAGTTCCCGCTCTTCGCGGTGCCCTACGAGATGCCCTTCATCGCGATCACCGAGCGCGCCTTCGGCAGCCTCCTCAGCGAGCAGCTCGACGTGCTCCAGCGCGCCGTCGCGATCCAGCGTCGCATGGAGCGGCTCGTGCTCGACGAGCGCAGCCTCGCGGAGGTCGTGCGCGGCCTCGCCAACGCGATCGGCGCCACCGTGATGGTGCTCGACGGCTCCGGCCGCACGCTCGCGGCGCACGCCTTCCGCCGCGAGCTCGACCCGACGCTGGTCGCGACGCTGCGGGAGGAGGTCGTTACGCGTGCGCGCAGCGCCTCTCAGCGCGGCTTCATGCCGCAGATCTCCGAGCTCGCCGGGCGCGCGATCGCGCTGCCGGTGCCGAGCGGCTCACAGGCGACGGCCAGCTCGTGGCTGATCGCCGTGCCCGAGAGCGACAGCGTCGCTGAGTTCGAGCGCTTCCTCGCCCACCACGCCGTGATGGTCGTGGCGCTGGCGCAGATGCGCGAGCGCGTCGTCAGCGAGACCGAGCGCCGCCTCGCCGGCGACGTCCTCAGCCTCGTGCTCGGCGGGCGCATCAACGCCGAGGACATCGCGGTGCGCCTGGCGCCGTTCGAGATCGCCGGCGAGGCAGCCGTGCTGCTGCTGGCCGTCGAGCAGCCCGAGGCGCTCGAGGCCGAGCTTGGGCGCATCCTCGGAGAGCTCGGCGCGAAGGCGCTCGTCGCCACCGTGCCGACCGCGCGCCGGCGCCTGCTCTGCGCGGTGCTCGCTGGTGTTGCCGACCCGCTCGCGCTCGCCGCGAGCGCACGCGATCAACTCGCCGCCGGCGGCCACTCCGCCAGAGCGGCGGTCAGCCAGCGCGCGCCCGTCCATGCGCTACGGCGGAGCTTCCACGAGGCGCGCTGCGCGCTCGAGATCGGCGGGCTCGCGAATGGCTCCGCGCCCGCCGTCGCCTCCGCCGAGGATCTCGGCGCCTACCGGCTGCTGCTCTCGCTGCAGGATGACGACGGCCTGCGCCAGTACTGCGACGACGTGCTGACGCCGATCGAGCGCTCGCGCACCGGCAACAGCGAGGAGCTGCTGCGCTCGCTCGAGGCCTTTCTCGAGCACAACGGCAGCTGGGAGGCCGCGGCCCGCGCGCTCTTCTGTCACCGCCACACGCTGCGCTACCGCATCTCGCGGATCGAGGAGCTCACCGGTCGCCGGCTCGACCGAGTCGAGAACCGCATCGAGTTCTGGCTTGCACTGCGCGGCCGCGAGCTGCTCGGCGGCGTCGGGAGCCACGCGGAATGACACCGGACGGCACACAGCGCATCGACAACGAGGAGGAGCAGTGATCGTCGGCATCCCCACCGAGACAAAGGCGGACGAGTACCGCGTGTCGATGGCACCCGCCGGCGTCCGTGAGCTGACCGACCGCGGCCACGAGGTGCTGGTGCAGCAGGGCGCCGGGCTCGGCGCCGGCTTCGACGACGCGCACTATGCGGCGCAGGGGGCCCTGATCGCGGCCGACGCAGACGCAGTGTTCGCAGGCGCCGAGATGATCGTCAAGGTCAAGGAGCCGCTCGACGCTGAGGTGGCACGCCTGCGTCCCGGCCAGGTCCTCTTCACCTACCTGCACCTGGCGCCCGCGCCGGCACTGACACGCGTGCTGTGCGAGTCCGGCGCGATCGCGATCGCCTACGAGACGGTCGAGGACCGCAATGGACGCCTGCCGCTGCTCGCGCCGATGTCGGAGATAGCGGGGCGCCTGGCGACCCAGGCCGGCGCGTTCATGCTGCAGAAGCCGCTCGGCGGCCGGGGCGTCCTGCTCGGCGGCGTGCCTGGCGTCGCCGCCGCCAACGTGATGATCATCGGTGGCGGCAGCGTCGGCGTCCACGCGGCATCCGTTGCGATCGGGATGGGCGCCGACGTCTTCATCTTCGACGTCTCGGTCGACCGGCTGCGTGAGCTCGAGCTGCTGTTCGGTGGCCGCTGCTCGACGGTCTACTCCTCGACGCTCGCGATCGAGGAGCTGCTGCCCCGCACCGATTTGGTGATCGGGGCGGTGCTCGTCGTCGGTGACCGCGCGCCCTTCGTGATCCGCGCCAACCAGCTGGCGTTGATGCGCCCAGGCACGGTAATGGTCGATGTCGCGATCGACCAGGGCGGGTGCTTCGAGACCTCGCGGCCGACGACCCACCACGATCCCACCTTCGAGCTCGACGGCATCATCCACTACTGCGTCACGAACATGCCTGGGGCGGTGCCCGTGACCTCGACCAACGCGCTCGCCAACGCGACGCTGCCCTACGTGCTGGCGCTCGCCGACCGTGGCGTCGTCGAGGCGGTCAGACTCGACCCGGGCCTGCGCCTCGGCGTCAACGTCGCCGCCGGCGTGCCGACCCACCCTGCCGTGGCGCGCAGCGTCGGTGAAGAATGTGTCGACGTCGAAACCGCGCTCGCCGCGGCCACCGTGTAGCCGGAGCGAGAGCCACCAACGAGAGGAACCCGATGCGCACGCTTGAGAACTTCATCGACGGTCACTTCCGGCCGGCCCAGGGCGGCGCCAGCGAGCCGGTGCTCAACCCGGCAACAGGCGAGGAGATCGCGCAGGCGCCGCTTTCGCAGGCGGCCGATGTCGACGCGGCGGTCGCAGCCGCGGCGCGCGCCTTCGAGAGCTGGTCGCAGACAACGCCGGCCGCGCGCGCCGAGGCCCTGCTCGGGCTTGCGTCATCGATCGAGGAGCACGCCGAGGAGCTCGCGCGCGAGGAGGCGATCAACGCCGGCAAGCCGATGCATGCGGTGCTGAGCGACGAGATCGGTGTGATGGCCGACAACCTGCGCTTCTTCGCGGGCGCGGCGCGCTGCATGGAGGGCAAGGCGGCCGGCGAATACATGGACGGGCACACCTCGATCATCCGCCGTGAGCCGGTCGGCGTCGTCGGCCAGATCACGCCCTGGAACTACCCGCTGATGATGGCCGTCTGGAAGATCGGCCCCGCGTTGGCGACCGGTAATACGATCGTGCTCAAGCCAGCCGAGACAACGCCGGTAACGACATTGCGCCTCGCCGAGCTCGCGACGCAGTGGCTGCCGGCGGGCGTCTTCAACGTCGTCTGCGGGCACGGCGACCCGGCGGGCCAGGCGCTGGTCGAGCATCCGGACGTCGCGATGGTCTCGCTGACGGGCTCGGTCGAGACCGGCAAGCGGATCGCCGCCGCGGCGGCGGCGACGCTCAAGCGCGTCCACCTCGAGTTGGGCGGCAAGGCGCCCGTGATCGTCTTCGACGACGTCGAGCTCTCCTCGGCGCTGGAGACGATCGCCGGCACCGGCTACTACAACGCCGGCCAGGATTGCACCGCCGCGACGCGCGTGCTGGCGAGCGAGGCTGTCTATGACGAGGTCGTCGCCGGGCTCGCCGAGCAGGCCTCGGGCTACGTCCTCGGTGACACCCTGTCCGCCGACACGACGCTCGGCCCGCTCAACTCCGCGCGCCAGCGCGAGCGCGTCGAGGGGCTGCTGGAGCGGCGCTCGGCGAGCGCGGAGCTCGTCACGGGCGGCGTGGCGCCAGAGCGCCCCGGCTTCTTCCTCGAGCCCGCGGTCGTCGCCGGCGTCGCCCAGGACGACGAGCTGATCCAGCGCGAGATCTTCGGGCCGGTGATCACGGTCCAGCGCTTCAGCGACGAGGCGCAGGCGATCGCCTGGGGCAACGGAACTCCGTACGGGCTGGCCGCCTCGGTCTGGACTCGCGACGTCAGCCGTGCGCTGCGGGTCTCGAAAGCGCTGCGTTTCGGTTGCGTCTGGATCAACGACCACATCCCGCTCGTCAGCGAGATGCCCCACGGCGGCTTCAAGCAGTCCGGCTACGGCAAGGATCTCTCGATGTACTCGCTAGAGGATTACACCGTTGTGAAGCACGTGATGGCAAACATCGATTTCTGATCGAACGCACGCCAGCTTCGCGGAGTGATTCCGCCGTTCAGCGGTTCGGCAGCGCGGTCGGCACCGGCGTGCGGAGCGCGTCCGAGAGCAGCGCGAGGTAGCGCTGCCAGCTCGAGCTGTCGATCGTCGTAGCGACCATCCGGATCAGGATCGGCAGCTCCGCCGGGTCGAGGTCGGCTCGGAGCTGGCCGCTTGCTTGGGCGCGCGCCATCAGCTCGCGGAGGGGGCCGAAGACCCGCGTGTGAAGCTCGCCCTTGAGCGCTGTCAGCTCGCCGACCTGCGCGAGGATCTGCAGCAGCGAGGTGTTGGCGGCCTGCGCCTCGAGCACGGAGCGCAGCCCAGCGACAAAGCCGTCCCAGGCGTCCTCCGCGGCGAGAGCGGCGGCGATGGACGGTTCCAGCTGTGCGAGGCGGGCGTCGACAATGGCCCGCAGCAGCAGCGCCTTGCTGGGGAAGCGGCGATAGACCGTCGCCGGCCCGACCCCGGCGCGGCGCGCGATCTCCTCCATCGACACCTCGAGTCCCTGCTCGGCGAAGGCCTCATCGGCGGCGCCGACAATGCGGTCGTGGTTGCGCTGGGCATCTGCGCGAAGCGGCCGGGGGCCGGCTGTTGTTGCCATCTCGTAACAGATGTTACCAAACCGGAATGCCCCCTATCACTTTATGCTAGGGTGCCGCCAAAGGGGGGAGGCCACACACTCGGCGTGCGGAGGAGTCACAGATGAGAGCACTTGCGAGATGGTGCATCGCGCATCGGCGGTTCGTGGTGATCGCATGGGTGGTAGCCCTGGTCGGCGCAAACGCGATCGGCCAGGCGGTCGGCTCGACCTACAACAGCAACTACAAAGGCCAGAGCAGCGCCGGTTCCCAGCGCGCGATCGACCTGCTGCAGAAGAGCTTCCCCGTGCGCAAGGGCGACTCCGCCTCGATCGTGTTCGACGCCAGCGGCCCGGCCACGAGCCCGGCCGTGAAGGCCGAGGTCGACACGCTGCTCGCCAAGATCGCGCGCTTCCCGCATGTCTCCGGCGTCGTCTCGCCGTATGCACCGGCGTCGAGCGCCGTCTCCCCGGGCGGGCACATCGCCTACGCGACCGTGCTCTTCGACGAGCGCTCGTTCCAGCTGCCGACCTCCGCCATCAACCGCGTGATCGACACCGCCAAGGCGGCGCGCACACCAACGCTTCAGATCCAGCTCGGCGGTCAGCCGATCGAGCAGGTCGAGCCGCCGAAAACGGGTCCGGCGACGATCATCGGCATCCTCGCCGCGATGATCATCCTGCTGATCACCTTCGGCACGGTGATCGCCGCGGGTCTGCCTCTGCTGACCGCGCTGCTCGCGCTGGGAACGGCGATCGGCCTGATCGTGGTGCTCACGCACGCCTTCGACGTCGTCAACTTCACCCCCGAGCTCGCGGCGATGATCGGCCTGGGGGTCGGGATCGACTACGCGCTCTTCGTCGTCACGCGCTACCGCTCGGCGCTCGACGCGGGCGTCGAGCCCGATGAGGCGATCGTCACGGCGATGGACACCTCGGGCCGGGCAGTGCTCTTCGCGGGGATCGTCGTCGTGATCGCGATGCTCGGCCAGCTTCTCGTCGGCGTGAGCTTCCTGCGCGGGCCGGCAGTCGGATCCTCGCTGACGGTGCTGTTGACGATGTTCGCCGCGATCACGCTGCTGCCGGCGGTGCTCTCAAAGCTCGGTCACGGCATCGACCGTTGGGACCCGTTCGGCATCCGCCGCCGCTCTCATGCCCGCGAGGACGGCTTCTGGGAGCGTTGGGCCGCGCTGATCCAGCGCCGACCGCTGCCGGCGGCGCTGGCCTCGCTGGCGATCCTGCTCGTGCTCGCCTCGCCGATCATCGGGCTGCGCCTCGGCGCCGCCGACGCGGGCACCGACGCCAAGAGCACCACCACGCGCCAGGCCTACGACCTGCTGGCAAAGGGCTTCGGCGCGGGCTTCAACGGCCCGATGGCGCTCGTCGCCAAGCTTCCCAGCGCCAACGACAGCATCGCGGTGGCCGCGCTGCGCGCCGGCGTCGTCGGTCAGCCCGACGTGGCCAAGGTCGCTCCGGCCGTCTACAGCCCCGACGGGAAGCTCGCCCTGATCAACGTTTTCCCCAAGACGGCGCCGCGCGACGCGGCAACGGCGAATCTGCTGACGCGGCTGCGTAACACGGTGCTGCCGCCGCTCGAGCGGCGTACGGCGACGACCGTCTATGTCGGCGGCACGACCGCGCTGTTCGCGGACTTCTCGAGCTACCTCGCGAGCAAGCTCCCGCTCTTCATCGGCGCCGTGGTGCTGATCTCGGCACTGCTTCTGCTCGTGGTCTTTCGCTCGGTGTTCGTCGCCGCCAAGGCGATCGTCATGAACCTGCTGAGCGTCGCCGCAGCCTTCGGCGTCGTCGTCGCGGTCTTCCAGTGGGGGTGGCTCGGCGGCCTGATCGGCATCTCGACGACCTCGCCGATCGCGGCCTTCCTGCCGGTGATGGTCTTCGCGATCGTCTTCGGGCTCTCGATGGACTACGAGGTCTTCCTGATGGCGCGCATGCACGAGGAGTGGGAGCGCACCGGCGACGCGGCGCACGCGGTCCGCCACGGGCTCGCCGCGACCGGACGCGTGATCACCGCCGCCGCGACGATCATGGTGTGCGTCTTCGCGTCGTTCGTGCTCGGCGACAGCCTCACGATCAAGCTGTTCGGCGTTGGTCTGGCCTCAGCCGTCTTCCTCGACGCGTTCCTGATCCGCACGGTGCTGGTGCCGGCGCTGATGATGCTGATGGGCCCGCGCGCGTGGTGGTTGCCGAGCGGGCTCGCCCGCCGGCTGCCGCACCTGAACGTGGATCCGGAGCCGCTAGAGGGGCAGGGAGACGCGCCGCCGCCGGCGCCGGCCTACGCTGGAGTGAGCCGCTGACCGGTGCGCCGGCGCCGCCGAGACCGCCACGGCGGTCTGCGAGCATGGAGGCACACGGCGGAAGGAGATCCACGATGAAGGCTTCATGGAACGGCGCGATCCTCGCGAGCAGCGAGGACACCGTGGTCGTCGAGGGCAACCACTATTTCCCGGCTGACAGCATCAACCCGCAGTACTTCGAGGAGTCCGATTCGCACACGTTCTGCCCCTGGAAGGGAGAGGCCTCCTACAAGGACGTGCTCGTCGCCGGCGAGCGCAACCCTGACGCCGCCTGGTACTACCCGGCACCCAAGGACGCGGCCGCGCAGATCAAGGACCGCTTCGCCTTCTGGCACGGCGTTGAGGTCAGCGACTGATCGCGTTGCCAGCGATCACCCACGAGCCGGCCGCCGATCGCTGCGGCCGGGCGCGCCCGCGACCGTGCGGCTCCGCGATCAACTCAGCGGGCCGAGTAGATCTCGAGCGAGCCCGACGTGAGGTGGTCGTTGTCGTTGCCGGTCGGGACGATGATGTGCCCGTCGACGACGATCGGGCTGTTCCAATGGCCGCTCGCGGCCTGCAGCGTCGCGAGCACTCTGCCGCTCGCCGGGCGGTAGACGACCAGCGAGCCGCCGGGGTTGTAGACGTAGAGCAGGCCGCCGGCAACGATCGGGCTCGTGCCGGCGGTGCCGTTGCTCCACAGCTCGTGCATGCGTCCGCCGGAGACGCGGTACGCGGTCGTGCCGCCGTCGTCGGCCACGAACATGAGCTTGCCCCAGACCGCCGGCGCGGTGAAGAGCTGCTGACCGGCGGGGGTCGGCAGCGTCTGCAGCTCGCCGCCGGTGTGCGGCGGCGTGCCCGGCGCGCTGCCATCCAGCGCCGAGAGGTTGAGCACGCGTTGGATCCCGTCCTTGCCGGCGATCCAGGCGAGGCCGCCGGGGAGGATTGCGGGCGAGCCTGAGCCGAGGTCGAGGTCGCCGCTGTTGAGCTTCGCCTGGTCGGTCGGCGTGTAGGCCTGGCGGAGCTTCAGCGTGGGCAGCGTCAGCTCAATCACGCTGTCGCCGAAGTCGGTGGTGCCGTTGTAGGGACCGTTGCCGGTCGCGATCAGAACGCGGCCGCCGCCCGGCTCGACGACCGGGCCGCTGCGAGAGAGGATCGCCGAGTCGCTCGCCGAGCAGCTCGACGGCATGATGATCGTGTCGCGGTCGGCGCAGAGCGTGTTGAAGACGTACGCGACCTTGTGGTCCGTGAGCGAGATCGCGACGATGTGTCCGACATAGGGTGGCGCGTCACCGTAGTAGCCCCCAGTGCTCGCCAGCAGGTAGCCGCCCGAGATGTTGAGCGACGCCGTCAGCTTCTCGCGGTCGGGGGTGGGGGTGATCCGCACCGGCCAGCCCGGCTGCTCGCGCCCGTCTTCGATCGCGAGCTTGTGAATGACGCCGTTGGGTGAGGTCGCGTACAGGTAGCGCTGGTCGGGGTCGAGGATCGGGCTCGATGTCGTGACCTGGCCGCTGCCGAGCCAGGCGTGCCGGCCACGCGGGGCGAAGGTCCACAGGATCTTCCCGCTGGTGGCGTCGAGCGCGACTGTGATGCCGTAGTCGGTCGTGACGAACGCGGTGTCGTGGCGGCCACCGGCGACGGCCGCCCCGTGGAGGTAGATAGGCGAGCTGTCGACGGTGCCGGGGAGCGCGATCGTCCGCGAGCTCAGCTGGCCGAGGTTGGCGGCGGTGATGCCGGTGGAGAGGTCGGTCGCGTTGCTGCGCTGCGGGTCGAGGCCGAACTCCGGCCACACGCGAAGCACCGGCGCCGAGACGGCGGTGGCGGCTCGCCCGGAGGCGAGCGCGTAGCCGCCGCCGGCGAGCGCGGCCAGTGCCGCCGCGATCGCCAAGCACGTTCGGGCGGCGACGCGGGTCACAAGCACAGCCTATTGTTCAGTGGAGCGCTGACGGAGCGGCTGTCAGCGAGATCGTACGTCCGTCGATCGTGCCGATCACCGGGATCAGCACCTGCGTCCGGGCGCCGGCCGCGAGCGATGCGATGACGCCGCGGCCGGCCCCAACGACCCGGCTGCCGTTGAGGATCACCGCGTAGATCGCGAGCTCGCGCTGGGCCAGCTTCGAGTCGTTCGCGACGGTTGCGCTGACGTGCGGGCCGGGGAAGGTCGCACTCACGCTGACGGCGCTGGTCGCCATCTGCGGGAGCGAGGCGGGCGCCGGCGCGGTCGAGGAGCCGATCTGTGCGCTCACCGACCGCGGCCCGCTGCCGAGCACCTCGTTGTCCACCCACCAGGCGGAGGCGTGCGGGCCGAGCAGCGCGAGCTGCTGCAGCGATGGCTCGATCCCCTTGGTGTCGTTTCGGTAGATGCTCTTGCCGGCCGCGTTGGAGACGTCGATCAGCACCGGGAAGGCGACCTGCGCCTGGGCGCTCGCGTTGACCAGCTCGAGCGCGACGGCCGACGAGCCGCCGACGCTCAACAGCACCTTGCGCTTGACGCGCACGGAGCGGCTGGCCTCACCGAGGCTCGTCTGGCCGGCGACGGCGCTCTGATGGCCGAGCCTGCGCCCGATCTTGGCGCTCTCGCTCTGGGTCGTCTCGCAGCCGGCTGCGCCGAGGACGATCGCGGCGAGCGCCGCGATCGCCGCGGCGGTCGGCCTCATCCGAAGGCGCCGGCTATGTACTCCCGCGTGCGCTCCTCGCGCGGGGCCTCGAACAGCTGATCGGCGGTGCCGAGCTCGACGAGGTCGCCGAGGTACATGAACGCGACGCGGTCGGCGACACGGCGCGCCTGCTGCAGGTTGTGGGTCACGATCACGATCGCAAGCTCGCTGCGCAGCTGCAGGATCAGCTGCTCGATCACGGCCGTCGAGCGCGGGTCGAGCGCTGAGCAGGGTTCGTCCATCAGCAGGATCTCGGGGTCGGTGGCGATTGCGCGGGCGATGCACAACCGCTGCTGCTGGCCGCCGGAGAGGCGCAGCGCCGGCCGGTCGAGGTTGTCGCGGACCTCCTCGTAGAGGCCGGCGCGTTGGAGCGCGTGCGTGACGAGCGGCTCGAGCTCCCGCCGCCGCGGGCGCCGCCGCGCCTGCTCGCGCAGCGCAAAGGCGACGTTGTCGAAGACCGACATCGGGAACGGGTTGGGCTGCTGGAAGACCATCGACACGCGCGTGCGCAGCCGCGTGTCATCGAGCTCGTGGATGTCGTCTCCGTCGAGCGTTATCTGCCCGCTGTGGCTGGCGTTTGGCGTCAGCTCGGTGAGGCGGTTGAGCGTGCGAAGCAGCGTCGTCTTGCCGCAGCCGGAGGGGCCGATCAGCGCGAGCACCTCGCCCTGATGGATCGAGAGCGACGCCTGGCGCACGGCCGGCACGCCGTCGTAGAAGACGCTGATGTCGCGCAGGCGCATCCGTTCGGGTCCGGTCTGGGGGCCGATTGCGCGCAGGGCAGTGGATGTCGCGGGAGGTGCCATTTGCTCGGCGGGGCGATCAATGGTCAGCTGGTTGATCGACATTGTGTCATTCTGGCGCAGTCGGCGCGAGGGCGCAAGCCCCGGCTGCGAATCGGCGGCGCTCAAAGGCTCAGCCGTCCGGCGTTCACGGCCCCGGCGGCGCCGACCCGCGAGATCCGCGCCACGAGCCCGTTCAGCGCGAGCACCAGCAGGAGCAGCACGAAGGCGGCCGCGTATGCCTTCTGCGGGGCGTTGCCCTCCCCCGACGGCGAGTTCTCGAATATGTAGCTCGTCAGCGTCGAGCCGGTGCCGCGCAGGAAGCCGAGCAGCGGAACGTTGCCCTGCGAGTTGTTCTGGAGCGTCGCTCCGAGGAGCAGCACGACGATCGCGGTGCTGCCGATGATGCGGCCCATGCCGAGCGTCGCGCCCGTCGCGATGTCCGAGCGGACGTTCGGCAGCAGCACGCGGCGGATCGTGGCGATGCGAGTCTTGCCGAGCGCGACCGATGCTTCGCGCAGCTGGCGCGGCGTCGCGCGCAGGCCGTTGCGTGTCGCCGTGTAGGTCAGCGGCAGCGCCAGCAGCGACATCATGATTCCCGCGGCGATGAACGAGCGTCCGTAGACGCCGCCGCCGCTTGCGCGGAAGGACAGCGGCGCGAAGAAGCCGAGCTGGAAGAGCGCGAGCCCGAAGATCGCGAAGACGATGTCGGGGGTGCCGGCGACCATCTCGATGCTGGTCTCGACGATCCCGGCGAGCCAGCGCGGGCGCCCGTATTCGACGACCCAGAACGCGCTCAGCACGGCGATGGGGGTCGCGATCAGCGTGCCGATCACGGCCATCGTCAGCGTCCCGATCAGCGGGTCTAGGAAGCCGCCCGAGTGCGATTGGTCGAGCGACACGCTCGGGCGCGTCACGAGCAGGGTGGGGTTGAGGTCGGAGATCCCCTTGGCGGCGAGGAAGGTCACAATCGCGGCGACCGCGACGCACAGGCCGGTGCCGGCGAGCCAAGCGAGCAGCCAGATCAGCTGATCGCTCCGGCGCCAGCTACGGACCGACGAGCGCCGGCCGCTGCGGCGGGGGGGAGCCGAAAGCTGCGGCGGCGTGACGGGCTCGGCGTGCGCCATCAGCTGCTCAGCTCGTACTTGCGCAGGGGCCGGCGGATCAGTCGCGAGGCGACCGAGAGCATGAAGCCCGAGAACATCAGCAGCAGCGCGAAGGCATAGATGCTCGAGCGGATCGCCGGCTCGGTCAGATTCTCGCCCTGGTCGATGATCGTCGAGGCGAGCGAGCGCAGCGGCTCGTAGATGAAGATCAGACCGTCCCAGGGCTTGGGCGTGAAGGCCTTGCCGCCCGAGACCATGTCGATCACGATCGCCTCGCCGATCGCGCGCGCGGCCGCGAGCGCCGTGGCCGCCACGATCGCCGGGCGGATCGCGCGCAGCGAGACGGCGATCGTCGCGCGCAGCGGGTTCAGGCCGAGGGCGACGGCTCCCTCGTGCCAGGAGCGCGGCACCGAGGCAAGCGCCTCGATCGTCAGCGCCGTCATGATTGGCGTGATCATGAGCGTGAGGATCGCCACACTGACCAGCAGGCCGGCACCGGTCAGCTGGATGACGTTGACGACTGACTCCTTCTGCCCCGAGGTGATCAGGTCGTTGCCGACGAACGGCACCAGCACGAGGATCCCGATCAGCCCGTAGATCACGGAGGGGACCGAGGCGAGCAGGCGGATCACCGGGGTCATCGCGCGCCGGAGCACGGGCGGCGCCAGGTCGACGACGAAGATCGCCGTCAGCAGCGAGATCGCGAGTCCGAAGATCACCGCGAAGCCGGAGGTGAGCAGCGTGCCGTAGATCAGCGGCCACGCACGCAGGTGGTAGGCGGAGGCCGCTGGGTGTGCGCTCGTGTTGAAGGCCATCGAGCCGAGCTGGCTGTCGACATTGCCGCCCGACCCGAGCCATGAGAGTCCCTCGCGCTGGAAGGTCGGCCACGCCCGTTGGGCCACGAACACGACCATCAGCGCGATCGCGATCGCGGCCAGACACGCGATCGCGCCGAGCGTGCGCTCGGCGCGATCGTCGCTCCAGGGTCGGCGCAGCCGATCGAGCACCCGAGCGCTAGGGCGTCTTGATCGCCGGTTGGATCTTGCCCAGCGGAATCCAGTTGCTCTCGATGATCTTCTTGGCGACCGCGCTGCTCTGGATCCAGTAGATGAACGCCTCGTTCTGCCCTGTCGCCGGGCCCCTGGTGACCTCGTAGAAGTCCGACACGCCGGGGTAGGAGCCGCCGACCACGTTCGCGACGCTGCAGCCGGTGCCGTTGTAGCCGACGGCGTTGATCCCCTTGGCGAGCGCGAAGTAGTCGGAGAGGAAGCCGATGCCCGCCGGGTCCTTCTTGACGGAGTTCTGCATCAGGCCTTCGCTGGGCTCCTGGGTCGCGAACGAGCCCACCTTGCTCCCGCTCAGCAGCGTGTTCTGGAAGGTCGTCAGCACGCCGGCGACCGAGGTGCGGCTGTAGACGTCGATCGGTCCGGTTGCGGTCGCGCCGGAGACCTGGCTCCAGTTGCGGACCTTGCCCGTGAAGATCTGCTGGACCTGCGACGTCGTCAGGTTCGAGACCGGGTTGGCGGGGTTGGTGACGACGCAGACGAAGTACTTGGCGATCGGATAGAAGACGAGCCCCGAGGGATCGCCTGCCTGCGGCGGCCGCGACGAGTTGCCGATGCTGACCCGGCCTGCGGCGGCATCCGAGATGCCGACGCTCGCGCCGCCCTGGGAGATCCTGAAGCTGACCTGGCCGTGCTTGAGCTGGTGGTACTTCGCGGACAGCAACTCGAGCAGCGGGAAGGAGGCGGTCGCCCCCGACATCGAGATCGTGGTCGCTGCGTAGGCGATTGCGGGAACCGCTACGAGGGCGGCGATCACAACGAGTGGGGCGATATAGCGGCGGGGTCTGCGCATCTGCGGGCGGGCTCCGTTCAGCGAAAGGGTTGGCGAAAGGACGTGCAAGTTTAGCATAATGACTACAATAACGATGCGCTTTCTTGGGTTTGCGCTACTGTGGCGCCCCGCACGGCCCCCAAACTGACCTGCATCACCCGACCAGGAGGACACATTGCTCAGCACACCTCGCGCCCGCCGCCGGCTGCTCGCCGCGCTCGGCGTCACCGCCGTCGCCCTCGCGCTGCCGGTGCTCGGCCCGCCGCTGGGCCAGGCCCGCGGCGTGGCGCACGCCGCCCAGGGTTCGACCGGCAGCACCGGCCCGACCGGCTCGACCGTCGCTTCCGACGATCCGAACAACTACCGCTGCTTCGGCCACATCCAGAAGGGCGCCAAGGAGTCCGGCGTGCCAGGCACCCAGGTCGAGTATCAATTCTCCTGCGACGGTCCGATTACCGGCTACCAGATCGAGACCGAGCCCCACCAGGTTCAGTACTTCGATCAGGCGCCCCTGGTGGCTCTGCACGGCGTGCCCTCTGCGACCGACAACTTCTCCTGCAGCGCCTTCGTGCCCGGGGTCCAGATCAACTGCACAGGGGTGGCTGCGACGGCGTTCGAGGTGATCACCGGCCAGTTCGTGATCGCCGGCAAGAGTCTCTGCACCGAACCGCGGCTCGATCCGATCCTGACCGTCACCGACGCCACCGCGACGGCGACGATCGGCGGCACCAAGGCCGCGCCGACTGCCAATGCCACCGTGACGCAGTACATCTCCGGGCCCTCCGACCTCGGCCGGCCCGAGGGCTGCAAGGGCGACCGTTACGGCGCCAACACGCGCTTGGGCCATCACCCGCCGAAGGTCGTCCTGACCGGACCGACCTCGAAGCCGTCGAAGGGATAGCACGGGTGCGCTGCCTCGGGCGGCCCTGCCTCGGGGCCGCCCGAGCTGCGCCGGCTACTCGGCCGCGGCGCTCCGCGAGCTGTGGCGGCGCATCAACTCCTCCTGGGCGTTCACGACCTGCTCGCCCGCCGCGGGGTTGCGGCGCTGCCAGACGCCGGCCCCGTCGAGGTCCCAGGCGTTGTGGTTGTCGGCGAGGCAGAGCTCGACGACGTCACAGACCTGCGCGCGCAGCGCCGGGTCCTCGATCGGGACCGCCAGCTCGACGCGGTTGTTGAGGTTGCGCGGCATCAGGTCCGCGGAGGAGATGTAGACCTTCTGCGCGCCGCCGTAGTCGAAGGCGTAGACGCGCGAGTGCTCGAGGAAGCGCCCGACCACAGAGACGACGTGGATGTTCTCCGACAGCCCGGGCACCCCCGGACGCAGGCAGCAGATGCCGCGCACGTTGAGGTCCACGCGCACGCCCGCGCGCGATGCGAGATAGAGCGCGTCGATGCAGGCACGGTCGACCAGCGCGTTGATCTTGATCGTGATCCGTGAGGGGCTCGACGACGAGTGCGCGGCGACGGCGTCGGCGATCTCGCCGAGGATCGCATTGCGCAGGTAACTCGGCGCGACCAGCACCTTGCGGTATCCGGACGGGCGGCCGAAGCCGGTCAGGTAGTTGAACAGCTCGGCGACGTCGGCGCCGATCGCCTCGTCGGTCGTGAACAGGCCGAAGTCGGTGTAGAGCCGCGCCGTCACGGAGTGGTAGTTGCCCGTGCCGATGTGGACGTAGTTGCGCACGCCCTCGCCCTCGCGGCGCACGACGAGCACGCACTTCGCGTGGGTCTTCAGCGCCGGGTGGCCGTATACAACGTGCACGCCCGCCTGCTCGAGCGCCTTCGCCCAGTGGATGTTGGTGCGCTCGTCGAAACGCGCCTGCAGCTCGACGAGGCATACGGCCTGCTTGCCGCGCTCGGCGGCGCGGATCAGCGCCGGGACCAGCGTCGAGTCGTCACTCGTCCGGTACACGGTCTGCTTGATCGCGAGCACCTGCGGGTCGTTGACCGCCTGCTCGACGAAGCTCTCGACCGAGCTCGCGAAGGAGTCGTAGGGGTGATGCACGAGCAGGTCGCCGCCGCGCATCGCGCCCATCACGTCGGCGTGTCGCTCGTCGCTCGCTCGCACACGCGGGTGTACGACCGGTGTGTACGGCTTGTCGCGCAGTTCCGCGAACCCCGGCAGCTTGGTCAGCTGGAGCAGGCCGGTGAGGTCGAGCATGCCCTCGACCGGGTAGACGTCGCGCGGCGCTACGTCGAGGGCCGTGGTCAACTCGCCGAGCAGACGCGGCGCGATCCGCGCGCCGACCTCGACCCGCACGACCTCGCCGAGGCGCCTGCGCCGCAGCTCGTCTTCGACCGCTTGGAGCAGGTCGTCGGCCTCGTCGGAAATCGCTAGGTCGGCGTCGCGGGTGACGCGGAAGTAGTCGTACTCGGCGATCTCCATCCCGGGGAAGAGCGTGTCGAGGTTGTGCGCGATCACGTCCTCGAGCAGCACGAACGTCTTCGACTCACCGAGCGCCACGAACCTCGGCAGTACCTCTGTCGGCACCTTCACGCGCGCGAAGGTCGCGTGGCCGCTGTCGGGGTCGCGCGCGATCACGCCGAGGCTGAGCGAGAGGTTCGAGATGTAGGGGAACGGCTGCCCGGGGCCGACCGCCAACGGCGTCAGCGCCGGGAAGATCACGCTGCGGAAGTGGCGGCCGAGCGCCGTGCGCTCGGCGACGCTCGTGTCGCTCACGCGCTTGACGACGATCCCGTGTTCGGCGAGCGCGGGCAGCAGCGTCTCGACGACACAACGAGCCAGCCGGGAGCCATTCTCGATCACGCGCTCGTGGATCGCCTCGAGCGTCTGCGAGGGCGTGCGGCCATCGATCGCGGCGCGCTCGACCCCGGCCTCGATCTGGTCGTGCAGGCCGGCGACGCGGACCATGAAGTACTCGTCGAGGTTGGAGGCATAGATCGAGGCGAACTTGGTGCGCTCGAGCAGAGGCACCTGCGGGTCCTCGGCGAGCTCGAGCACGCGCAGGTTGAAATCCAGCCACGAGAGCTCGCGGTTGAAGTAGTTGGCGGGATCGCCGAGCTTCGGTGCGGGCGCCGCCGGGGCGCGGGGTGCGTCAGTGGCGCTCATCGCAACCGTGGATTATGCGCCCACAGCTTCGCCGGACGGTGAAGAGAACGCGCTGGCGAGCAGGCGATCACGGAGCCCGGACGCCTCGGTCTCCGCCCACAGCGCGCTGAAGCGCGCGAACTCGACGTCCCGGCGGGCACGAAAGCGCGCGGCCAGCGCGTCGAAGCCCTCCGGCTCGGCCTCGCGGCTGGCCGCGATCCGCTCGAGCATCACGTCGCAGTCGTGGATCTCGCCGAGCACATCCTGTAACTCGCGCGCCCGCGCGCGAGCCTCGTCGCCGACCTCGCCGAAGCAGAAGCCGACCAGCTCGAGCAGGTAGCGCAGCCGCTTGGCGGCGATCCGCATGTCGTGCATCGCGCTGGTTGCGTTCTGGCCGAGAGCCTCCGGCACGAACGCGTAGAGCTCAGCGGTGCGCACGGCGACGATCCGCCGCGCGGCCTCGGCGAGCGCCAGCTCCGGCTCGAGCCCCGTGACGCGCTGTGCCTTCATCGCGCGAGCCTCGCCAGGCGGCGCCGCAGCCGCGTGCGTTTGGCGTGAGCGAGCGCCTCGGCGAGCTCGACGTTGACCTGCTGCTGCTCGGCGCGCAGCTCGCCTGCGAGCAGGTCGACCGCGCGCTGCTCGGCGCCGGCGCACTCGTCGTGCAGCTGCTCGAGCAGCTCCAGCTGGACATCGCGGTCGCGGCGCTCGCCCAATGCCGCCGCGAGCGCCTTGACCTCGCGCAGCGCGCGCGCGCCGCGCTTGGGATGCAGGCACGGGCCGAAGACCTCAAGCGCGGCGCGCAGGCGCCGCGTCGCCACGCGCATCTCATGGACGCCCTCGATGTCTGTGATGTCGAGGACACGCCGGCGCGCGTGGGCGAAGACGGCATCGGAGCGCTCGCCGATGATCGCGGCCGCCGCCTCGCCGTAGGGCTGATCCGCGCTGAGGCTCATCCGCGCCACCCCGCGGCCCGCAGCATCTCGAGGATCACGCCTTCGCGCAGTCCGCCGCGGCCGACGAGCAGCGGCCGCTCGAGGCGGTCAGAGATCTCCTCGAGCACGAGCATGCCGCCCGGCAACAGGCGCACGCGCTCGGGCTCCATCTCGAACGCCCGCGCGACCTCGTCGCTGGGGGTCGTCGCGAGGATGCGCAGGCCGCGCTCGAGCGTCTCGTGATCGAGCACGCCGCCAACCAGTCGGCGCAGCGACGTCGAGCTTCCGCCCACGGCAACCGCGAGCTCGGGCGTCGGCAGGCTGAAGCCCTCGAAGACGCCGCCGACGTGCGAGCGCACGCGCTGAAGCTGGTCGACCGTGGGCGGGTCGTCGTGGAGGTAGGAGTCGGCAAGGAAGCCCGAGCCGATGCGGAAGGAGCTGGACGCCCGTACGCCGCCGCTGATCGTGCCGATCGCGATCTCCGAGGAGGAGCCGCCGACGTCGATCACCGCGATGTCGCCGTCGGGCGGGCGATCGAGCGCCGAGGTCGCGCCGACGAACGCCAGCCGGGCCTCCTCCTCGTCGCTGAGGACCTCGACCTCGACGCCGCAGCCCCTCGCGATCGCGCGCGTGAACTCGTCCTGGTTGGAGGCTTCGCGGATCGCCGCCGTGGCGACCGCGCGGATCGTCTCGGTGCCGAGCTCTCGTGCGAGCCGCACCTGTGTGGCGACGACCTCGACCACCTCCGCGATCTTCTTCGTCGGGATCGTGTCGTCGCGGCGCAGACCCTTCGCGATGCGCGTGAACGCCCGCTGTCTCAGGAGCTCGCGCAGGCGCCCGTCGGCTGGCTCCGCGACAAGCAGCCGCGTCGTGTTCGAACCGATGTCGATGCAGCCGCAGATCATGAACTCAGGCTATAGGCTCGCATGTATGGCAGGGACACTCTGGCTGCTTCGCCATGGGGATGCCGAGCCGCACGGAGCAAGGGCCGATTTCGAGCGACGCCTGACGGTGCGCGGCGAGCGCCAGGCGCGCGCCGCCGGGTGCGCATTCGCGCGGCTCGGCATCAGCTTCGATGATGTCTTCGCGAGCCCGCGCGTACGCGCGCTCGACACCGCTCGGCTGGCCTGCGCGGAGCTCGGTCTCGAGCCGACCGTGCACGAGCCGCTCAGCGGCGGCTTCGATGAGCACGACTGCGCGCGGCTGTTGGCGGGCTCCGGGTCGGGGGCGTCGGTGCTGCTGGTCGGGCACGAGCCCGACCTCTCCGGGCTGGTCGCCTCGATGACAGGTGCGCGCGTCGAGATGAAGAAGGGCGGGATCGCGGCGATCCGCGACCACCAGCTGGTCGAGCTCCTACGCCCGAACGAGATCGAGCTCGTCGCTGGGCTCTGACTCGAGCAGCACAGGCGCCGAGGCGGCACCGAGGGGCTCCGCCGCGAAGCGGTAGCCGATGCCGAAGTGGGTGTGGATGTAACGCCAGCTGGGCGATACACGCTCAAGCTTCTGTCGCAGCTTGCGCACGAACACATCGACAGAGCGGTCGCCGCGGACCATTGCGTAGCCCCACAACCGCTGATAGATGAACTCCCGCTCGAGTACGCGGCCGCCGGAGGCTGCGAGCAGCTCGATCAGCTCGAACTCGCGGCGGGTAAGGTCGATGCTGACACCGTGGACGAATGCCTGGTACTGGTCGCGCTGGATCTCGACCTCGCCCGCCATCACCGGATCGGCCGCTGTAGAGCCCTCGAGCCGGCGCCGACGGCGCACGACCGACTCCACGCGAGCAATCAGCTCCTCTGGGTGGCAGGGCTTCGTCAGCCAGTCGTCGGCGCCGAGGCGCAGGCCACGTACGCGCTGGGCGACGGTTGAGCTGCCGGTGCAGACGACCACGCCGAGCTCGGGCAGCGCGCCGCAGAGACGCTCGAGCCATTCCCAGCAGGTCGGCCCGATCACCGCCAGGTCGACCACGATCGCCCCGAGGCGCATCGGCACGATCGTCTCCGGCGCGACCGAGGAGGCCAGCACGCGGTACTCCCAGCCGGCGCGCTCGAGGCGCTTGCCGAGGACCGCGAGAAAACCGGAGTCGCGGTCGAGCACCGCGATGCGCAGACTCAGCGATGCGCCCGCGCTCACAACCGGTTCGGCCGACAGGACTTCTTCCGGCGCGGAAGCGTGTTCGACCATCTGGGTTGATTCTAGGCAGGCGGTGGACTCGATGTCCCGGCGGTCACCGGATCTTCACACTTTGCGCGGCTCAGACCGCCGGAACTCGGGCGAAACGGAGAATTCGGGGAAGGCGCCGCCGACCACGAACGCCGTCTGCTCGCCGATGTCGACCGCGTTGTCGCCGACCCGCTCGATGCAGCGCGCCACCAGCGTCATGTGCATCGCCCATTCGCGGATGTCGGGGTCGTCCCCGGCCTCGATCGCCATCCGAAAGATGTCGCGCTGGATCTGGTTGACCTCCCGATCCTGGCGCACGAGGTCTTCGGCGAGGGCGACGTCGCGGTCCTCGAACGAGCGCTTCGCCTGCGAGACCTCAGAGCGCGCGATTCCGCCCATGTGCAGCAGTTGCGCGAGGATCTCCGGGCGCGTCGGTGGTTCGTGGCCCGAGAGCGGCAGCAGCTTGCAGATGTTCACGCATTGGTCACCCATCCGCTCGATCCGCACGATCAGGTGCAGGAGCGAAGCCACCAGCCGCAGGTCGCCGGCCACGGGCGCCTGGCGGGCAAGCAGCGACAGCACGCCCTGATGGACCTCGAGGTAGCGGCCGTCGACGCGGTCGTCGTCGGCGATCACGAGCGCGGCGAGCTCGACGTCCTGGTGCGCGAGCGCCTCAAGCGTGCGGTCGAGCTGGTCGAGCACGATGTCGATGCCGCCGAGTGCGCGCCGCTCGAGCGCGTCGAGCTCCTCGTGGAAGCGACTGCGACCGCGCGCGGCGCTAGCCGGCCGAGTCGGTGGCATTTCCCTCCGTTCGCGGGTCCTCCGGCATCCTCGTCAGCGCCTCTGTCGCAGTGGGCGCAACCAGGCTATCGCTTCGGACCGAGGCTGTGGGCGGCATTGCGCGACCGTCCGAGCAGCGCACCCGAGGGTCCCGACGGCTCGCGCGCGAGCGCACGAGCGGGCGCGCAGCGGACTGCTCAGCTCTCGCTTCGCGGCAGCGGTTCGACCGACGCGTCGACATTCGGCGCGAGCAGCTCCTCCGGCTGGAAGCGGTAGCCGAAGCTCGGGTGCGTGTGGATGTAGCGGCGCTCCGGCACGGCATGCTCGAGCTTCGCCCGCAGCTTGCTCACGTAGACATCGACCGAGCGGTCACCGGGACGCAGCTCGCGGCCCCAGACGACGCGGCAGAGCTCCTCGCGGCCGATGATCCCGCCGGCGTGCTCGACCATCGCGACGAGTAGCTGGAACTCCCTCACCGACAGCGTGAGAACCTGTCCGCCGGCGCGGACGAGGCCCTCACCCGGCGTGATCTCCAGATCATCGACGCGGATCGGCTCAGCGTGGTCACTGCGATCTGACATCGCGCCTGGAGGCTCGCGCGTGGACGTCTCCGTCGGGTGAAGATGCTGTGATGCACCGGTGAAAAAGTCGTGAAGGACCGGACCGGGCGCCGCCGGGCGCGTAGTGTTCGCTGATCATGGCGCGATGGCGCAGAGCCGCCGACGAAGACCTGCTCGAGCTGATCGCGGAATCGGGTCGCAATGTGCTGCGGACGGCATTGTTGCTGCGTGACCTGCTGGCCGACTACCCGGAACGAGCGACGCTCGCCGGGGACGTGCGCCAGTGCGAGCACGAGGGCGATCGGATCACCCACGACATGATCCATCGCCTCGCCGACGGGCACCGCGTGCGGCTGCCGTTCGAGGTCGCCGAGGGGCACCGCCTAGCGACGGCGCTCGATGACATCGTCGATCACGCCGAGCAGGTGGCCGACACGCTCGGCCTGTATGCGGTCGAGGCGACGATGGAGCAGGCGGTCGAGCTCGCGGACGTCCTGGTGGGTGCCGCGGAGCAGGTCTCACAGGCGCTCGCATGCCTGCGCAGTGGCGACGAGCTCGCGCCGTACCTTGTCGAGATCCACCGGCTCGAGAACGAGGGCGATCGGCTGCGCCGCGACGCCGTGGCGTCGCTGTTCGCAAGCGGCACCGACCCGATGGTGGTGATCCGCTGGCGCGACATCTTCGAGTCTCTGGAGGCGGCCGTCGACGCGTGCGAAACCGTCGCCCACATCCTCGAGGGGATCGGCCTGCGCCGCCGCTGAGCGCTGCTCGCCGCTAAGGCGCCGGGCGGTGCGCGGCCTTGCCGCGGCTCTTCACCGGCAGCGCGGCGCTCGAGACGGCGGTCGGCACGCGCGGCTGGCGGATCTGCTGCAGGCGCGAGTCGAGTTGTGACCAGCGCGCGGCCGAGAGGGCGAAGCCGGAGGTGAACGACGCGGCGGCCGCCAGCGCCTGCGGCTGGTGCGCCGGTGGGAAGGCGATCACAAGCTCCCCGGGGGCGGTGCGTTGACTGATCGCCGGACGCGCGGCGCCGTGGAGCGATGAGAGCGCGCTGATCGCCACGCGCGCGACGGCGCCGACGGCCGGTCGTCCGTCGAGCGTGCGCAGCGCGATCGCGTTGCCGGTCTTCAGCACGTTGGCTGCGCCCTGGCGCGTGTGCAGATCGCGCGAGCACCAGGCCCCGCTGACGGTGGGGTCGATGCCGTGCAGCACGAGCACCTCGAGCGTCGCGAGGACGCGTCGGTCGACGTTGCCGCCGGCGATCGCGGCGCTCTCGCATGCTGGCAGCGTGACGCGGCGATCCTCGAGCACGATCCGCTCGATGTCGACCTGGCTGTCCAGCAGCAGCGCGCCGACGTTACGGGCGTGCAGATTCGGCCCGAAATACGCCGAGGCCGCGAAGCTGTTGCGGTGCAGCTCGAGCGTCTCGAGCTGGGACCACGCGTCGAGGAACGGGCGGGGGTCGATCAGCGGCTGGCCGGCGCCGGCCGGGCGCAGCTCGAACAGCAGATGCGGCTCACGCTTGCCGCTGACGTGCGCGAGGCGGCCCAGGATCGTCCCGGCCAGCACGTGCGAGCCGACCCGCAGCCGCGCGAGCTCGAGCTGGGCCGGGCGCAGTCCGAAGGCGCCGGTGAAGTAGCGCTCGAGCAGCGCCTTGCGGTGGAGCGGCCGCGGCTTGCTTGCGGCGCGGGTCGCGCGCTGGAGCACCGCCAGCGGAGCGAACAGCGTCGCAGCACTCGGCTTCGACCTGAGGTTGATGGTTGCGATCAGCGGTTGGGTCGCGGCCGCCGACGCGCTCGCGCGGCTGGCTTGGCGCGGCGTCACGCCGAAGATCTTGGCGGGCGTCTTGCCGGAGTGCTGTGCGCCGGCACTCGCGGGCGTCTTGGTCGGGCGCGGCCCGGGCGCGAGCGCGCTCGGCACGGCCGCCGAGAGGATCTGCGCGCTCCGCGGCGGTGTCCGCGGCGTCGGATACCAGGCCGAGACCGACCCGAGGTTCGCGTAGGTGAAGTCGTCGCCGAAGGCATTGCGGATCACGACGAAGCGCCCAAGCTTGCGGCTGCGCCCGATCGAGACGACGGTGGCGTCCTGGGCTGCGACTACCGCAGCGCCCGAGGTGGCGAAGATGTCGGCAACGGGTGCGCGGCGCATGCTCGCTGCGGCGGCGGCGCCAACCGCTCCCGGCGAAGGCGCGGTGCCGCTCGCCGCGGCGGCGGACTGCCCGGAGGCGTGGCCTGCCGGCTCGCTCGCCGACCGGTAGCTCGCGTGGTAGCTCAGCTGGACCGGGAAGTCGCCCTCGCCGAGCTCGGTCACGGAGTCGACGAGCGCGGCCGGCTCGCCGCTCAGCAGCTCGGCGCGGTCGAGCACCGACTGCACGTATGCGCGCGAGTGGTTGTAGGCGAAGATCGCGCGCGGCAGGTTATGCGTTGCGCCCGCCGCGGCCAGATAGCGGGCGGCGGCGAAGATCGCGTCAGCCGCGTTATAGGGGTCGCGCGAGCCGGAAGCGCTGGCGTCGACTCCGTAGCGCTTCCATGTGCTCGGGAGGAACTGCATCCATCCGATCGCGCCGGCCGAGGAGACGTCAAGATTGGTGCCGTAGTCGGTTTCGACCTCGTTGATTGCCGCCAGCGTCTGCCAGGGGATGTCGTAGGCGGCGCTGGCCGCCTGGTAGATCGAGAGCAGGAACGCTGGGACGTGGAAGCTCTCGACGTAGAACTGCGGCACCTCGGCGGCGCCAGCGCTGATGAACGGGTCCTCCCAGGAGCCGGGCAGCACGCCCGCGAGCGGGTTCGCCCCGGCAAACAGCGACGGCGGCGGCGCGGTCGGCCCGTTTGCGGCGCTGGCGGAACGGTGGCCGCTGCTGCCGCCCTTGTGCCTGGCTGGGCCGCTGGCGCTGAGTGGTTGCGAGTTGATGGCGACAATCGTGGGTGCTTGCTTCGTCTTGTGACGGTGGTGATGCCGCGTCCCGGTCGAGCCGGCGGGCGCCCCGATGCCCGGGGTCACGCCGCTCGCGCCGCTCGCCGATGTGGTCGTGCTCGCGGGCGCCGCCGGGATCTCCGGCGTGCCGGTCGCGCCGCTCGTGCCGGTTGGGCCGCCGACGCCGACCGGGCCGCTCGCGCCGCTGGCGCCGGTCGATCCTGTCGATCCGGTCGTGCCGACGCTTCCGCTCGTGCCGCTTTCGCCGGTGGCGGCCGTGGGTCCGGATACGCCGGAGACGTCCGTCGACGCGCCTACTATTGGCGCACCGTCGAGGGCGCTGCTTACCGAGGTTCCCGGCGAGGCGCCGGCGGTGGCGGCAATCACGCCGACGGCGCTCAATACCGCGACGACCAGGGTCGCCCGGCGGACGCGATCCAGTTTCATGGCACGCGCGTTGTATCACGCAATCGCGTGTGCAGGTGCAATGTTTGTGCCGGATCTTTCAGGCGAGGCGGCCGGCCGCGCCTCTAGCTA
>Ga0209415_10004167_pt1 | contig 26570 bp, 29 predicted proteins | sample PeaSoiSIISIP2007_FD_187696 | JGI IMG/M metagenome (GOLD analysis project Ga0209415, IMG submission 187696) | Peat soil microbial communities from Weissenstadt, Germany - SII-SIP-2007 (SPAdes) (version 2) | ecosystem: Environmental > Terrestrial > Soil > Wetlands > Peat | place: Germany... | reverse complement strand
ATCGCGCGCGGCGTTCCCTCCGCCGTCATCGAGGAGTTCGACTTCTCATCCATCGCGCGGCTGCGTGACGAACTGGGGCCCGATGACGCGGCCGGCGTCACCGCGGCGCAAAACGAGGTTCTCGCGCGCCTGGAGCAGCTTTCGTGAACGTTGCGCCGGTCGAACGTACCGGTGCGCGCAGCGTTGCGGGCCCGCTGCTGGTCGTTTCCAATGCCGACGCTGCGGCCGGCTGGGACGAACTCGCCGTGATCCGGCTGCCGTCCGGTGAAGTGCGGCGCGGACTCGTGCTCGAGGTTCATCGCGACCTGGCCGTCATTCAGGTCCTCGGCGGAACGAGCGGCATCGACCCGGCCCGTGTGCGCGTTGCGTTCGAGGGCACGCCGCTCGAGATTCCGGTCGGCGACGGCTGGCTCGGTCGCGTGTGGAACGGCCTGGGCGAGCCGCTCGACGGCGGGCCGCCGATGCTCGGCGCGACGACGCGTCCGGTTGCGGGAGCGCCGATCAATCCGGTCGCGCGCGACGTTCCGCGCGATCCGATCATCACCGGCATTTCGGCCATCGACGCGCTGATGACGCTGGTGCGCGGCCAGAAGCTGCCGGTCTTTTCTGCGGCCGGACTCCCGCACCTGGAACTGGCCGCCCAGTTGGCAGCGCAGGCCAGCGCCGGCGGCGAGCCGTTCAAGGTTATCGTTGCGACGATGGGGCTCACCCACGCCGATGCCGCGACGCTGCGCGACGCGCTGGAACCGCGCGCGGCGGCGGGTGATCTTGCGCTGTTCCTCGACACTGCCGACGATCCGGTCGTTCAGCGCATCCTAACGCCGCGCGTCGCGCTGACCGTCGCCGAATATCTGGCGTTCGAACGCGGCCAGCACGTGCTCGTGATCCTGGCCGACATGACGAGTTACTGCGAAGCTTTGCGCGAGGTCTCGGCTGCGCGCGGCGAAACGCCGGGCCGGCGGGCGTACCCGGGCTACCTGTACAGCGATCTCGCCTCGATCTACGAGCGTTGCGGACGCATTCACGGCCGGCCCGGATCGCTGACCCTGGTTCCGGTGTTGACGATGCCCGCGGGTGACATCACCCATCCGATCCCCGATCTTACCGGCTACATCACCGAGGGCCAGATCGTGCTCGGCCCGGAACTTCAGGGCGCCGGCATTTATCCGCCGATCGACGTGCTGGCGTCGCTCTCGCGTTTGATGCGCAAGGGGACGGGAAAGGAGCGCACGCGCGGCGACCACCCCGCTGCAGCCGCCCAGTTGCTCGCCGCACTGGCGCGCGCACGGCAAGCGCGCGATCTCGCCGAACTCATCGGCACCGCGGCGCTGACCGAAACCGACCGCAGTTACCTCGCGTTGGCAAGCGCGTTCACCACGCAGCTCGTCGCGCAGCGGGTCGACGAAGCGCGCACGCTCGATGATACGCTCGCGCGGGTGTGGCGCGTGCTCTCGGTGCTTCCGCGGCGCGAACTCACGCTGGTTCCGGCGACCGACGTCGACGTATACTTCGCCGGCAGCGAGGGCGGCGAGCATGCCTGAGATGCTGCCGGCCGGGCGCGCCGGACGCCTGTGGCTGATCGAACGCCTCGACGCGGCGCAGCGCGGCCGCGATTTGCTCGATCGAAAACGTCAGCTGCTGCGCCGGCAATTCGAGCGCCTCACGCTGCTGGCCGAAGAGCGGCGGCGCGCCTGGGTGGATGCCTGTGCCGTGGCCGAGGGCTGGGGACTGCGCGCGGCGATCCTCGGCGGATCGGGTGAAACGGAGTTGGTTGCCGGCGCGGTTGCGGGCCGGGCGACGGTGTCGCTCGCGTGGCGCAATACGATGGGCGCTCGGCATCCCGAGGACGCGCGGTGCGCGTTCCCGGAACTCGCGCGCGCCGAACTGGCGGCGAGTAATGCCGCTCTCCGCCCCGCTACGGGCGCGTATCGCCGTGCGCTCGAGCTGGCCGTCGAGGTCGCGGTGGCGGAAACCGCGTGCCGCAACATCGGCGTCGAGTTGCAGGCGACCCAGCGCCGGCTCCGCGGCATCGAGCGCCATCGCGTTCCGGCGCTGCAGGAAGCGCTGCGGGCACTCGAGTTGCAGCTCGAAGAACTCGAACGTGAGGAGCGGGTCGTGATGCGTTGGACCCGCCGAACGAGAGCCCAAACCTGATGGAGCGCGTATTGTTCGGGGTCGACGATTCGGTGGAAAGTCTCGCGGCCGCGCGCATCGGTGCGCGGCTCGCGGCCGGCTGGAATGCATCCGCGCGTATCTTGACCGCGGTGCCGGACGCAGCGGATACGGCCCGCCGTGAGGAAGCGATGCGGCTCGCCGAACACGTCGTGCGCGAGCTGCGCTCCGCCGGGATCGCGGCCGAGCGCATCGATATCGCCGTGCGCAGCGGCGAAGCCTTCCGCTGCATTCTCGAAGAAGCGCGCGTCTGGCGCGCCGACCTGATCGTCATGGCGATCTCGCACCGCAACGAACTACGGTCGCCGTACGTCGGAAGCCAGACCGAACACGTGCTCGAGTTTACGGCCTGTCCGGTGCTCGTCATCCCAGGCCCCGCGGACGGACGCTAGGCGATCGCTATTGGGCGAACTTGTAGCCCACGCCGTGAACGGTGAGGATGTAGCGCGGGCGGTTGGGGTCGTCCCCGATCTTGTGCCGCAGATTCGCGATGTGCTTGTCGAGCGTGCGGTCGAAGATTTCGGTCGAATCTGAATTGACGTTATCGAGCAGTTGCGTTCGTGTGAGCGCGACGCCGGTGTTGCGCAGCAGCACGTCGAGGATGCGATATTCCATCGGCGTCAGCTTGACCGGCGCGCCTTTTACGCGCACTTCGTGTCCGGTGCGGTCGATCTCGAGTTCGCCGGCGCGCTGTACATCGTGCGCGATGTGCGTGACCGAAGGCTTGCGTTCGACGCGATTGATGATGTTCTTCACCCGCGCAACGACCTCGCGCGGGTTGAACGGCTTCGCCACGTAGTCGTCCGCTCCGAGTTCGAGGCCCACGACGCGATCGATCGCATCATCGCGCGAGGTGATCATCAGGATCGGAACGTCGGAACTCTTGCGGACCGCCTTGAAGACCTCGATGCCCGACATCGTCGGCAAGTTGAGGTCGAGCAGGATGACGTCGTAGGGGTCGGCCAGGGCGGCCTTCACCGCTTCGGCGCCGTCGAATACCCCGGTGACCGCGAAGCCTTCGTCGCTGAGGTATCGTGAGAGAATCTCGACGATCTTTTCCTCGTCATCGACGATGAGCGCCCGCCGCTGCTTAACCGCCGCCGTTTGCATCGAGGTCGCTTGTTCGCCGGTCAAATCTTCCTGAACCTCTTCGCACTCGATCATCATGCCTATAGCGTAGAGCGGCAATGTCGCGACCCCATGAGGTGTCCTTCACGGAACCTTCATAGTGGTTCCGCCCCGCGCATATAGGATGATGTTTCCAATCCCGGATCGTAGGGGGCCACCGTGAGCACACCTTTTTCCCAGGTTCTGGTCGCGTACGACGGATCGGAGCCGGCCGATCACGCGCTCGCCTTTGCCCTCGCCCTCGGGCGCGCCGGCAGCGCGATCGCTGTCGTGAACGTCGTGGACGAGCTTTCCGCCATGGCGGAATCGAGCACGATGGTCGGGATCATGGATCCGACGCCGGTTATCGAAGCGCTGGACGAGCAAGGCCGCACGGTCCTCGCGGCCGCGGCCGAGCGCTGCCGCGCGGCCGGCGTCGCGGCGACGACGGCGCTCGTCCGCGATCGGCCCGTTTCCGGGATCGAGTCCGCGGCCGGGCAAAACCACGCCGATCTGATCGTCCTCGGAACGCATGCGCGCTCGGGTCTGCCGCGTGCGTTTCTGGGCAGCACGACCGAAGGCGTGCTGCGCACGTCGACGATCGCGGTGCTCGCGGTAACGGCGTCCATGACGCCGCCGCAGGGCGCGCCGTTCCGGAAATTGCTGGTGGCCGTTGACGAATCCGATCCGGCCGATGCCGCCGTCCATCTCGCGGCGCGCCTGTCGCAAGCGCCGGGAACGAGCTGCCTGTTGTGCAGCGCCGTCGATTCGCGCGACCTTTACGAGAAGGCGGCAACCTACGGTTTCGATCCGACGCCGATGGTCGAAGACATGCGCACGCATGCGCGCGACGTGCTCGAACGGGCTCGCACCCACGGCGGTTTTGCCCCCGGTTCAGCGAGCACGACGCTCGTCGAGGACGAACCGGCCCGCGGCATCATTGTCGAAGCGGAGCGCGTTCACGCCGATGCCATCGTGATCGGCAGCCACGGACGCCGCGGCCTGCAGCGCCTTTTCCTCGGGAGCGTCGCGGAATACGTGGTGCGTCACAGCCCGATCCCGGTCTTCGTGCTCCGGTCGGCGGTCGCACGCACGACGCCATAACGGTGTCGCCGGCCATCACGGCGCAGGATGGTTCAGCCCATCCGCGCGCTCTTGGGGCCGGCCGTATGCAGCATCGGCGCGGCATTCCTCGTGAACCGCTGAGCCATGCGGCTCGTGAGTTCCGTTGTGATGCGCTGCAGGACGGCGCGACCGAGCGCCTCGGCTTCCGCTGCTCCGAGTTGCGTTTCGGTGCCTTCCAGCACAAGAGCCGGTGTGGTTGAAGGACCACGATCGACGATCGAGAGAGATCCAATGAAGGAACATCCCTGAGCCGCGGGCGGCTCCCACGTCATCAGGCACTCACGCGACCGTGGGATATCGTGCCGCCGCAGCAGGCGCAGCAAGCATTTGTCTTTCAGCGCGATCGTGCTAACCGCACCGACCCGTGTTTCGGTGAGCAGCTCTTTTAGGGCTCGGTCGGCGTCCGGCAGATCTAGCGCCAGCGATTGGGCAACGCGAATGCACGCCACCGTCAGCGCTCGCCCAAGCAGCAGACGGCGCGCGAAGCGCCGCCGTCGCAGAGTTGCTTGCCCGGAAGGTGGAGGCAATAGCGGCCCGGCTCCGCGCCGCGATGGACCATCCCGCGATGCCGTTCGAGTTGCGCTGCCATGCCGGTCAGGAGCGCCGTCAGATTCTTCGGCTCGTGTTCCGGGGTCGTCACGGTAAGGATGACGATCCCGGCCGAGCGCGGTGCGATGTCGACCGCGGCTCCGGCCGGCAACACGGTTAAGAGCACGCGCAAGGCGCCCTCGAACGACTCGCCGACGTGGCGCCGGTTTCCACGCAGGACGCGGCAGCCGGCAGCGGCCGGATCGTCCAGGATGTTCACGCTGATGGAGGTGGCCGATGCGATCAGCGCGAGGTCATCGCAAACCGCTCGGATCATCTCATGGACGTCGATGATCGAAGCAGCGGAGTCGGGCTCCAGATCGTATTTCGGCACGGTCGCCAGGATGCCGTTGAGGTCGTCGAGCGTCTGCGCGAGGTCGCGCAGATTCTTCGCATCGGCCGGAAGTAGGCCGTCAACCATCGCGCCGGCCGTCAGCAGCGCCGTGGTCATCCGGTTGCGCAATGAATGGACCTGGGTCATGAGACCGTTGTGCCTGCCATTCCCCTACGCTACGCAGCGGATGTCGCGACATGATGAGGATCGGCGCCCGGAAGCTTCACGGAAGGTTCACATTCTGCGAACCCGGCGCCGGCGGCGTTAATGCGCCTTCGCGCGCTCCTGCACGGCGAACTGCGTTTCCACGGCGGCGCGGATATCGGTCAACAGTCCGCGCGCCGATGCGGTGGCGATGCGGTGCCCGATCACCGCGTCGAAGACTTGCCCGGGCACGCCTCCCGGCGGCGCGTAGGCTCCGTCGAGGACCAGCCAAAAGGTGTTGTAATCGTTGTCGGCCCCGATCGTCAGTATGCCGTCGTAGACGGGATACGGGCCGCCGCCTTCGGCTTCCCAATGCACGCGGTAGCGCGGCGTCATGTCTGCGGGGCGGTGGGCCGGCTCCAGGCTGATGATTGCCGACTGCGCGACGTCACCGGCGCGCAACACGATCCGCGCCCCCTCGCCGTTCGGCGCCGGATGGGCTGCGAAGAAGGCCTGCAAAAAGCCCGCCGCGGAGCCCAGGGGCGCGCGGACGAGTTCTTTCTCGGCGATCGGGGTCAAGGAATAGTCGCTCCGGTTTGAAAGGCTAGCTCGACCCCCGTTTTGATTTCGTCGAGTAGTTCCCTCGCGGCGGACAGCGCGATGTGATGCCCGACCAACTGGTCGAAGGCGGCTCCCGCCAGGCCCAGCGGCGGAACGTACGCCCCGTCGAGATCGAAGCGGCAGAAGTTTCCGGTGATGTCCTCGACGGTGATTTTTCCACGAAAGATCGGATAGGGTCCGCCGGCGTGGGGGCGCCACTTGATCTCGAAAACCTCGTAGCCGGGGTAGGAGTGGGAGGGTTCCAGGACGAGGTCGGCGCGGCGTTCGACGATCAGATCTCCGACCGCGACGCGCAGCGCGACGACGTGCGTTCCCTCTTCTACCGGCAGGGTCGCGACGTAGGCCGCCGCCGCCGCTTTCACCTGGTCGAAGGGGCACAGGACGGTGAGACATTCGTGAATTTCGCTCATGCACCGAGCTTAGCGACCAAACGAGAAGCCTTAGCGAAGGTTGCGCGAAGAAAGCGCCATGGACCGGACGCTGCACGATATGCGAAACGACCTGGCCGTCGCGATCGGGACCATGCACGCGCTGATCGACGGCAAGCTGGACCCGACGCCGGAACGCTTCTCGGACGTCCTCGAGGCGCTCCAGGCCATCGACGCGGCGCTCGTGGCGCCGCCGCAAGCGACGGCTCCCAAAGAAGATCTCCTCAACGCCGTGATCGAGGGTTCGCCGTTTGCACAGGTCCTGGTGAACGCGAGCGGCCGGATCGTGCTCTTTAACGCACAGGCGGAGGCGTTGTTCGGCTACCGCCGCGGCGAGCTCATCGGCATGTCGGTCGACATGCTCGCCCCGGAGCGCTTCCGTCACGGTCATCCGGCCCTGCGCGCCCACTTCAGCGACGCGCCGGTAGCGCGGGCGATGGGTGCCGGGCGCGACCTGTACGGCCGTTGCAAGGACGGCAGCGAAGTGCCGGTCGAGATCGGGCTCAATCCGGTCACGATCGGCGGCGAAACGTTCACGTTGGCGGCGATCACCGACATCAGCGAGCGCAAGCGGGCCGAAGAATTGCGGCTCGCGCACGCCGGCGTGCAGCAACACGCCGCCGAGCTGGAAGAACTCAATCGCGAGCTGGCGGCGGTTTCGCGCTTCAAGACCGAGTTCGTCGCGACGATGAGCCATGAGCTGCGCACGCCGCTCGGCGCCATCATCGGTGCGGCCGAGTTGTTGAGCCGCTCGAAACTCGACGAGCGCGGCCAGATCACGGTGCAGACGATCGTCGAGTCTTCGGAGGCGCTCCTCGCCCTGATCAACAGCGTGCTGGATTTCTCGAAAATCGAAGCCGGCAAGATGGAACTTCTGGCCGAGATTTTTGAGATCGAGGCGGTGCTCGAGGGGGCCGCGGACGTGCTCGCGCATCTGGCTCGCGAAAAGAACATCACCTTGAACGCCTACGTCGACCCCTCGATTCCGGCCGTGCTCGGCGATCGCGACCGCGTGCGGCAAATTCTGCTGAACCTGCTGGGAAATGCGGTAAAGTTCACCGAGCGCGGGCGCGTCGTCGTGCGAGCGGTGTGCGAAGAGCTCTCAGCCGACGACGTCGTCGTGCGTTTCGACGTGCAGGACACCGGCATCGGCATCGCCGCCGACCTCGTGCCGCTGTTGTTCGAGCCGTTCGCGCAAGCCGACCGCTCCGCGTCACGCAAATTCGGGGGAACCGGCTTGGGTCTGTCGATCTCCAAGCGGCTGGTCGAAATGATGGGCGGCGAGATCGGGGTCGAGAGCACGGCCGGTGCGGGCTCGTCGTTCTGGTTCGTCGTGCGCTTCGCGCGCGCGGGCGAAGGCGGCGCAATGCATCGGCGCTTGCCGAACGGTACTGCCGCGCTCGTCGTTTCCGGTGACGACACGTTCGCGCTGATCCTCGAGCGCTACCTCGACTCGTGGTCGATGGAAACGCGGCGCGCACGGAGCGGCGATGACGTGGTCGAAGGGCTGCGCCGCGACTCGGCGGCGAATTGGGTCGCGATCGTCGACCTCGACAACACCGGTGTCGTGGATCTTTCTTCGACGATCGAGATCCTCAGAACGATCGCACCCGCGCGCGTCATTGCCGTTGGTCGCAACGGGATGCTCTCGAAGCCGGTTCGCCAATCGCAGCTCTACGACGCGATCGTCCAGGCGGTCGACTTTCCGCCGCACGCCGCTGCGGCGCCGGAACCGGCGCAAGCAGCAGCAAGCGCGCCGGTTCCGACGAACGGCACCGTCCTCGTTGCCGAGGACAACGAGCGGTTGCAACGCCTGCTCAAGCTGCAATTCGACGATCTCGGCGTGCCGGTGACCTTCGTTTCCGATGGGCGGCAGGCGCTCGAGGCCGTGCGCCATCAGCCGTATGCGATGGTCTTCATGGATTGCCAGATGCCGAACCTGGACGGATTCGAGGCCACTCGGCTGATCCGGCACGACGAACGGCAGAGCGGAAAGCACGTGCCGATCGCCGCGATGACGGCTAACGCCTTCGCGGAAGATCGCGCCGCCTGTCTCGAGGCCGGCATGGACGACTATCTGCCCAAGCCGGTCAAACTGGCGGACTTGCGTGCGATGATCGAACGCTGGACGAAGAGCCCGACGTAGAGACGACGAGCACCGGGACCTCGCTCGTCCGCACGATGTTCTCCGCGACGCTGCCGAGTGCGAGGCGGTGGAGACCGCGCCGGCCGTGCGTGCCGGTCACGATCAAGGCGGCTTCACGATCCTTGGCGGTCGCGATCAGCGTGTGGGCCGGATCGCCCTGGGCGATGACCACCGGCGTGCTTTCCGGAAGGCCGGCGCGTGCGAGCGCGCCGTTGACGATCGCGACCGCGTCGGCGGGGATCTCGCTCGGTTCGATCGCATGGAACGCGATGATCCGCGTTCCCGAGACGCGTGCGAGCCGCGCCGCAACTGCCGCCGCCGCGTCCGCGGGTTCCGAATCATCGATCGCGAGGAGCGCCGAGGCGAACGGCGCCTCGGCAATGCGATCGACGGTACGCACGGTCAGGACGGGAATCACGCTCGACCGCAACACGCCTTCGGTGGTGCTGCCGAGGAAGGTGCGCGCTACGCCCGTGCGCGCATGCGTTCCCATGACGATGAGGTCGTGCTGACCGGCGTCGGCCGTTGCGAGAATGCCCGGGACCGGACGTTCGTGGACGGTTGCGAGCGCGGGCTCGACGGCTGCGGCGCGGCACTGGGCGGCTGCATCGTCGAGCAGCGCCTGGGCCTCGTCGTCGAACGCCTCCATGAGCGGCCGCGGGTCGTACACCATCTCCGTGGTTGCGGACTGCGATACGATCGGCGTGTCGTCGACGATCGTCACGACGCTGATCGCCGCGCCCCCCTGCCCGAGCGCGATCGCCACACGCAGTGCTGCCAGTGCCGGCTCCGAGCCGTCGTACGGCACGAGGATGCGTGAAAAAGGCGGAGTTGTCGTCGGCATGAACCAACGATGCAGCGTGAAAACCGGGCGAACCTTTCTCCTCGCCGCCCTGGGCGCAACCGCAATCCTGCTCGGCACGATCGATGCATCTTCGCCGGCGCCCGGCCCCTCCGCGGCGACGCTGACTCGCGGGCGCGCACTGGTCGTATTCGGTACGTGCAACGATTGCCACACGCCCGGTTGGCAAGAAACCGACGGCACGCTTCCGGTGCAGCGCTGGCTGACGGGGAACAGCATCGGCTTCCGCGGCTGGTGGGGCACGAGTTATCCGGCCAACGTTCGGCTCGTTTTCCAAGCGATGTCCGAAACCCGTTGGATTGCGGAGGCGCGCACGCGCTCGGGTCATCCGCCGATGGTCTGGCAGGATCTGCGGCAGCTTCCCGACGCCGATTTGCGCGCGATCTACGAGTTCGTCAAATCGCTCGGTCCGGCAGGCGTCCCCGCGCCGGCGGCGGTGGAACCGTGGCGCGAGCCGCAGACCCCGTTCGTCGACATGCGCGCCCTGCCGTCGCCGCTCCCGTAGATCCTAGGGATGCTCTAGCGTGCTCCGCGCAACGCGCGGAACAGGATGCCCGCAATGGCACCGGCGACCGCCAGCAACAACGCCAGCATCTCGAGCGCATTGACCGCGCCGCGCGCACCGCTGCAGGTTTCGATCGCCGCGGTGAGCCAGACGCCGGCCTGCGCGAGCGGCGACGGCTGCGCCCCGGCCGCTTCGCGTGCGACGGCCAGGAGCTGAGCGGGCGTCCAGGCATTGCCGTCGATCGACTCCGCGATGCGCCCGGCGCGATCGACGACGATTGCAGCTTCGGTATGCACGAGCGTTCCCGGTCGCGTCCACTGGGTCGCGATGCCCAGCCGTGCCGCCAGCTCGCCGATGGACGCCGGAGCGCCGGTCGCCAGCGTCCAGCGTTCCGGATCCTCGCCGTAGCCGCGGCCGTATGCGCGCAACACGCGCGGGGTGTCGAACTGCGGGTCGAGCGTGATCTCGAGCAAACGGATCGGCGCTCGGCCGATCGCGGCTTGCAGGCGCGCAAACTTGCTCGCGGTGAGCGGGCACATGCGTGGGTCCGGGCAGCGCGTGTACATGAAGCTGACGACCACCGCATTGCCGCGCAGCTGCTCGATCGAGAACGTGCGCCCGCTTTGATCGACCAATGGAATCGCCGGGATCGTGTCACCGGGCTGCAACAACGGCACGAACGCCGCTACCGCCAGGGCGGTCGCAAGCGCCAGCGCATTCACCACGTTCGCATGCCCGGAGCGAGGTAGGGGTGAGCTTGGATCTCTTGCGTGACCGGCCCGGCGTAGGCGAGAACCGCGAGCACGAGCGCGATCACGGCCCATCTTCCGAGACGGTCGAAGATTGCCGGTGTGGCCATCGCCTCCTCATCGGTCGATGCGAACGCAAACGTCGGCGGCACTTCGGCACGCACGTTGGCGACGTACGTTCCGGTGGCGACGATGATGAACATCAACACCGAGATGGCGACCAGCGTCCCGCCGAACGCAACCCAGAGCATCTCCGGATGCCAGGTCGCGGCGCCTTGCGCTCCCATGTAGGTCACGTCGGAGGTACGGCGCGGCGAACCGAGCAGACCGGCCCAGTGCATCGCCGTCGACATGATCGACATCCCGACGAAGAACGTGTAGACCTGCCAGAGCGCGAGGCGCGGAGCGAAGAGTTTGCGGCCGGAGAGCGCCGGAATCAGGCCGTACGAGGCGCCGATGAACGTCAGCGCGACCGGACCGCCGACGGTGATGTGGAAGTGCCCGACGATCCACATCGTGTTGTGGACGAGCACGTCCATCGAATACGAACTGTTGACGATGCCGCCCAGCCCGCCCGGGATGAAGAGCAGCATCCCGAGCGCCGGTCCGGCGAAGACCGGATTGCCCCACGGCAGCCAGCGCACCGTCGCGATGAAACCGCGCCGGCCGGCGCGCTGCGCGGCGAGTTCGAAGCTTGCGAAGACCGCGAAGGCGGTCATCATCGACGGGATTACGACGCCGTAGGTCGCCAGCATGTGCATCCATTTCCAACCGGCCGAGACACCGGGGTCGAGGAATTGGTGGTGCAACCCGACCGGCGTCGAGAGCAGAAGTAACAAGATGAACGCGAGGCGCGTCAAGGCGTCGCTGAAGATCTTCCCGCCGAACGTCGTCGGAACCAGCGTGTACCAGATCGTGTACGCGCCCATGATCCAGAAATAGACGAGCGGATGGCCGAAATACCAGAAGAGCAGCCGGGTGAGCTCGACGTCGATACCGGGCGTCCAGCCGAGCGACCACGGAAGCAGCAGCAGCATTTCCGCGACGACGCCCAGCGTAGCGATGATCCACATCACCATGGTGGTGGTCGCCATGAACGCCGGCAGCGGGATACGTTCGGCGGGGTTCGCGCGTTTGAACCACACCACGTTGAAGATGCAGTCGAAGGCCACGCACCACGTGCCGAGCACGAGCAGCGTTGCGCCGAGGTAGAAGAACGGGCTCGCTTTGAGCGGGGCATAGAACGTGTAGAGCACGCTCGCGTCGCCGCTCAGGATGACGATGGTCGTCATCACGGTGCCGGCGAGCATCGTGCAGTAGCCGATCCAGCCTAACGTCAGGGAGCGGACGCGCGGGATCGTTTGGTAGACCGCGTACGTGAAGAGCCCGGTGATGAAGAACGTCGTGAAGACGAGCGCCATCAAGACGCCGTGTGCCGTCAGCATGCGGTAGTAGTCGAACGCCGGCGGCATCGTGATCAGCGAAGCGCGCGAGAAGGCTTGCAGCATCCCGAAGAGCGCGCCCACGCCGAGGACCAGCGTCGCAGTGTAGATGTGGGTCAGTGCCAGCAAGTTACCGCCGGCGCGCGAAAGGGCCAGCTCCCGTTCGCCCTCGGCGATGGCTGCGGTCGTCATTACTTCACCACGACCTTGGCCGCCATCAGCTGGTGGCCGGACCCGCAGTATTCATTGCAGATCAACAGGTAGGTGCCGGGTGTCCGGAAGGTGTGCGCGACGCTGCTCACCCAACCCGGAGTCACCATCGTGTTCACGCCGGTTTCCGGGATGCTGAAGCCGTGTTCGACGTCGGCACTGGTGACGTAAAACGTCACCCGCGAGCCGGCCGGAATCTCGATCGTCGCCGGCGAGAACGCGAAGATGTGCGCGACGTAGTAGGCCTCGTACGCACCGTCCGCGATTTTGTGCAGGCCCGGATGGTCGAAGGGCGGCGTTTGGGAAACCTTGGTCGGATCGATCGTTTGAACGCGGCTGGGCGGGACGAATCCGTCGACGAGCGCCGCCGTCGTGATGACGCCGAGGAAGAGCGCGAGCATGGCGACTCCGAAAAACAGCCAGACGCGCTCGGAGCGATGTACGTGCACGGCTACCACCGTGCCCGCAGGAGAACGTACATCGCAAACCAGCCGATGAGGATCAACCCGCCGACCGAGAATACGAAAATAAGCGTCGCTGGAAGCGGCTCGTCGCGTGAAGGTTCCACCGGCCGATGCTATCACAACACCGCGCGCCAAGGTGTGAACGTTCTGTGAAGGCGAGGACGGTGGGTTCGTTGCGAGAAGTCCGCAAGCGTGGAGGCTCGCAAGACGACGATCCTGGTGGTTGACGACGAAGCCGCGCTGGTCGACGTCCTGGAGGCCTATTTGCGCGACGAGGGCTTCGTCGTGCTGCGCGCCGCCGACGGCCGGGCCGCGGTCGACGTCGCCCTTGCCGAGCGCCCGGACCTCGTGCTGCTCGACCTGAACTTGCCGGTGCTCTCGGGGCTCGACGCCTTCCGGGAGATTCGCGCTCAACTCGATATCCCGGTCATCATGCTGACCGCCCGCGGCGCCGAGGTCGACCGCGTCGTCGGGCTGGAACTCGGCGCCGACGACTACGTCAGCAAGCCCTACAGCCCGCGCGAGGTCGTAGCCCGCGTCAAAACGGTGCTGCGGCGCAGCGCGGCCCCCGTCGAGGCCGGCCCGGCGTCGCGCCGAACCGCGCACGACGTGCGGCGGATCGGCGACATCACGATCGACCTCACCGGACACGACGTCGCGCGCGACGGCGTGCCGATCAAATTGACGCCGACGGAATACCGCCTGCTGTGCATCTTTGCCGACCATCCGGGACAGGTGTTTACGCGCGATCATCTGATCGAACTGATCTCGACCGATGCGGCTGAGGTGTTCGATCGAACGCTCGACCGCCACATCGCCAACCTGCGGGCCAAGATCGAAGCCGACGCCCAGCGCCCGCGTTACGTGCTCACCGTCTACGGTGTGGGGTACAAACTTGCCGAATTCCCCTGATGCTTCGCCGGAGGCACGGACCACGATCACCGTGACGACGCTCGCCGAGTGCCCGTTTTCGATCGCCGACGAATACGCCAAGGAGTACTTGAAGCGGGCGGAGTCGGGTGGCCAGGAAGCCTACGTTCGCGTTCCGTTGCTGCGGCCGCTGCCGGCGCTAGCGCACCGCATGCGGGTGTCGTTTGGGATCCACGCCGACATCAGCGAGCACGGCCGTGCGCATGAGGAGATACGCCTGCGCTGGTCCAGCGGAACGCGCTTACTGCCCGATTTTCGCGGCACGCTCAACTTTCGGATCGAAGGGCTGCGAACGCGCATCCTCATCGAGGGCAGCTATGCGATCCCGTTCGGCCAGTTCGGCCGCTGGTTCGACCGGGCCATCGGCCAACGCATCGCGCGCGCCACCCTGCAAGACTTCGGCGACCGCATCGCAACGTATCTTTCCGAGCGCGAACGTAACTGGCGGCGCAGCCAAAGCTAGCATCCCTGGGCCCCCCGCCAACGCAAATTATCATCGCGAGCGTGCGCAAAATGTCATCCCGAGCTTTCGAGGGACCGCCTCAATCGTCGCACTTGGGTGGCCGTCCCTCGACAAGCTCGGGATGACAAGGCAACATAGAGCGCTTGCGCCGAGCCGTTGTATCAGGCTAGCGCCGCGGCGATGATGCCTGCACCGAGGCACCACCACAGCGGGCTGATGTCGATCGCGAGCGCGAGCAGCGCAACGCCGGCGGTCAGCACGACCGGGACGAGGGTGTGGTCGAGCGTGATGGCGACGACGAGTCCGCTCGCGATCCACAAGCCGGCGGTGACCGGACGAAACGCCTGGCGGAGGCGCGCGATCCATTCGTTTTCGCTCTGGTGCAGTAAGCGGCCGGCAAAAAATGCGATCGCTACCGGAAAGACGAGGAACGCGAGCAGCGAGACGAGCGCGCCGGGCCAGTACGCGACGCGAAAACCGATCAGCGGCACGAGCAAGAAGTTCGGGCCGGGCGCTGCTTGCGAGACGGCCAGCAACTCCGCGAACGAGCGTTCGTCGAGCCAGTGGTACTGCAGCACGAACTCCTGGTGCATCTGCGGGATCAGCATCGTGATCCCGCCGCCGACCGCGAAGAGCGAGAGCAGCGCGAAGTGCCACGCTAGCGAAAGGAGGACGTCCGCCTGCGCAAACACAGCTAGTGACTCGCAACGTCGCGCAGGCGCGTCTCCACGATCATGCTCAACGTGATGAGGATGAGCATCGCGTACGGTACGAACACGTGCAGGCCGGCGACGAGGACGATGCCGAGCGCGCTGATCGCGAGCCGCGTGCAACGCCATGCCGCGCGGAGGTCGGGCGTGCCGCGCCAGAGCTGGGCGATCAGGCGGGTGCCGTTCGCGATGAAAATCCCGGCGACCGCGGCCGTCACCCCGATCTCCCCGGCGGCAAAACGCGCGTTGACGGTCGCGAAGTGCGTCGCGATCCCGGCCAGCGAAATCGCGATTAGCAGCGAGGGGATGATGAGCCCGGCCAAGGCGGCAAGCGGACCGAGCGGCCCGGCGAAACGGTCGCCGAGCATCACCGCGATGTTTACGGCGTTCGCGCCCGGTAGTGCCTGCGCGATCCCGAACAGCCCGGCGAGCTCCCCGTCCGAGAGCCACCGGCGCTGCTTGACGATCACGTAGCGCAGCGGTCCGGCCGCGCCGCCGACGCTCGTAAGCCCGATGTTCGCGAACCCGAGCGCGAGGTCGAGCAGGGACGGTTTTTTGGAATCGCTCACGTTCGCGCCGTACGCCCCCGATGTGATACAATCCGCTCTTGTGACGCCCGCCATTAAGCCGCTGGAGATCGGCGCGATCAGCATCTGGCCACCGATCGTTCTCGCCCCGATGTCGGGGGTGACGAACCGGACGCTGCGCGCCCTCTACAAGCCCTTCGGCTTCGGATTGACCGTCACGGAATTCGTCTCGTCGAACGCGCTGCAGTACGGTGCCCAGCGTACGATGGACATGATCGACCAGCACGGCGTCGAGCGGCCGGTGTCGACGCAGCTGTGGGGCAACGATCCGGCGATCATGGCGCGCGCGGCTGCGGTGGTGCGCGAGTGCGGGGCCGACATCGTCGACATCAACTTCGGTTGTCCGGCTCCCAAGGTGACGAAAACCGAGGGCGGGAGCGCCTGCTTGCGCGACGTCGACCGCTGCGAGGACATCATGCGCGCGGTCGTCGCGGCGGTCGACTGTCCGGTGACGATGAAGATGCGCCTGGGCTGGAACGATACCGATCTCGTGTACCTCGAGGTCGCGAAGCGTGCGCAGGACGCCGGCATCAAGGCGCTGACGCTGCACGCGCGCACCGCGAAACAGTTCTATAAAGGAGAGGCGGACTGGTCGCACATCGCCGCGCTCAAGCGCGCGATCGATATCCCGGTGATCGGCAACGGCGACCTCTCCGGCGCGCGCGACGCGTTCGCCAAGATGCGTTCGAGCGGCGTCGACGGCGTGATGCTCGGCCGCGCGACGCTCGGCAATCCGTGGCTCGTCGGTCAGTTGCGCGCCTTGATGGAGGGCCGCGAACCGGAGCCGATCCCGGCCGCCGGGGACCGCCTGCGCTTCGCGGTGCGCCACTACCACGCGATGGTCGAGGAGTGGGGCGAGTCACGCGCGGTTCCGCAGATGCGCAAGCACCTGGGCTACTATCTCAAAGGCTTCCCGGGTGCGAGCGCTCTGCGCGAACGCTTGATGCGCACCGAGACCGCCGCCGAGACCTTGCGCATCGTCGCGGAGACGATCGTGGCACTCGAGACGCCGCGGCGCGAACTCGCCGTCGCGTCGTGACCGACACCGCGGCCGCGCAGGCCCTCTACGACGAAACCTGCGCGAACTATCGCGACTACGTGAACCCGCCGCTGGCGCGCGTGATGAAGCTCTCGGGCAGCCCGGTCGAAGTTTCGGCCCAGGGCACGACGATCGTCGACCATAACGGCAAGGGTTATCTCGACTTCGCGGGCGGCTACGGCGTCTTCACGCTGGGCCACCGGCATCCGCGCGTGATCGCGGCGGTGCGCGCGCAACTCGAGCTGATGGCGCTCTCCGGCCGGACGATGTTCGACCCGTTGCTCGGCCGGCTCGCCAAGCGGCTGGCCGAACTGACGCCCGGCGATTTGCAGATCTCGTTTTTCACCAACAGCGGAACGGAAGCGGTCGAAGGCGCGCTCAAGCTTGCCCGTGCCGCGACCCGGCGCGCGAAGCTGGTCGGGACGTACGGCGCGTTTCATGGTAAGACGCTGGGCGCGCTTTCGGTCAGCGGCCGCGATGAATTCCGCGTCCCGTTCGCACCGCTCTTGGCCGATGTGGTGCACGTCCCGTTCGGCGAGCTCGATGCGCTGGCAAAGGTCGTCGACGGCGCGGCGGCGGTGATCGTCGAGCCGGTGCAAGGCGAGGGCGGCGTGAACGTGCCGCCGCCGGAGTACCTGCGCGGCGTGCGGGAGCTGTGCGACCGGTCGGGCGCGGTGTTCGTTGCCGACGAAGTGCAAACCGGACTCGGTCGCTGCGGGGCGCTGTTCGCCTGCGATCTGGCCGGGGTCGTGCCCGACGTGATGACGCTGGCCAAAGGCCTCTCGGGCGGCGTCATGCCGATCGGCGCGTACGTGGCGCGGCCGGGCGTGTGGAATGCGGCGTACGCTGCGGCTCCGCTGCTGCACACCTCGACCTTCGGCGGGAACCCGCTCGCGTGCGCCGCCGCGCTGGCCGCCCTCGACGTGCTCGTCGAGGACGACCTCGCCGCGAACGCACGCGAACGCGGCGCGGAACTTTTGGCCGGCGCGCGCGCCGTTGCGGCACGCTATCCCGGCGCCGTCGCGGACGTGCGCGGTGTTGGGCTCCTCGTAGGTGTCGAGTTGCGCAGCGAAGGGTACGCCGGAACCATCATTCCCGAAATGCTCAAGCGCGGCGTTACCGCTGCGTGGACGCTCAACGCGCAGCGCGTCATCCGGCTGGAACCCCCGCTGATCGTCGGCGCGGGCCACATCGCGACGGCGCTGCGGGCGCTCGAGGAGGCGGTGGCGGTCGCGCTCGACCGGCTGGGAGTTCTGGCGTGCCCTACGTAGCCACCTCGATCGTCATCGACGCGCCGGCCGCGCTGATTTACGAACTCGCCAAGGACCAGGAGCGCTTTCCGCAGTTCATGCCCGACGTCGAATCGGTGACGGTCGTCGAACGTCACGGGGATCGGGTGCTGACGCGCTGGAAGACGTTGATCGAAGATGCGCCGATCGAGTGGCTCGAGGAGGATCGCTTTGACGACGCCGCACTGCGGATCGACTACCGGCTGCTCGAAGGCGATCTCGACACGTTCGAGGGGAGTTGGACGTTCGTGCCGGACGCCGGCGGCACGCTCGTCGCGCTCGACGTGACCTACGATTTCGGCGTTCCGACGCTGGCCGAGCTGATCGGTCCGACGCTCGAGAAGAAGGTGCGTGAAAACGCGGAGATGATGCTCGCAGCGCTGAGGACGGAGGCCGAAGCGATGTCTCCGGCGCGCCGCGCCGTCGGCTAAAGAACGCTCCGCATGGTGCCCTTTTGTTTCGTCATCCATCCGCTCTCGTTCGAGGACGTGATCCGCTACGAGCCCGGCGCGGCCGGTAAGGGTCAGCCCATCGTGGCGAAGATTCTCGAGTGGATGCCGCCCTATGCGGCGGCCCATTTGACCGGAATCCGCACGCCCGACGGACGTGAGACGGAGGGCTGGTTCGTCGCGGCGCCGCTGTTGCCGGCGCAAATGCTCGCCTTTCCACGCGCCGAGGTGTACGCCCGCATTCTCGGCGCGATCGAGGTCGGTGCGGCGCTCGGCGCGCGCATCGCGGGCCTCGGGGCATTTACCGGGGTCGTCGGCGACGGCGGCGTGACGATCGCCGAACGCGCGCCGATCCCGGTTACGACCGGCAACTCGCTGACGATCGCGACCGGTGTGCGCAGTCTCTTTCGCGGGGCCGAGGAGATGGGGATCGATCCCGCGTCCGCCACCGCCGTCGTCGTCGGCGCAACGGGCTCGATCGGCGCGGCCTGCGTGCAGCTGATCGCGGCGCGCGTGCACACGGTGATCTGCGTTGCGCGCAACGAGGGGCGGCTGCGGACGTTCGTCGCAAACCTGGCGCCGCAGGTCCCGTGCGAGCTGCGTTACACCGTGGACCTCGCCGCCGCGCTGCACGAGTCGGACCTGGTCCTGACCGCAACGTCGTCGACGCAGGACGTGATCGAGCCCGACGATCTGCGCTCGGGCGCGGTCGTGTGCGAACTTTCGCTCCCGCACGACGTCAGCCGGCGAGTGGCCGTCGAGCGCCCGGACGTGCTCGTGCTCGAAGGCGGCAACATGCGCGTTCCGGGGACGTTCCGCGCCGAGCGCGTGCGCGAGCCGGGGACCGACTTCGACCTCGCGCTTTCCCCCGGCACGGCGCTGGCCTGCATGTCCGAAACGATGGTGCTCGCGCTCGAGGAGCGCTGCGAATCCTACACCTTGGGCCGCGGCGTGGACCTGGCGAAGGTGCGCGAGATCGATGCGCTCGCCGCCCGCGCTGGTTTCGAACTCGCCGACATGCGCGCATTCGACAAGGTCATCCCACGCGAAGCCATCGCCGCCACCCGCGCCGCCGCGCACGCACGCCGAACTGCCCTGGCGTGAAAACCGTCGTCTCCGTTAGCCTTGGCTCGTCATCGCGCGATCATCGCGCAAAAGTGGAGTTGCTGGGCGAGCAGTTCGATATTTCGCGCGAAGGGATGGACGGATCGCTCGACCGCGCGCTCGCGCGTTTGCGCGAACTCGACGGGACGGTTGACGCGATCGGCCTGGGCGGCATCGACGTGTACTTGTATGCCGGCACGCAACGCTTTGCGCTGCGCGACGGGCTGCGCTTGCTCAACGCGGTGAAGAAGACGCCGGTCGTCGACGGTAGCGGGCTCAAGAACACGCTCGAGCGCGGGGCGGTCGAATATCTGCAGCGTGAGTTGGGCATCGAGTTGCGCGGGAAGCGCGTGCTGATGGTCAGCGCGCTCGACCGCTTCGGCATGGCGCAAGCGTTGGTGGCGGCCGGAGCCGACATGATCTTCGGCGACTTCATCTTCGCGCTCGACCTCGACCGCCCGGTGCGCGGGCTCGACGAGTTCGAGGAGATGGCGCGCAAGTATCTACCCGATGCCTGCAAGCTGCCGTTCCAATTTTTCTATCCGACCGGCAAGAAGCAAGACCGGCGGCCCCAGCCAAAGTATCCCGAGTACTATGAAGACGCGGATATCATCGCGGGCGATTTTCACTTCATGCGCCAGTACATGCCCGATCGGCTCGACGGCAAGACGGTTCTGACCAACACGCTGACGGCGACGGACGTCGAGGAACTGCGCTCGCGCGGCGTCGCGTTGCTGGTGACGACGACGCCGGAGTTCGCCGGCCGCTCGTTCGGCGCGAACGTCGTCGAGGCGGCACTGATCGCGCTGCTCGGTAAGACGTGGGCCGAGGTGACCGCCGCCGACTACGAGCGAATGCTGTCCGAACTGCAGTTACGCCCGCGCGTCGTCGACCTCGTCGCGCCTTGAACCTTTGGCGCCGGCTCGCGGCGACGCAGCCGCACGATCGCATCTCGCCCACCGACCACGGCGGCGTTCCGCTGCGACGGGCCTTAGGCGTTGCGGGGCTGATCGGCGTTGGTCTGGGCACGATGCTCGGCGGCATCTTCACGACGATCGGCGCCGGCGCAAACGCCGCCGGTGCAGGCGGCGTCCTGGCCTCGTTCGCGCTGACCGGCATCGCCTGCGTCTTCGTCGCCCTGTGCTACGCCGAACTCGCGGCGATGGTTCCGATTGCCGGCAGCGCCTATACCTACGCCTACGCGACGCTGGGTGAATTCGTCGCCTGGATCATCGGCTGGGATCTGATTCTCGAATACGGGATCAGCGTTGCGCCGACGGCTGCCGCCTGGTCGGGCTACGTGCAGAGCTTCCTCGGCACGTTCGGCGTCACGCTGCCCCAGCCGTTGCGCGTCGCGCACGTTGCATTCGTCAAGGGCGGGGTCGACCTCGCGCACTCACAGATCGATCTGCTCGCGATCGCGGCGGTCCTCGGGATCTCGGCGCTGCTCGCGATCGGCATTCGCGAGTCGACGCGCACCAACACGCTGTTCGTCGGCATCCAAATCATCGCGCTGGTCGTGTTCGCGATCGCGCTCTTCGGCGCCGTCTCGCCGGCGCATTTCATGCCGCCGTTTCCGCTCGGCGGCAACGGGGTGATCGCGGGCGCGGCATTGGTGTTCTTCGCTTACATCGGCTTCGACACGGTGACCGTGGCGTCGGAAGAGGCGCACAACCCGGTGCGCGACGTTCCGCGGGCGGTGATCTGGTCGCTGATCATCGGGATCGTCATCTACATGGCGGCCACCTACGTTACGGTAGGCATCGTCCCGTGGCAGACCATCGATCCGAACGCCGCGATGGCCGACGCCGCAACCCATGCCGGCAATCATGCCTGGCTGAACGCGGTCGTGTTCGCCGGTGCGTTCGCGGGAACCACGACCGTCATGCTCACCTCGCTGCTGGGCCAGATCCGGATCTTTTTCGTGATGGCTCGCGACCGGATGCTCCCGCCGATCGTCGCGCGCGTCGATGCGCGCACGTGTACCCCGATCATCACGACCCTGACGACCGGCGTGCTGGTCGCAATCTTGGCCGGGGTGCTGCCGATCGCCGAACTGTTGGCGCTGGTCAACGTCGGAACGCTCTCCGCGTTCGCGATCGTCTGCGTCGGGGTCTTCGTCCTGCGCTTGCGCAAGCCCGATGCGCTGCGACCGTTCCGCGCGCCCGGCGGTCTCGTTACCGCGGCGCTGGGCGCCCTACTCTGCGTGCTCGTGATGACCGGGCTCAGCACGCTGACGTGGATCCGCTTCGTCGTCTGGTTCGTAGTCGGCGTGGCGATCTACGCGGCATACGGCTTCCGCCACTCGCGATTGCGCGACGCCTAACGCATGCTCCGCGTACTGGGGTTCGGCGATCTGCTGCTCATCGCGGCGGCTTCGATCGGGCCGGCATTCTCGCTGGCGACGACGCTGGGACCGATGGTCGCCGCGGGCGGCAGCGCGACGCCGCTCGCGCTGCTGCTCGTCACCGCCATCATGGTATGCGTTGCGATCGCCTACCGGCGGCTCGGCTCGCGCTATCCGAACGCGGGCTCGGCGTACACCTGGGTGCGGATCGCTTTCGGAGCGCGGGCCGGTGCGTATGCCGCCTGGGTGCTGATCGTCGCCAACCTCTTTGCGATCGTTGCAACCGCCTTGCCCGCCGGCATCTACACGCTCTCGCTGCTCTCGCTGCTCGTGCCGTCCGTCACCGTCACGCCGCTAGCCGGCGGGCTCGTCGGCGCGGCGTGGGTGCTCGGCGCCGGCGTGCTGCTGGACCGCGGCTTGCGCCCGACCTCGCGCACGGCGAACGCGTTGGCCATTGCGGAGCTGGTACTGCTCGCCGTGGCGGCCGGATTCGCCGCCGTGCACGCGCCGGCTGCGGGGGCCGCGGCCGCCGCACCGCCGCCGGCAGCGGGCGCGCTGATCGGCGCGGTGGCGATCGGGATCTGGATGACCGACGGCTGGGAAGTTTCCGCATCGACGGCCGAGGAGGCGTATAACGGAAGCTCGGCGCCCGGCGCGGGCGGTCTCGCCGGGCTGCTGGTCACCGCCGTCGTGCTCTGGGCATGCACGAGCGCTTTTCTGCGCGTCGGCACGCTCGGCGGTTTTGCCGCGCATGAGGGCGATGCGATGGCCTACGTCGGTGCGGCGCTCGGCGGCGGCGCCTGGCGCGTGGCGATCACCGCGACGGTGCTCGTCTCGCTCGCCGCGGCGCTGCAAACGACGCTCGTCTACCTGACGCGCAGCTTCTTCGCGATGGGACGCGACGGCGTGCTGCCGCGGCGCTTTGGAACGCTCGACGCGCGCGCGCAGCCCGCGTTCGCGGTCGTGGTGCTGACCGCAGCCGGCGTCGCCGGGCTGGTGGCGAGCGCGTTCTTCCCGAGCGTCCGCACGGCGTTCGATTTCATCCTCAGCGGCACGACGGTCTTTCTGGGCGTGCTGTTTTTGATGAGCGCCGGTGCTGCCGTGCGCATCTTCGCCCGCGAGCGGACGGCGTGGCTCGACGGCGTCGTGGTGCCCGCGGTTGCGACGCTCGCGTTGCTCGGCGTCCTCGCGGTGTCGGTCGCGCAAGGCGACCGTCCGACCCAACTCTTTTTGTTCGCCACCGCGCTCGCCGGGGTGCCGTTCGCCTGGTGGCGTGCTCCCTCGACGCCGCTCGGGACAGGCTCCGGAAGGTCCTCCGCCCCTCAGCTTTGAACTGGCGCGGTCGATATTTCCTTATGGACCGCAGCATTTGCTGCGCTCGGGCGCCCTTGGTTCCCAGGAGTCGGTTTTGAACGACAAAGAGATCATTTTGACCCGCGACGGGCTGAAGAAGCTCGAGGACGAGCTCGACGAGCTCAAGTCGGTCCACCGCCGCGAGGTGAACGAACGCATTCGTCAGGCCAAAGAGTTCGGCGACATTTCGGAAAACGCCGAATACGAGGACGCCAAACAGGAGCAAGCCTTCGTCGAAGGCCGCGTGCTCAAGCTCGAGTCGATGATCCGCAACGCGCGTATCATCGACCAAAGCGACTTCATCGCCGACGCCGTGCACCTGGGCGCCACGGTCAAGGTCAAGGAGATGGTCTCGGGGCGTTCGCACGAGTTTACGATCGTCGGTTCGGCCGAAGCCGACCCCAAGAACGCGCGCCTCTCGAACGAATCGCCGGTCGGTGCGGCGCTGATGGGCCACAAGAACGGCGAAACGGTCGACGTGACCACGCCGCGCGGTTCGATGAAGTACAAAATCGAAGCGATCAACAAAGCAACGAAGAAAGTAGCGAAAAAAGCATCGTAGACGTGTGGTCCTCGACTGCACTACGCTGCGCTCCGTTACGCTGCGGTCCACACGACCCCCAAGGGGAAGGTTATCGAAGAGGTACCTGAGTCTCCTGATATAGGAAAGCGAGAAGCAGAGCTGATTGCGGCCAGGCGTGCGAACCTGGCCGCGCTTCGTTCCCACGGCGTCGACCCGTTTGCTGCGACGCGCTACGACGTGACCGCGCATGCCGCCGACCTGGCGACGCGCTACGCGGGGCTGGGGCCGGAGGAGCGCGCCGAAGCGGAAACTTGGCAGATCGCCGGGCGCGTGATGTCGCTGCGCGGCCCGTTCGCGGACGTCTCCGACCGCACCGGCCGCGTCCAGCTCTATTTCGCGAAGAAGGAGCTGGGCGAGCGGTTTGCGCTGCTCAAGGCGCTCGACCGCGGCGACTTCCTCGGCGCGAACGGCTTCGTCTTCCGCACCAAGATGGGCGACTTGGCGCTGCACGTGCGAACGTTCGAGGTGTTGAGCAAAGGCCTCGCGCCGCTGCCCGACAAGTGGCACGGCCTGGTCGACATCGAGAAGCGCTACCGCCAGCGCTACGTCGACTTGATCGTCAACCCGCACGTGCGCGACGTGTTCATGCAGCGCAGCAAGATCATCGCAGCGATGCGCCGCTTCATCGACGCGCAGGGTTTCTACGAGTGCGAAACGCCGACGCTGCTCAACGTCGCCGGCGGCGCCGCGGCCCGGCCGTTCCGCACGCACGTCAACGCGCTCGACATCGAGATAAACCTGCGCATCGCGACCGAACTCAACCTCAAGCGGCTGATCGTCGGCGGCCTCGAACGCGTCTACGAGATCGGGCGCATCTTCCGCAACGAGGGAATCGACACGACGCACAATCCGGAGTTCACGATGCTCGAACTCTATGCGGCGTACTGGTCGGTTCACGAGATGATGGAATTCAACGAAGCACTGATGGCGCATCTGGTCGCCGAAATGCACGGCAGCGATACGCTGATGTACGGCGAGGATGCGATCTCGTTCAAGCGCCCCTTCGCCCGCATTGCCTATTTCGACGCCATGCGCGAGTTTGGCGAGCTGGAGCGCGAAACGCTGCTCTCCTTCGAAGGTGCGCAGCAGGTGCTGCACGAGTTCGGCCTGCCGCCCTCGCCCTCGCACGCGCACGCGCTCGACAAGATTTTCGAACGCGTCGTTGAGCCCGTGCTGCTGCATCCGACGTTCGTGCACGACTACCCGGTCGTGCTCTCGCCGCTCGCGAAGCGCAAAGCCGGGGACCCCGAACTGACTGATCGCTACGAACTCTTCTGCGTCTCGATGGAGGTTGCGAACGCCTTCACCGAGTTGAACGACCCCGACGACCAGCGGCGCCGGTTCGAGCTCCAAGTTGCGGAGCGGGCGGCCGGCGACGAGGAAGTTCCGCCGCCCGACTGGGATTTCGTGAACGCGCTCGAATATGGTATGCCGCCGACCGCCGGGATCGGCGTCGGCATCGACCGGCTCGTCATGCTGCTGACCAACAACGCGTCGATCCGGGACGTCATCCTCTTCCCGCTCCAGCGACCGCTCCCGTCCTCAGATTAAGGGCGCAACCCGCCCGAGCCGCATACGGTCCTATCAAGCGTCCACCCCCACACCCATTTTACCGAACGGAAAGCTACCGTCATGGATCTCACCAAGACCTATCCCGCGAGCGTTCGTGAAAAGATGCACGGGATCGTTCAACTCAAGCGCACGATCGACAAGGGCAAGGCGCAAGCGGCGGGGACGATCGGCGACTACAACTACGACTGTCCGATGGACAAGCATCTCTTCGAATACCTCGATCTCGACGGTGACACGCTGCTCGACGTGATCAAGAGCGCGAGCAACGATGCCGAGATCAGCGAGTTCGTGGCCCCCTACGTGCACGCGAAGACCGATGAAGAGATCGAAGCGTTCAACGGTGAGTGGCTGAAATACGGCCCGGACAAGGGCAGTCCGGCCGAAGGCTACTTTCTGAAGCTGCGCCAGGAAGTCGCGCCCGATCGCACCGACGTTACCGCGTGGGCCGATTTGCTCGATCTCGACGAAAAGCGCTCCGTCCCACAGCGCGTCGCCGCTTAAACAACTAGCGGCGTAAGCCGTGCCAACGTATCGTGCCGTCGTCGAGTACGACGGCACGAATTTTTGCGGCTTACAGTTTCAATCGGACGTGCGAACGGTCGCCGGCGAACTCGAGCGCGTGCTCAGCGCGCTCTTCGCCGAGCCGGTGAAGATCAGTGCCGCCGGCCGCACCGACGCCGGCGTGCACGCCGCAGGCCAAGTGATCTCGTTTCGTACCGAGCGTACCTTTCCGGAGGGCCGGCTCGCGCTGGCTCTCAACGGCAACCTCCCGCGCGACCTCAGCGTGCGCGAGGCGGCCGTCGTGCATGACGGCTTCTCGGCGCGCTTCGACGCCGAGGCGCGGACCTATGAGTACCGCATCCTCAACCGGTCCATGCCCTCGGCCCTCGAGCGGCGCTTCGCCCACCACGTCCACCGCCCGCTCGACGTCGCCCTCGCCCGCCGCGCCGCCGCGGGCCTCATCGGCGAGCACGACTTCAGGGCGTTCTGCGCGATCGTGCCCGAACGCGGCAGCACGGTTCGGCAGATCCACGCGCTCGAGGTCGCCCGCGCCGGTGACCGTGTGGTCGTGCGCATTTCCGGAACCGGCTTCTTGCACCGGATGGTCCGGATCGCCGTCGGAACGCTGATCGAGATCGCCACCGGCCGCCGCGACCCGGACGACATCCCGGGCATCCTGGCCTCGAAGGACCGCAAGCGCGCCGGCTACACCGCCCCCGCCGCCGGCCTGTCCCTGGCCGGCGTGA
>Ga0209415_10004166_pt1 | contig 26575 bp, 24 predicted proteins | sample PeaSoiSIISIP2007_FD_187696 | JGI IMG/M metagenome (GOLD analysis project Ga0209415, IMG submission 187696) | Peat soil microbial communities from Weissenstadt, Germany - SII-SIP-2007 (SPAdes) (version 2) | ecosystem: Environmental > Terrestrial > Soil > Wetlands > Peat | place: Germany... | reverse complement strand
GCTTCAGCTCGATCAGGCTGCGCCTGATCTTCCGCCCCCGCTCCACCATGTCCTCGATATACGCCGCGTCGCCCCAGCGCACCGCGCGCGACATCGCCTGCGCGTCCTCCATGAAGCGGGCCAGCATCTCCAGCAGCGCCTCGCGGTTGTTCAGGAAGATGTCGCGCCACATCACCGGGTCGCTCGCCGCGATGCGGGTGAAGTCGCGGAAGCCACTGGCGGCGAAGTTCAACACCTCCCGGCGGGTTTCGTCGGCCAGGTCGTCGGCGGTGCCGCAGATGGTGAAGGCGATCAAATGCGGCAGATGCGACACGATCGCCAGCACCCGGTCGTGATGCGCCGGCTCCATTTGCTCGATCATCGAGCCGCAACGGCGCCAGAGTTCAGCGATCTTCTCCACCGACGCCTCGTCGGTGCCGGGCGGCGGAGTCAGCAGCGTCCAGCGCCCCTCGAACAGGGTGGTGAAACCGGCATCGGGGCCGGAATACTCGGTGCCGGCCAGCGGATGCGCGGGCACGAAATGCACGCCCGCCGGCACCAGAGGCCCTACGTCGCGGATCACCGACTGCTTGGTGGACCCGACATCGGTCAGGATCGCCCCAGGAGCGAGGTGTGGCGCGATCCGCGCGGCCAGCTCGGCGAAGGCGCCCACCGGTGCGGCCAGCATGACGCAATCCGCACCTTCCACGGCGCGGGCCGGGTCCAGCTCCACCCGATCGGCGAAGCCGAGTTGCACGACGCGGTCCAGCGTCTTCTGGGTGCGCGCGTTGACCACCACCTGGACCGCCAGGTCGCCGCGCTCGCGAGCGATTCGGGCGACGGAGCTGCCGATCAGCCCCACCCCAAGCAATGCAAGACGCCGGAAGAGAGGCTCAGCCATGACAGGACATGGTGTGGGGCAGCGACGCGCCGCTCGTCATGGCGGGCCCCCGGGTCAATCGCCCGGGGGCAGGCTCCGGCCGGCCATCCGCGATTTTCCGTCGATGCACGCGGCAAAGTTGTGCATGGCGGGCCGGCGCCCGCCATGACCAGGGGCGGCTGGAGTCAGCCATTCGTCCGCTGCATGAACGCGGTCAGGCCCTCGATCACCGCCTGTACCTCTTCCCCGGTGCCGACCGTGACGCGCAGGCAATGCGGCAGCCCGTAGCCGCCCACGCCGCGCACGATGATGCCCCGCTTGCGCAGGAACGCGTCGGCCGCCTCGGCTCTTCCCCCTGTGCCGAAATCGGCCAACACGAAATTGCCCTCGCTCGGCCAGACTTTGATGCCCGCCGCTTCCAGCCCGGCCGCCAGCTTTGGCCGCCACTCGGCGTTATGGTCGCGGCCCTTCTCCACCCAACCCGGTTCGTCCAGTGCGGCAATCGCCGCCGCCTGCGCCGCGACCGAGACGTTGAACGGCCCGCGTACCCGGTTCAGCACGCCCACCACGTCTGGCGGTGCGTAACACCAGCCGATGCGCATGCCGCCCAGGCCGAACACTTTCGAGAACGTCCGCGTCATCACCGTGTTGTCGGTGGCATCGACCAGTTTAATCCCCGGGTCGTAGTCGGCGCGGGTCACGTATTCGGCATAAGCGGAGTCGACCACCAGCAGCACCTCGGGCGGCAAGCCGGCGCGCAACCGCGCGACCTCGTCCCGCGGCAGCATGGAGCCGGTGGGGTTGTTGGGGTTGGCCAGGAACATCAGCCGCGTCGCCGGCGATACCGCGGCCAGCATGGCGTCCACGTCGGCAACCAGATGGCGTTCCGGCACCTTGATCACCCGGCTGCCTGCATAGGTCCCGGCGATGTAATAAATCGAGAACCCATGGGCCGACATCACGATGTCTCGCCCTGGTCCTCCGTACGACAGACAGAGCTGGTAGATCAGGTCATCCGACCCCGCGCCGCAGACGATGCGCGCCGGGTCGAGGCCCCAGCGCCGGCCGATCGCCTCGCGCAGCGCGTCGGCGCCGCCGTCGGGATAGCGATACACCTCCTCCGCCACGCGGCGGATCGCCTCCTGCGCGCCGGGCGGCACGCCGAACGCGCCCTCGTTGGAGGACAGCTTGATGGTGCGGTTGATGCCGGGCAGCTCCGACTCACCGCCGATATAGGGCGAGATGGTCAGCACCTCGGGCCGCGGGCGCGGCGTGGTCATGCGGCACCTCCCACCGGCACGGCGTAGCCGCCAAGCACGATCGGACGGCGCGCGCCGGCCAGCGCGTCCAGCCGTGGATCGTGCGCCGCCACGTGGCCCTCCACCTCGACCAGCGCATGTGCCACCGGCGCGCCCGGATCGCGCCGCAGCAGTACCATGCCGGGGGCGAAGCCGGCCGCGGTCAGAGCGGCGGTCAGCCTGGCCCGGCTGACGTCGTCGTTCAGCTCCAGCCCGATCAGCGACCGGTCCTGTTCGCTGGGGTCCGGCGGAAAGGGCGCGACCACCAGCGCCTGCACCGACGGGCTGCCCTCCGGCCTCAGCGTCCAGAACGGCAGCCGGGCGACCACGTGGATGTCCGGATGGAGCAGGGCGGTCCACCAGCCCTCGGTTTCCGAGGGGAGCGGGAGGACGGCGACCGAGGCGGTGCCGCCGGACAGTTCGCCGATCGCCTGTGATGGGCTGTGATGTGCGCGCAGCGGCGTCAGCGCGCCGTATTGCTCGCGCGCGAGCTGGGTATAGGCGGCGCCGGGATGCGGGTCGCAGACCGCCAGCGCGAAGCCGTCCTGCATCGACGTGGTGGCAGCCAGCAGCTCCCGCCAGACGCGGTACAATGCCTGCGGCGGCAGCGCACCCTGATGGCGCGACAGCAGGCGGCGGATGATCGAGGCCTCGCGCCCCGGCCGCAGCGCGCTGCGCTTGCCGGACTGCGCCACCGCCTCGATCACGCGGGCGCGGCGCATCAGCAGATCATGCACCGCGTCATCGATCGCATCCAGCTCGGCACGCAGCGCGGTGAGGCCGTCGGCTTGCGTGCTGCGCCAGCCCTCGAGTGGCGGCGGTTCCTCGGGTTCCGAGGTCGCTTGCGGGACAGCTTCGATAGGGGCGGAGCTCGACATCGTTCTGGCCGGAGGGGGGTCGGAACAGATAGCGTCAAGCGTGCCGGGCTGCAAACAGTTGTCAGGCCGTGGGCGCGAGGTTGCGGGGGCGGCGGGTGGAGCCTATGCAATTGGCGCGATGGACCAAACGACCACGCTCGCGAGGGTTGCGCATACCCACGTCACGTTCGACGATGGGCTGGTGCTGGATTGCGGTGTCGCCCTGCCGCGACTGACGGTGGCGTATCGGACCTACGGCACGTTGAACGCGGCGCGATCAAACGCGGTGCTGGTGTGCCATGCACTGACCGGCGACCAGTATGTCGCCGAACCCCACCCGGTCACCGGCAAGGAAGGATGGTGGGAACAGGTGGTGGGGCCAGGCCGGCCGGTGGACACCAACCGGTTCTTCGTCATCTGCGCCAATGTGCTGGGTGGCTGCATGGGCTCCACTGGCCCGCGCTCCGAGCGTGACGACAAACCCGGGCTGCTTTGGGGCACCGATTTTCCGGCGGTGACGATCCGCGACATGGTGCGGGCGCAGAAACGACTGATCGACCATCTTGGGATCGCGCGGCTGTTCGCGGTGCTGGGCGGCTCGATGGGCGGCATGCAGGTGCTGGAATGGGTGGCGTCATACCCGGATGCGGTGTTCGCAGCGCTGCCGATCGCCTGCGCCGCCTACCACTCGGCGCAGAACATCGCATTCCACGAGGTCGGACGGCAGGCGATCTTCGCCGATCCGGACTGGCTGGGCGGGCGGTATTGGGAAACCGGTCGCGTGCCGGCGCGAGGGCTGGCGGTGGCGCGGATGTGCGCGCACATCACCTATCTGTCGGAACAGGCGCTGACGCGGAAATTCGGCCGGCGGATTCAGAACGCCCCGAAGGACAGCAGCGAGGCGATCGGCTTGTTCGGCGAGATGTTCGAAGTGGAGAGCTACCTGCACCACCAGGGCAGCACCTTCGTGCAGCGCTTCGACGCCAATTCGTACCTGACGATCACGCGGGCGATGGACTATTTCGACTTGGCGGCGGACTACCAGGGCGACCTGGCGAATGCATTCCGGGGGACCAAGACTCGGTTCCTGTTGGTGTCGTTCACCTCGGACTGGCTGTTCCCGACGCCGGAGAGCCGGTCGATCGGGCGGGCGCTGAACCGGGCGGGGGCGAACGTGTCGTTTGTGGAGATCCCGTCGGACAAGGGGCACGACGCGTTTCTGCTGGAGGAGCCGGATTTTCACCGGACGCTGGCGGGGTTCCTCGCGGGGTGCGCGGTGCATGCGGGGCTGGACGGGTAGGTGGGCGTCAAACCAGCGCAGTGTTGAACCGGCACGGTGAAGCAGACGGTTCCAGCTTTCACTTCGCCACATAGACCATCCACAACACGCCGAAGCGATCGGCGACCATACCGAAGCGCGGCGAAAAGAAGGTCTGGGCCAGAGGCATCCGCACCTCCCCGCCGTCACCCAGCGCCGCGAACAACCGCTCTGCTTCGGCCGTGTCCGGTACCGTGAGCGACAGCGCGAAGCCTTGAAAGTTCGGCTGACCGAGGCATCGGCCGTCCGACACCAGCACCGTCGCCTCGCCGATGCGGAGGTTGGCGTGCATCACCTTGTCCCCGGCCCCGTGCACCATGCCGGGCTCCGGACCGTCCTTGAATCGCATGAGCACGGTCACCTCGGCGCCGAGCGCGCCTTGGTAGAACGTGATCGCTTCGTTGCAATGACCGTCGAAGAATAGGTAGGGTTGGATTTGCATGGGTATCTCCTTCCTTGCGGTCGGCAATGCGGTGATCGATGCGGCGCGCCTGGTCAGCCGGGCCGCATCGGCGGCAGGACATCCGCAGGCTCGATGCCCAACTCGTAAAGACCCATGTTCCACAGGCAGAAATCCGCTGGCGGCGGCTGGATCGGCGCCAGCGCGCCGTCGCGAAACAATTGCTCCAGACGCGAGCCTTTGAAAATCCCGTGCGCGCCACCCAGAGTCAGCGCCGTGCGCGTGATACTGCTCACTGCCTCGCCCACCACATACTTCGCGCGGTACAGCGCCGCGGTGGTTTCCGCTGTCGACCCTTGCGTGTCGCTGAGCCATGCCGATCGATAGGCGATCAGCCGTGCCGCTTCCAGATCGGCGCTCATTTCGGCCACGTGACGGCGCACATCCGGATGGTATGCCAGCGGCTGCGCATAGCCGACGGGTTGCCGCGCGTGCATCAGTTCGCGCAGCGCGTCGTATGCCGCCACCGCCACTCCCAGATAAACAGCGGTGTAGGAGCCCCAGAACCAGTTCAGATAATCGTGCCGGAACGGCCTTGTGTCGTCGGAGCGAAGCAGCAACGCGCTCTCCGGCACGCGGCAGTCCTCCAGGATCAGCGAGTCGCTCCTTGTGGCGCGCATGCCCAAGGTATCCCAGTTTGCTTCGACGCGCCGCCCGGACGCCGCGCGCGGCACCAGCAGCAGCATGCCGGCAAACGGGCTCGTCGCGTCATCGGGATAGGTCATCACCATCACATGGTCCGCGGCTTCCAGCATCGAAGCGAACATCTTGCGCCCCGTAATGCTGTAGCCGCCGCCCACCGCACGCGCACGCGCGCTCAGCGGACGCTCGCCGATCAACGACGTTGTGCCGGGCTCGGAGAAATTGCCGCCGATCAACTGGCGTTGCCGCACCACCAGGTCGGCAACACGCTGCTTGGCTGCCGTGGCGACCTCGGCACTTTGCAGCACCGGCATGACAACGGAGGCGTGCATGTTGAACGCCAGCGCGGTGGATGGGCAGCCCTGCCCCAGGGCTTCATAGGCGATCGTGTGGTCGAGGAAGCTGGCGCCGGCGCCACCCCATTCCTTCGCGATGGTCAGTTCGAGGAATCCCGCCGCGCGCAGGCGGTCATAGTTCTCGGTGGGGTGCGATGCGTCGCGGTCATGCGCGCCCGAGCGCGTGGCAAACTCAGCTGCCAGCTCCAGGCAGCGCCGTTGGAGGCGCTGCTGGTCCGGGGAGAGCAGGAAATCCACGCGCTTGTGCCCGAGGCGTTCAGCCGCGCGCCAGGGCGTAGATCTGCGTCCCGCCGGGTGGCGGCCGGTGTGCGGTCCAACTCTCGCCGCCGTCACGGCTACTGTAGACCTCGCCGCCATTGGTGGCGCAGGACATCAGCGCCGGGTGCCTCTCATCGAACGCCAGCGCGAACATGGTGTGTGGCGGCTGCACGCCCATGTCGACGCGTGACCATGTGTCGCCGCCGTCGCCGCTCGTCAGCAGCACCCCGACATCGCTCTGGAAATTGGCGCCTGCCGCGACGAACAGCTTGCGCGGATTGCCCGGCACCTCGTGAATATCGCGGCAATAGATCTGCCCCTTGGCGTTGAGCGATTCCAGTTTGACATGCCGCCAATGGTCGCCGCCGTCGGTGCTGTGGAACATGCCGGCGCGGCCAATGCCGATGACCGTGCCGGGGCGCCAGCGGCTGGCCAGCACGCCATGCATGTCCACCGCGTCGTCGTTGAGATACTGGCCGTGGCTCAGGTTTTCCCAGTGCTCGCCGCCGTCGGTGGAACGGATGGTGCCGCCGACCTCGATCGCGGCGTAGAGATGGTCCGGCTCATTGCCGCTGGCGTCCATCTGCAGCACGCGCTTCGCCGGGTTGGCGCCGGGCGCGGTGGTGATTTCAGGGAAACGCACGCTCACCGGCAGGCGGACCCAGTGCTCGCCAGCATCGTCGCTGCGGCAGATCTCGCAGTTCTCATAGCCGATGAACATCACGTCGGGATCGTGCGGGTGGAACAGGAACGACCAGACCGGCAGCCCGTGGTCGGGAACGTCGATCTTGTCCCAGTGCTCGCCACGATCGCCGCTGCGGTAGGGGCCGGATTGGGTGCCGGCATAGATGATCTCGGGGTGCAGCGGATGCACCGCGAGGGCGCGCACCGCCGGCGCCTCCGGCAGCCCGTGCCGCAGTTCCTCCCATTCTTCGCTGTCGTCCGTCAGGCGATAGAGGCCGGACTGCACCACCCGGCCGCGTCCGGTTTCACCGGCCAGGCCGAGATAGATGCAGGATCGTTGGTCGTTTGCTCGGTCGGTCGCCATGTGTTTGTCCTCCCGTTGTCGGTGTGTGGCATTGCCGCGATGGATCGGTTCCGGCCGTCAGGCGCGGCGTGGCCGGCTTGTTGCGGCGCAGCTTGGCAAGGCTTGCGGGGGCCCGGCAAGTCTGGGGCGTCGTCGTGGGCACGCGTGGCCGCCGCGTAGGGTGTGTCCGTTCGAATCATTCGGTGCTCTGTCATTGCGAAGAGCGGAGCGACGAAGCAATCCCCCGCGTGACTAGCCGCCGCTCGTCGCGCGGGGGATTGCTTCGTCGCTCCGCTCTTCGCAATGACAGTGTGAGCGGTCTAGTGATTGGGCGCGTCGCACGTGCGCACCATGCGGCGCCGCACTTGCCCACACCCACCACCCATGATAGTTAGGCATATGCTTAACCAAAGCGCCTGGCTCGACCGCGTCTTCCAGGCGCTCGCCGATCCGACGCGACGGATCATGATCGAACGGTTGAGCCGCGGACCGGCATCGGTAAGCACGCTTGCCCAGCCGCTCGCCATGTCGCTGCCGGCAGTGATGCAGCACCTTCAGATCCTGGAGGCGAGCGGCCTGGTGCGCTGCGGGGAGGCGTAGGCGGTTGAACGACGCAAGCTGCAATGCATGATTTCGAGCATCGCGGAGCAGTAGCGGTTGTCGCCTGTCAAGACTTCGGGGCCTGCGCGCTGATGCATTCTCATTCCGGCGCATCGATGCATTTCCCGCAGACGTTGACAGAAGGCGCGTCACGCCCGACGATAACATGGAAAGTGAGGGAGACCTCGTCTGCCCCTTTGCGCCTCGGCTGTTACGTGGGGCCGGCAACGCGAGATCGCCCAAGGATCTTGTTCGCTGATGGGACGCTGTGTGATGGAGAAGTCAGCCTCATGACCGCCTTGGCAGCCGCGGCGCAGCGGGCTCCGGCCGCGTTCATGGCCCGGCGTTGGCCGCCACGCCAAGTCGTCAGGCCGTCTTTGACGCTGCCGTGTTGGCGGAATGACGAGCGCTCACGTCCCGAGTCCTGGCGGCCACCCGGTTGCGCGAGAATCCGCCGCGCCGGTGCGGAAGAGCCGCGTCCAGCGAGAGAATGATGCCTACGAAACAGATGTAACAGCACTTACGGGAGAAAGTTCACCATGCTGCAACGTGTCCGTTTTGCCGACGACATAGAACCATTGGTCCAGTTTATCGAGGAAACGCCCCGATCCGAGATTTTGGATCGCACCCTGGATAAGCTGCGTGCCGGGGTTTCGACTAAGACGATGCTGACGGCCTCGGCCCTCGCGGTGACGCGCTCGGCCGATCTTCCGCCCGGCCATCACGGCGGCCCGCTGCATCCGCTGGCCGGCCTGTACGCGATATCGAAGCTGGTCGGGCGCCTGGAGGGCGAGGACCGCTTTCTGCCGGTCCTGCAGCACGTGGCCCTGTCGAACAAACATGTGCACGACCCGGTGACAAGTCCATTCCAGCTCCTGGAATTCGCGCCGCTGGATGCCAGCGACAGCGGGGCGACCAGGTCGGAAGACCTTGCCGCGGATGGCAGCGGGGAGGTGTCGAACGCGCGCGGCATCGAGGCGACCAAGGCGGCCTTCCTCAAGGCCTGCGAGCGTGGCGAGAGCAACAAAGCCGACCATCTGTTCCAATGGTTGTGGAAGAATGTTCCACCGATCGAGGCGTTCGATCTTTTGATGACAGTGGCCATCCCCAAGAACGCCCTGGACGACCACTACTTCCTGTTTCCCGCCTACACCTGGCGTGCCATGGAGGCGTTCCTCGGATGGGACTACCTGTCCGTTCTGATGCGGCCGGCAGTACGTTACGTGGCGCGCTTCCCCACCCAGCGGGCGGTCCCGGAGGTGGACGCGCTGATCGAGAAGCATGGGCTGCTGACCCGCATCCTGCGCCAGCGCACCGGCGATGATGAAACGGCGGCGATCGGACAGTTGGGCGAGGCCATCGGGCATTGCGACTCCTATTCCGAAATTCCCGTGATGATCGCTCAGGCCCTGGCGGACGGACTGTCGCTGGATGGCGCCGGCGAAGCCCTGTCGATCGGCGCGGCCGGTCTGTTCCTGCGCTCGCTGACCGGCAACCCCATGGATGTCCACCTGCACACCAGCGCCAATCTGCGCCGTTACCTGATCCGGCTCGACGGCCTGAGCATGCGCAACAAACTGCTGATCCTGCTGCTCTGGCACACCGGTCCGGAGGTGAAGTCAACGCAGTACCGGATGGAGCCGGCGCCGCAGCCGGATCCCGCCGCGGTCGCCGCCCTGCCGCATCGCTCGCAGGACGAATTGCTGGAGGCCATCACGCAGAGCATCTACAACCAGCCGCCGACCGACTGGTCCACGGTGACCAACCTGGGCCGGATGCGGGCGGTGCCGGAGGTCAAGGGCACGGTCAATCTGGCGCAGCAATACGTGCAGCTCCGCTATGACCCGCAGGTGCTGATGACGCGTCTCGGCGAGATCGTCTGCCACGACAACTTCACCGAGATGCATGCGTTCAAGCATCACCAGGCGATCGTGGAAGAATTCCACGCGACCCGCGAACCCTGGCGCTGGATGCATCTGGTGTGCGGCGTTCAGGCCGCGGCGATTTCCTTTGGCAAGAACATGGAAATCTTCGAGGAGGCGCTGGAGCTGCTGCACGCCGCGTAATTCCGGGTCGGTAAAACCGGGAGGCTTGGTCCCTCCTGGTTTACCCCAGTGCGGGCAGCAAGCGCCGACGTTCTAATCGGGCAGCTGGGTCAGCGTGCCTTGGTCGAGGCGGTGGCTGGGCGCGATCACTTGCCCGCTTATGCTTCTCGGCCGCGTCGTGCGAGGAAATCGAGCGTCGCCTCGGCGGCGCGATCGGCATGGGTTGCGGCGATATGGTACGAGTCACCGGGTAGGACCAGCAGCTCGGAATCCGCGATCTGGTGCTGCCAGGCACGGGTTTCCTCGACCGTGCCGAGCCCGCTTCGCTCGGTGGTGATGACCAGGGTCGGGCAGGCGATCTTCGGCAGGTCGGCCCGGATATCGGCGCAGGCGATCGCGCCCATGAAGCCAAGCTGGGTCGAAACCGCGGTGCGGCCCATGTATTTGGCCCACCATTCGACGCCCTCCGACGGAAATGCGCTGCCGAGCCGACCACCCATGTTCTGCCGTGCCCAATATTCGACGCCATGCGTCTGGAAATCGCGGATTAGGTCAGGCACGCGCTCGGCGGCGCCAACGCGGAAGGGCGGGGGCGTACCAACGACGGTCAGTGTGATGAGCCGCTCGGGTCGGCGCGCAGCAAAGGCGCGCGCGATCGTCCCGCCGATCTTGGCGCCGACGAGATGAAATCGCACGATGGCGAGATGGTCCATCAACCGGCAAAAATCCTCGATCAGGCGATCGAGGGTCCAGGGATAGTCCGCCGGCATCGCGGTCGATTCACCGAAGCCGCGCATGTCGGGCCGCACCACCCGGTACTCGCGCGCCAGTTTCGGCACCCAGGCGTACCAGGCGAGTCCGCTCTCGGCGTTGCCGTGCAGCATCAGGATGGTTTGGGGATGGCGCCAGGGATCGGTGAAATCATCGACCTGATAGCGCATGTCGAGATCGAGGGAGGGGCGGAAACTGGGCATTGGCTGTTTTCTCCCGGCTGAAGGATCGGCGCTGCGTCGAGGGGCATGGGGCGGCATTTGGCATTGCTTGCGTCCCGATTTGCTCGCCGCCAGAGTATCATGCGTGCCGGAGGTTCAGTCATGCCCGCCAGCTTGTCACCCTCGCAAGTCGCGCAATATCAGCGCGACGGTTTCTTGTGTCCCGTCGATTGCCTGACCCAAGAAGAGGTGCGGTATTTCCGCGGCCGCCTGGAGGATTTCGAGCGCGAACAAGGCGACACGTTCGGCAGACTGCCCAACCTGGTGCGCGCCAAGTCGCACCTGCTGTTCACCTGGATGGACGAACTGGTGCGTCACCCGAAGGTGCTGGACGCGGTGGAAAGTGTGATCGGGCCGAACATCCTGATCTATCACCTGACCTCCTGGCTCAAGGAGCCGAACGACCCGGCGCACGTCTCCTGGCATCAGGACGGCACCTATTTCGGCCTGGAGCCCTACGAGCAAGTCACCGCATGGATCGCTCTCACCGACGCAACGCCGGAGATGGGCTGCATCAGGATCCTGCCGGGCAGCCATGTGATCGGGCAACGGCCCCACCGGGACACGTTCTCGCCCGGCAACCTGCTGTCGCGGGGCCAGACCATCGACCATCCGTTAGATTACACGAAGTATGTGATGATGCCGCTCAAGGCCGGGCAGATTTCGCTGCACCATACCCACATCGTGCATTCTTCCGAGCCGAACCGGTCGCGTGAACGGCGCATCGGCATCGGTGTCAGCTATATTCCCCCCCATTGCCGTTTGATCAACGACGCGCGCGTCACCGCCGCCCTGGTGCGCGGCCGCGATGATTATGGGCATTTCGATCTGGAGCCGCGGCCGGCCGGCGATTTCGATTCCGCCTCGCGCGCCGCGCACGCCGCGGCGGTGAACAGGTTCTTCGAATCGAACAAGCTCCTGGCGGCGCGACGTAGATCGGGCAATGTCGGGATTTGATGTGCAGCCGCCTCGCGCTTCGCCGGTGCCAACCTAATCCCAAACGATCGGGCAGCTCTCATCGCGCACCCAGTCCGCGAAGCTGAGGTAGTAGACCCGCACATCGTCGAACCCGGCGCGCACCGCCGCGGCTGCGGCCAACGCCGCGCGCCCGCCGCCTTCGCAATGCGTCACGATGTGATCGCCCGGACCGAATCCCACCTGCGCGAGCATGGCGCGCAATACCGGCGCCGGATGCACGACGCCTTGCTCCATCAGATCGACATGCGACAGATTCCGCGCGCCCGGCAGATGCCCGCCGCGCGTACGTTTCCGCATGTCCTCGCCGGTGAACTCCGCCCGCGTCCGGGTATCGAACACATGCGCGTCGCCGTCGAGTTGACGTTTCAGTGTCTCCCGATCGACCAGGCCAACGGACCCCGTGCCGGGGGATGACCGAAAACCGCCCGTCGATGATCCGGCGCTCGCCGGCAGTCCCGTCACAGCGGCGAGCGCGGGCCAGCCGCCGTTCAGGATGACGCATTTGGCGCCGAAGTACTGCAGGATGAACCAAACGCGAGCAGCATTGGTCATGGCACCGGCATCGTAGGCCACGGCGGTCGTCGATTGATCGACACCCAGCGACCCGAGAGCATCGTCCCAGTATGAGGTTGCTTCGAATCCGATCTCAGCCGCCTTGGCAGCTTTATCCCATGCCTCGACCGGCACGCGCACCGCACCAGGCGCATGGCCCGCGTCAAACGCCTCCTGGTCACGCGCATCCAGATAGCGAACGGGCCACAGCGAGGACAGTGCGGCGGGATCGACGAAAGGATCACTCGGCATGGCAGGTCCCTCTCCCAAAGGTTGTGCAAGCGGCATCGTCCTGTTGAAACGATAGCGCCGATCGTCACGCCCGGAAATTGGGTGGAGCATCCGTCGAGCACACTGCCGTATCAGGTGGACCGGTGGATTCCCCGATCAGGGCTTCGGCGCGGCATGGCCGGAGTCGACCCGGCGCATGGCTTGTTGCTACATTGACGACCATGGATACCGTGCTTGCCCGGCCATGGACCACGGAGACCTTGCTCGCCTGGGAAGACCTGCAGGAGGGCAAGCATGAGTTTGACGGCCGCGACGTCATCCCGATGGCCGGCGGCAGCATCGCGCACCAGCGCATCGTCATCAACCTCTGCCTGGTTCTGATGGGTTTGCTCGGCGGCCGGTCGCTGATGGCGACGCAGGAGATGCGGCTTCGCACCGGCACCTGCATACGTTACCCGGATGTCGTGGTCTGTGCCGGACCGCTCGACCAGACCACCCGCACCCTGACCGACGCCGTGGCGATCTTCGAGGTGCTGTCGGACGATACCGCCACCGCCGACCGGGTGGAGAAGCTGATCGACTATGCTGCGCTGCCCTCGCTGCGCTGCTACGTGCTGTTGGAGCAAACCGCGGTGGCCGCCACGCTGTTCCAACGCGAACCGGGCGGCGCCTGGATCGCCACTGCACATACCGGAGAGGCGCTGGTGTTGCCGGGCCTCGACATCACACTGCCGCTTGCGGACCTGTATCAGGGGCTGACCTTCGCCGCGTAGACACCACGCACGACGTTCTCGTTGTCCTGCGGTCGTCCATGCCCTACCGTCCCGCCCCAATCGCCAGCGCAGGAGGAACGCGATGCCGGCGCGCACCGGGCGGCAGTATCTCGAAGGGCTGCGGGCACAGGACCGCGAGGTCTGGCTGGACGGCGAGCGCGTCCGCGACGTCACCGCGCATCCCGGGCTACGCGGCGGGGCTCAGGCGGTCGCCGCACTGTACGACATGCAGCACGACGCCAGGCTCCGCGACGAGATGACCTTCGTGCCGCCGGAGGGTGGCGAGCCGGTCGGCCTCTCCTTCATCATCCCGCGTACGCGTGAGGACCTGGAACGGCGGCGCGTGATGATGCTGCACTGGGCGCGCGCGACCTGCGGCATGATGGGGCGCTCGCCCGATTTCATGAACGTCACCTACGCCGCCTGGGCCGGTGCCGCGGACTACTTCTCCGCTGGCCGCCCCGAATTCGGCGAAAACATGCTGCGCTATCATTGCTACATCCGCGACAACGACCTGACGCTGACGCATTCGCTGATCAACCTGCAGCGCAGCCGCACCGTGTCCGGTCTGTTCAATCTGCAGGAAGGCACCGCGCTGCAGGTGATGCGAGAGACCGACGCCGGCATCATCGTGCGAGGCGCCCGCATCCTGGCCACGCTGGGGCCGATCTCCGACGAGATCGGCGTGTATGCGCCGCGCGCCGCGCAGCACAAGGAGGGCCACAACCCGTTCGTCATGAGCTTTGCCATCCCCTGCGGCACGCCCGGCCTGCGGTTTCTGTGCCGCGAGAGTTTTGACCCCGGGCGCCCGCATTTCGAGCACCCGCTTGCGTCGCGGTTCGAGGAGATGGACTGCATCGTGTTCTTCGACGACGTGCTGGTGCCGTGGGAACGGGTCTTTATGCTTTATGACGTGGACCGGCTGAACCAGACGGCGCAGCGCACGCATTCCTCGGCGCATAGCGCGCATCAGGGGGTGACCAAGAACCTCGCCAAGTGCGAGTTTGTATTGGGGCTGGCGCTGCTGATGACCGAGACGCTCGGCAATGCGCACCTGCCGGGGGTCGAGGAGAAGCTGGCCGAGCTGATGCTGACGACGGTGCTGATGAAGGCCTGCATGCGCGCCGGCGAGGCGGATGCGAAGCTCGATGAATGGGGCGTGATGTGCCCCGACATCCTGCCGATCGAGAGCACGCGCAACCTGTTCATGACCGCCTATCCGCGCATGGTGGAGATCGTGCAATTGCTCGGCTCGTCGAGTTTCCTATTGACCCCGAGCGAGAAGGACCTGGCGGGGCCGCTGGCCGGGCATATCGAGCAATACCTGGCGACCGACAGCACGCCGGCGCGGGACCGGATAAGGCTGTTCCATCTCGCCAAGGACGTGGCGATCAGCGCGTTCGGCAGCCGCCAGGTGCTGTATGAAAGGTTCTTCGCCAGCGATCCGCTGACCCGCGCGCGGGTGCTGAACGCGATATTCCCGAAGCAGGAGATGACCCAGCGCGTGCTGGATTTTTTGCGGCGGGACGATGACCCGGCATAGGGATCGATGTTATTGCGCTCCCTGCCGTCATCGCGACGAGCGGAGCGACGAAGCAATCCCCTGCCTGACCAGCCACCGGCGCTCGTCAGGCAGAGAATTGCTTCGTCGCTAAGCACCTCGCAATGACGGAGGGTGGGGGCGCCGTGTCGTTTTGGAGTCTTGGGACAACAGGAGGAGTACGCAATGAGCACGCGGCCGAAACATCTGGGGCACGTCAATCTGTACGTGCGCAATGCCGAGCGGTCGAAGCAGTGGTATGAGGAAGTGCTCGGGCTACATGTCTATGATTTCCGCCCCGGCTGGGCGGCGTTCATGTCGGCCGACGCAGAGAAGTCGCACGAGGTGGCGCTGATGCAGGTGGGCGACGACGCGCCGCTGCAGCAGAAGGGGCAGGTGGGGCTGAACCATCTGGCCTGGATGATGGAGAGCCTCGACGACCTGAAGGCGATATACCGGAGGATGAAGGAGAAGGGCGTGAAGATCGACCGCGTCGTCGATCACGGCCTGTCGCTCGGCATCTATTTCCGCGATCCGGACGGCAACGGTCTGGAGGTGTCGTACGAGCTGCCACGCGATCAGTGGCCGCGGCAGGAGGGTGTGTTCCAGCCGGACGTGGTCGGGTTGGGGAAGTTCCCGGGGCCGTGGGACGCGGAGATGCATGCGCAGAACACGCGCGCGGCGCAGGCGGCGGTGACGGCGTAAACCCCTCGCGCCTGCGGCGGGGTCGAGCCGCGAAGCGGATCAACGCGGGACCGGCCAGGGTGATCGGGTCGGCACATGGCACCTATCGCCTACGTGCCGACCCGATCCCCCTCGCCCTCGCCGCTCCCGCGGCTCGGCCTCTCCCCCTTCGTGGGCGAGGTTAGACATCCAGAAACACCGTCTCGCCGTCGCCCTGCAAACGGATATCCAGTCGCCACGTCGTTGTCCCCTCAGGCTGCGCGATCAGCGTGTCGCGGCGCGCCGGGTCGTCAATGGACGTCAGCAGGGGATCGGTTTCGTTCAGAGCCTCGCCGTGGAAATACGCGCGCGTCACCAGACCGCGCATCAGCCCGCGTGCCATCACGCAGATCGCGATATGCGGCGCCTGTTGCGCATTGCCTCGCCCGGGCACCGGCCCGGGCTTGACGGTCAGGAACCGGTATTCTCCTCGCGCATCCGTATTGCTGCGGCCAAACCCCGGGAAACTGTCGGAAGGCGGCGGATCCGACTGCCAGATCTCCACGCAGGCATCAGCGCACGGCTGGCCGTCACCATCAAACACTGCGCCGGTCAGGGTTAGTTTCTCCCCCGCGGCCCCGAACCGCGTCAGGTCGGCCCAGGACGGATCCTCGAGCAAATGCCAGTACGGCCCAACGGTCTGGCTGGCGGTGGCGGTCGGCATCGGCCTATTCCTCCATCGGCGTAGCGACACGACCACGCAGCACGACGTCGAACCGGTAGCCGAGCGCATAGTCCGCCTCGGTGATGTCGAGATCGAACTGTGCGACCAACCGGTCGCGCGCATGCGCGTCGGCCGTGCCGTTGAAGATCGGGTCATAGGCCAGCAGCGGATCGCCCGGGAAATACATCTGAGTCACTAGCCGCGTCGCGAAGGCCGGCCCGAACAGCGAGAAATGGATGTGGTTCGGCCGCCAGGCGTTGCGATGGTTCGGCCAGGGATAGGCGCCCGGCCGGATCGTCAGGAACCGGTAACGGCCCTCTGCGTCGGTGAACACCCGGCCGACGCCACGGAAGTTCGGGTCGAGCGGTGCGTCGTGCTGGTCGGCCGGATGATCGTAGCGGCCGGTCGCATTGGCCTGCCAGATTTCTACCATGGTATTGGGCACCGGCCGGCCGTCTTCGTCCATGATCGTGCCGGCGACGATGATGCGTTCACCCAACGCCGGTTTGCCGGTGGTGTTGGCGGTGAGGTCTTCGGACGGCGGGAAGCGCAGCGGGGAAAAGCTCGGGCCGGTGGTTTCGGTGACGGTCTGCGGCAAGGCGTGCAGTGCCTGCTTCGGATGCCGCTTGCGCGTGCTGAGATAGGCCGGCGTGTCATAGTCCGGCTGCGTGCCTGGGGTGTAGGGTCGGAATGGGACCGGATTGCTCATTCGCCTGCGCTCCGTTCGAGGGCGGCGCACCGTGTCATAGCGGCCTGGAGGGTGCAACACGCCATGACGGCACCGCGTCTGTTGATCTTTGGCCTGGGCTATTGCGGGGCGGCCGCGGCAGGCGCGGCGCGCGCGGCGGGGTTCGCTGTCACCGGCACCGCGCGGCAAGCCATAGAGCCGGATACCGTCCGGTTCGACGCCGCCGCCCCTGCCATCGCCGAGGCCACGCACTTGCTGTCCACCGTGCCATTGGACGCGCCGGAGCACGCCCACGGCGATCCGGTGCTGGCGCGCTACGCCGACGCCATCGCCGCCGCACCGCAGCTACGCTGGATTGGCTACCTGTCCAGCACCGTCGTGTACGGCGACCGCGCCGGCGGCTGGGTAGACGAGGATACGCCACCCGCGCCGTCCCAGATGCGCGGCAATCGCCGGCTCGCCGCCGAAACCGCCTGGTGTGTGTTCGCCGGCAGCCGCGCGGTGGACGTCTTCCGGCTGGCCGGCATCTACGGCCCCGGACGGTCGGCATTCGACGCCCTGCGCTCGGGCCAGGCGCGACGGATCGTCAAGGCCGGTCACGAATTCGGCCGCATCCACCGCGACGACATCGCCGCCGCCGTGCTGGCGGCCATGCAACAGGATCGCGTGCCGGGGCGGCGCATCCTCAACCTGGCGGACGACACCCCGGCGGACACCGCAACGGTCATCGAGGAAGCCGCGCGCCTGCTGGGCGTACCCCCCCCGCCGGCCATCGCGTTCGCCGAGGCTGCGGCGGCCATGGGCCCGATCGCCCGCAGCTTTTGGGAGGAGAACCGCAAGGTCGCCAGCCGCAAGACGCAATCGATGCTGGGGCTTGCGTGGCGCTATCCGAGCTATCGCGAAGGCCTACGCGCCATTCTCCGCGAGGAGGGCGCCGACCGTCCGGCGTAGCAGCGCAAGATCCTGTGGGCGCGACAGCCGATGGTCGCCGTCCTTCACCAGCGTCACCTGCACGTCGGCGCTGGTGACCTGATCGGCGATCCGCAGCGCCATCTCCCACGGGACGTCTGGGTCGGCTTGGCCATGCAGCAGCCGCACCGGACAGTCGAGCACGATCGGCGCTGAAAGCAGCAGATGATTGCGGCCATCCTCGATCAGGGCGCGGGTGATCGGGGTGGGGTCGCCGTACTGGCTCGGCACATGGATGACGCCGTGCTGCATCAGCCGCGCGCGTTGCTCGAAGCTGAGCGCCTGCCACATCAGGGCCTCGGTGAAATCCGGCGCGGCGGCGATGCCGATCAGCGCGACGATCCGGTCACGACGCGCCAGCGAGCAAAGCAGCGCGATCCACCCGCCCATCGACGAGCCGACCAGGATGAGCGGCCCGTCGACCAAGCGGTCGATCGCGGCGAGAGCATCTTCGGTCCAGGCGCCGATCGTGCCGTCCTCGAACCGGCCACCGCTGGCGCCGTGGCCGGAATAATCGAACCGCAGCATGGCGTGGCCATGCTGCGCACAGAACGCGACCAGCGCGGTTGCCTTGTCGCCGGTCATGTCGCTGCGATAGCCAGGCAGAAACGCCACTGTGGGGCCGCGCCCGTCCAGCCTCGCCCAGGCGAGCTCCACGCCGTCGCCGCGGTCCAACCGTCCGGTGCTTGCCATGCGGATCTCTCGCGGACTGGTTCGGCAAATAACGATATCAGCGCGCGCAGCGACGCGATGCAAGCCGGTCCGATAGAAGCGATCCCGATAGAAGCGGGACTATAACCAATCAACGAACTCCGGCCGTCAGTTACCAGAGCACGGCGGACATCTGACGGCCGGCAAGTGACTTCCGATCAGGCGCTGACCGCCCGGCGCGACGCGGCAGTCTCGCGACCCGACGACGCGGCCGGCTTGCGCGAGCTGGTGGTGCCGCCGCTGGAAGCCTCGGTCATGATGGCGCGTAGATCGCGCAGGAACGCCGCGCCCTTCATCGTACGCTGCACCAGGACGCTGCGGCGGTCGAGCGGATCCACCTTGCGACGCGCGAGATCGAGCTCGCCGAGGCGGTCCAGCGCCCGCGTGATCGCCGGCTTTGAAACATTCAATTCGGCAGCCAGGCCGCGCACCGTGTGGCCGCCGTCACGCAGATAGCAGGTCAGGAATACCCCGAGCTGCCGGGCCGAAAGATCGGGCCCGTCCCGGCGCACCAGTGCGACGACCGTATCCCGAAGGATGCCAACCAGTTGGTCGGCAGACTGAGTTGTTGCCATGCATCAATCCCTTTGCCACCCGAACGAGCCGGTATTGACTCGTTTACCCATCCGAGACGACATAGTGCGGGACGGTCCGATGTCAACTTTATTGCAGAAAAGAAATCCGGAGCAGGTTTTCGATCGCGATGAATTTACCGGGGGATCGCGGCGGCTTGGTTGGGGCCCGCTTCGGTCAGGCGCTGTCTTATGGCCGCGAACAAGGCCCGCACCGCCTGCACGTCGCCGCCTTCCGGGCGTCCGGGCTGCGTTTGCTCATTCCAGGCGTAAAGATCAAGATGGAGCCAAGGGAGATCGGCGGGGATAAAGCGTTGCAAAAACAATGCAGCCACGATCGCGCCGGCAAAGGGTTTTGATGAAACGTTGCTTATGTCGGCTACCGGACAGTCGAGCCAGGCCTTGTAACCATCCCAAAGAGGCATTCGCCACACCGGATCATGACACTTTCCGCCAGCCCGCAGGACCTGCTCCGACCAGGTATCGTCATCGCAAAACAGCGCGGGCAGGTCGGGGCCGAGTGCCACTCGCGCCGCCCCGGTCAGGGTGGCGCAGTCGATCAGCACGGCCGGGTGCTCCGTCGCGGCTTCAAACAGCAGATCGCACAGTACCAGTCTACCTTCCGCATCGGTATTGCCGATCTCGACGGTCAGGCTGCTCCGCGTGCGGATCACGTCGCGCGGTCGCATGGCAGTGCCGGACACGGCATTTTCGACGCAGCCGATGCGCACGGCCAGACGGACCGGCAGGTCGGCCTGCATGATCATGCGTGCCAGTGCAAGAACGTTGGCGGCGCCGCCCATGTCTTTTTTCATGTGCAACATCCCGCTGGATGGCTTTAGGTCAAGACCGCCGGTATCGAAACAGACTCCTTTCCCGCACAATGAGATGAGCGGCGAATCGTCATGCGCAGCGCTGCCTCGCCAACGGAAGATTGCCACACGGGATGGACGGGCCGAACCGGCCCCGACGGCGGCCACGGTCGGATAGTCCCGGGCGAGCGCGTCGCCGTGAACCAGAACAGTTTCGGCATCGAAGCGGCGGCCCAGGGCGATAGCGAAGTCAGCCAGTTCGACCGGCCCGAGCAAATTGGCGGGGGTGTTGATGAGGTCGCGTGCCATGTAGATGGCCCGCGCCTGCGACAAGGCCTCGGCGTGATCCGCCGGCACCACCAGTCGGGCGGGCGCGCGGCCGGCTGGTTTCAATGCCGTGTAGCGATAGGCGCCGAGGCAGAAGCCGAGGGTAGCCGCTCCGGCGTCATAATCGCCCGGTTCCAGGCGCCAGGTCGTGGCCTCCGGCAGGAGGCGGGCGAGGTGGCCGAAGGCGAATGGGGAACGGTTGTCGCCCAGCCCGCAGACCGCGCCGGCGACGCCGTCCGGCCCGGGCAGGAACTGCACCTCGCCGGATTTGCCGGCGAAACCGAGGTCGCGCAGGTAGCCGGCCTGCGCTCCCGGCAGGCGGTCGAGCAAGCTCGCCAGATCCGGCGGCCGGACCGCATACAGCGGCCTCGCGTCGTCGTCTCGGTCCACCACGCAATCGAGCGCCATCGTATGTACCCCTCTCGTGCTTGCCGCCGGAGAGGTCGGCGCCTAGTGCCGCATGAGGGCGCAGCGGGGCGATCCGATCACCCTCGGCGCCGTCGCTTCGCGCCTCGACCCCCGGGTCAAGCGCGCGGGGGGGCCTGCCTCTCCCGCGCAGCGGGAGAGGTTATACGCTAAGCGCCGCCACCCCGGGCAGGGTCTTGCCCTCCAGCCATTCCAGGAAGGCGCCGCCGGCGGTGGAGACGTAGCTCATCTTGTCGAGCACACCGGCGTGGCGCAGTGCCGAGACCGTGTCGCCGCCGCCTGCTACGCTGCGCAGCCCGCCGCTTTGTGTCGCCGCCGCCACCGCGCGCGCGACCGCCGTCGTCGCCGCGTCGAACGGCGGGGTCTCGAACGCTCCCAGCGGCCCGTTCCACACCAGGGTCTTCAGCTTGCCCAGCCGTCCCGTCAGGTCCGCCACGGTCGCCGGACCGACGTCCAGGATCATCGCATCCGCCGGAACGTCCTTGATGGTCACCGTGCGGGTCGGCACGTTCGGCTTGAGCTCGGTCGCGACCACCGCGTCGAGCGGCAACACGATCTCGCAACGCCCGGTGTTGGCCTGCGCAAGGATGCCTCGGGCGGTGTCGTGCAGCTCGGCTTCCTGCAGCGACCGGCCGACCGCCACGCCCTGCGCCGCCAGGAAGGTATTGGCCATGGCGCCGCCGATCACCAGCACGTCCACCTTGGACAGCAGGTTGCCGAGCAATTCCAGCTTGGTGGAGACCTTGGCGCCACCGACGATGGCCGCCACCGGCCGCACCGGGTTATGCAGCGCCGCTTCCAGCGCCTCCAGCTCGGCCTGCATCAGCCGGCCGGCATAGGCGGGCAGCAGGCGGGCCACGCCCTCGGTGCTGGCATGCGCGCGGTGCGCCGCCGAGAAGGCGTCGTTGACGTAGATGTCGGCGAGTTTTGCCAGTTCGGCGGCAAAGGCGGGGTCGTTCTTCTCTTCGGCGGCGTGGTAGCGGGTGTTCTCCAGCACCAGCACGTCGCCACGGGCCATGCGCTCTACCGCCTGCTGGGCGGCGACGCCGATACAGTCCTCGGCGAAGCGAACGCGCTGACCCAGTACCTCGCCGAGCGCCACTGCCATCGGGGCGAGCGACATTTCCGGCACGCGCTTGCCCTTCGGCCGGTCGAAATGGCTGCACACGATGACCTTGGCGCCCTTGCCGGCGAGTTCGCGAATGGTGGGCGACAGTCGTTCGATGCGCGTCAGGTCGGTGATCTTGCCGTCGCGCACCGGCACGTTGAGGTCGGCGCGCAGCAGGACGCGCTTACCGGCGACGTCCACGTTGTCGAGCGTGCGGAATGGCATGTGCGGCTCCACATTTACATCTCCCGCGAGAGCAGGAGAGGTCGAGGCGCGAACTGACGAGGACGACGGTGATCGGGTCGGCACGGAGTTTTGATTCAGCGCGACCCGATCGCCCTCACTCGCCGCTCAACGGCGACCTCTCCCGCGCGCAGCGCGGGAGAGGTTCTCTCACTTACAAACTCCCGAACAGCGCGGTGGTGTCCGACATGCGGCAGGAGAAGCCCCACTCGTTGTCGTACCACCCCATCACCCGCGCCAGCGCGCCGTCCACCACCGCGGTCTGCGATGCGTCGAACGTACAGGACGCCGGGCAATGGTTGAAATCGACGCTGACCAGCGGCGCGGTGTTGTAGTCCAGGATGCCCTTCAGCTCGCCCTTTGACGCGTCCTGCATCGCCGCGTTGATTTCCTCTTTCGTCGCCAGCTTCGACAGGTTCACGTCGAGCGACACCAGCGAGACATTCGGCGTCGGAATGCGGATTGCGGTGCCGTCCAGCTTGCCCTTCAGCTCTGGCAGCACCAGCCCCACGGCGCGGGCGGCGCCGGTGGAGGTGGGGATCGCCGACACCGCCGCCGCGCGGGCGCGGTGCAGGTCCTTGTGCAGCGTGTCCACCGTGTTCTGGTCGCCGGTATAGGCGTGGATCGTGACCATATAGCCGCGCAGGATACCGAACTTGTCGTGCAGTACCTTGGCCATCGGCGCCAGGCAGTTGGTGGTGCAGGACGCGTTGGAGATCACCGTCATCTCCCGCGTCAGGATCTTATGGTTCACGCCATAAACGATGGTGGCGTCCACGTGGTCGCCCGGCGCCGAGATCACCACCTTGCGCGCGCCCGCCGTGATCAGCGCCGAGGCTTTTTCCTTCGAGGTGAAGATGCCGGTGCATTCCATCGCCACGTCGATGCCGGAATAGGGCACCTTGGTGGGGTCGCGCTCGGCCGAGACCTTGATCGGTCCGTACACCTTGCCGTTATGGCGGATGGTGATGGCGTCGCCGGAGATTTCCAGTTGGCCAGGGAACCGGCCATGCACGCTGTCATAAGCAAACAGGTGGGCGTTTGCCTCCACGCTGCCCAGGTCGTTGATGGCGACCGGCACGACGTCCTGCCGCCCGCTCTCGACGATCGCGCGCAAGACCAGGCGCCCGATACGTCCGAACCCGTTGATGGCGACTTTTACGGCCATGGTTTGTGCCCTTTCTGCTGCGTTCTCTGGCATTCCTGACCACAACAGATGAACGCGTCATTGATAAGGATCAACCATCCGGATGAAAAGCGAACTGGCAAGATGAAGTTTGTGGGACTCTCCCTCTCCTTGCGGGTCGGTGTCAGGGGGTGGTACGCCCCGCCCCCTCCCCCCAACCTCCTCCCTCAAGGGGAGGGGGAGCCTAAGGCAGCCGCTTGCGCACGGCCCCGACGATCGCATCCGGCGTGATACCGAAATGCTTGTACAGGTCTTCAAACTTCCCCGAAGCCCCGAACCCGTGCATGCCGATGAAAATGCCGTCCGGGCCGAGCCAGCGGTCCCAGCCGAAATCGCAGGCGGCTTCGATGCCGATGCGCGGCGCGCCGCCCAGCACCTGGGCACGGTAGCTCTCGTCCTGCGCCGCGAATAGCTCCCAGCACGGAAGAGAAACCACGGCCACGCCGATACCGTCGGCGGCCAGCGCCTCGCGCGCCGCCATGGCGATGGGGACCTCGGAGCCGGTGGAGATCAGCGTCGCCTGGCGCGCGCCCTCGCTCTCGGCAAGCAGGTAGCCGCCACGGGCGCAGCGGTTCTCGGCGGTGTCGGTGCGCAGCGTCGGCAATGCCTGGCGTGTCAGCACCAGCAGGCTCGGACCGTCAGTGCGGCGGATCGCCAGCTCCCAGCATTCCGCCGTCTCCAGCGCGTCGGCAGGGCGGAGCACATGCAGGTTTGGCATCGCGCGGAGGCTGGCGAGGTGCTCGATCGGCTGGTGGGTCGGGCCGTCCTCGCCGAGGCCGATCGAATCATGCGTCAGCACGTGGATCACCCGTTGATGCATGATCGCACCCATGCGGATCGCCGGACGCATGTAGTCGGTGAAGACGAAGAATGTGCCGGTATAGGGGATCAACCCGCCATGCAGGGCCATGCCATTGGCTGCGGCACACATACCATGCTCACGCACGCCGAAATGGATGTAGCGCCCGGCATAGTTGCCTGGGCTGACGCTGCCCATGCCCTTCACGAAGGTCAGGTTGGAGCCGGTCAGGTCGGCCGAGCCGCCGACCAGGTCGGGCGTCGCCGGCACCAGCGCTTCCAGGCAGCGCTGGCTAGCCTGGCGGCTTGCGATCTTCGGCTTGTTCTCGGCGATGCCCTGCTTCAGCGCCGCGACCGCCTCGTGCCAGTTGTCCGGCAGCCTGCCGGCGACCGCGCGCTCGAACTCGGCGCGCATGGAGTTGTGCGCCAGCCGCTTGAGCCAGGCGCGGCGCGGCGCGGCGCCACGCGCCCCGACGGCGTGCCAGCGCTCCAACAGGTCGGGCGGGATGGTGAATGGCGGTTCGTGCCAGCCGAGGGCGGCCTTGGCGCCGGCGGCCTCCTCCGGACCAAGCGGGGAGCCGTGCACCGCGGCGGTGCCGGCCTTGTGCGGCGCGCCCAGGCCGATGATCGTGCGGCAGACGATCAGCGTCGGCTTCTTCGAGCGTGTGGCGAAGGACAGCGCCGCGGAAACCTGTTGCGGGTCATGCCCGTCCACGTGCTTGGTGGCCCAGCCATAGGCGGCGAAGCGCTTGGCCACGTCGTCGGAAAACGACAGCGACGTGTCGCCGTCGATCGACACGTGGTTATCGTCGTAGAGCACGGTGAGCTTGGACAGGCAGAGATGGCCAGCCAGCGCGCCCGCCTCGTGGCTGATCCCCTCCATCATGTCGCCGTCCGAGGCGATGACCCAGGTGCAGTGGTCCACCAGCGAACGGCCGAAGCGCGCCGCCATCATGCGTTCGGCCAACGCCATGCCGACGGCGGTGGCAATACCCTGGCCGAGCGGGCCGGTGGTGGTCTCGATCGCCGGGTGCTCGCCCTGTTCCGGATGGCCGGCGGCGCGCGAGTCCAACTGGCGGAAGTTGCGGATGTCCTCGATCGTCATGCCGGCATGGCCGGTGAGGTAGATCAGGGCGTACAACAGCATAGAACCGTGGCCGGCGGAGAGGACGAAGCGGTCGCGGTCGGGCCAGCGCGGGTCGGCGGCGTCGAATTTGTGGAAGCGGGTCCACAGCGCGGTAGCGACATCGGCCATGCCCATCGGCAGGCCGGGATGGCCGGATTTCGCAGCCTCGACGGCGTCGATCGCCAGGGCGCGGATGGCGTCGGCCATGCGCCGTTCCGGCGTCATCGGCCGCGCCAATATGGCCGCCTGACGGGCGAGCGCGGGGTTCCCGGCGACGAGTTCGGTGGTGGCGGCCATGGTCCCTCCTCGTGGCCCCGGCGCTATACGGGGAGGTCCGCCAGGGGGCAAGGGGCCAGGCCTCCGGCGCGCAATTCAGCGCGGCGCGAGCGGGAGGCGAATGCTTGGCAACCTGCCCATGGCCAGAACCAATCTTGATACCGCCGAGACCCTTTAACTTTTCGTTAATCCGAACGGCGTATGAGGAGGACAGGCGGCCTCCCAACCTGCGCGCGGCTTGTGGAGGACCCGACCCGCAGATGCCTGCACGACAAGCAGTGCGGGACCATTAGGAGCGCGGCCCATACACCTGCACGACAGGTGGTGCGGCCGCTTTCCGCATGGCCTGCATTTCACCAGGCGCCCCCCGCTTCCGGCAATCCCCATTTCCGGAAGCAATCCGCGGCACCTCGGCTACCTATCATCGCATCACCGCCCTGCATCGCGGTCGCCTCACTCCAGCCCGCGCCATGGAGGGACGTCCTTCGCTCAGATCCGGCTCAGGCCGGCACTCTCGACGGATTATGCAGATGACCCTATCCCACCAGGCCCCCGTTCTTCCCGATGCTCACCAGAAATTCGTCTCGGACCTGCTCCGGTGGGCTGTCCCTGGGACGCGCCCTAATGCATCGCGTGACTGATTTTTGGTGGGCCATGCGCCAGCGGGCACGAGAAATCGACGAGCCTTATCGCTTCACCGGCCGGGAGCTGTGCAAGCTTGGCCTGAGCACATCGGATTTGCAGGCGATCGAAGAAGGCGTGTATCGCCGGGAGTAGTACCAATCGGCGATGAAGCTGACCCGTCGGACTGCGCAATTCGTCATGGCGGGCGCAGGCCGGCCATCCACGACTTGCGGTGATGATCGCGGAACAGTCGTGGATGCGAACCGGGGCCTGCCCCCGGGCACTTGACCCGGGGGTCGGCATGACAAATGCAGTCGGCCGGAGAGGCATCGTCAACGCTGACTGGTATAAGGAGCCACGCGACCAGCCGTGCGGCATCCGTCTCATTCTTCGCACCAAGATCGGACCAATGGGTCCGGCCCCCGCACGGAGCGATCGAGGACACTACGACCGTTCTAGTGTCTCACGTCATTGATTCTGCGGTCGATCGCTGAACCGCTCGCTCCGGCAACACCGGCAGTGCCGGTGGGAACAGC